>OFFB01001563.1_pt1 | contig 13271 bp, 10 predicted proteins | sample 1521281 | NCBI WGS metagenome assembly OFFB01 (sample SAMEA3504109, study PRJEB24116) | mouse gut metagenome | biome: mouse gut; feature: mouse-associated habitat; material: faeces | place: Denmark | collected 2011
AGAGAATCTCTTCCATAGATTAAATCAACCATAGATTAAACACAACTCTGATTCTACCAAATAAAGGATAGAGGGGAAATTGGAAGAGCGTCCTTCCGACTCCAGCCAAAACAAAATTCTCGCCCAGAGCCTTCTGTAATCTGAACGGGAATTTAGCTTTTGTCGGTGACTGTCTCCATAGAACATCAAACAGCGGACAGAACAGTCATCAACAGAAATTAAGTCAAGGGAGCGAGCAGCGCTAAAACAATATTGGCAACCAAGAAGAAGACGATCGCAGAAAAATCAATGTTCTTCCAAACCGGAATAAATTTCTTAATCGGTGCCAGGAAGGGGTAGCAGAGATAACTCAGCGTACGGTAAAGAGCGCTTGTTTGGTTTACCCAAGAGAGAATGCAGAAAAGCAATGCGGCAAACATTGCAAGTTCAATGGCCCAGTACACCACCAGAACGGCGGAACCAAAGAAAAATGGGAAAAATCCCCCGGCCCCCGAGCCCATCAGCCAGTGGAAGAACTGATAAATGACGGCGACTAAGTAGCAGACAAAAATTGAAGGCCAGTCAATGGTCGGCGTTCTCGGAATGAATTTAGAGACCGAACCGACAGCCCACTGCGTCGTGGTATAGGCGAAAGAAGTGATCGGATCGTTTCCGGGAGCACGCAAAAACTTTAAATAAGCTCTTAACAAGAGCAGGCACGCGAAAACCGTGCAAAGAAGTCTAAGGGTTAATAAAAAAATCGCGGACACTTTCTGATCCTCTCGTTTTACTTGTTTTGTTGTTAATCATTCTAAATGAGGCGGCGGTCAACAATGCAGAATTTTGGCCTGAACCGCTCAATTAGACGTTTAGACGTAAGGAAAACACAACGGCTTACCGGTCTTGCAGAGACTCTCATACGTAAGCCAGTCGAAAGCAGGGCCCGGATCCGTCTTGCGAAGCGGTGCGATCATGGAATGGCCCGTGACGTATTTGATAGGATAAGCTTCGGCAAGTGCATCGGTGAGGCGCCCGAGCGTTTCATATTGCGCCTGCTCATAGGGCGCTGAATCTGTACCTTCCAATTCCACGCCGATCGAGAAGTCATTGCAGTTCTCACGGCCCTCGTAAGAGGAAACGCCGGCATGCCAGGCACGGTCCAAACAGGAAACGTACTGGAACAGGCGTCCACTCCGATCAATAAAGAAGTGTGAAGAAACGCGCAGTCCTTCTAAATCTTGGTAGGACGGATGCTTGCAGCAGTCAAGCGTTCCGCAGAAAAGCGCGTCGACATCTCCGGTTCCGAACTGGCCGGCTGGCAAACTGATGTTGTGTATCACCAGAAGAGAAATCTCCTCGCCTTCCGGCCGCTCGTTGAAATGCTCGGAGGGCCGAATTGCCGCTTCGTCACACCAGCCGTTAGGAAAAATTCGCATCAGTGCGCCTTCGGGCCTTTCATTGCGTGCTGGCGGCAGCAATAGTACTTCCCATTGCTGTATACAGCTTCACTGATCGGAACATACAAGCCGCAGTTCGCGCACGAAACCATCTTTTCGCCCGGCATATCGTTTTTGTGTTCCGCAAGATTGGCTTTTTCCTGTTTATCCAGGCGCTTTTCAAGCTGAATCTGCTTTAAGCGCATGGAACGCCAGGCAAAGTAAATAACGGCAACGATAAGAACAAAGAAAATGATCCTGGACATGACTTAGGCTCCCGGAACAACTTCCATAACAAAGCGAACGCCGATATAAGAAACCATCAGAACGCAGAAGCCGATAACGGTCCAAAGAGCGGCAAACTTTCCTCTCCAGCCTCTGAGATGATGTCCGAGAAGCAGGATTCCGAAGATGACCCAGGCCATGCAGGTGGTGACAGTCTTGTGGTCAAAACGGAAGGCTTGGCCGAAAAGTTCCTGAGAATAGACAGCACCGAACAGAATCGCAGCGGTCAGAACAATGAACCCGACCCAGATCAAACGGAAAAGGATTTTCTCCATTTCCATCATGGAAGGCATGTTGTCCAAAATATTGACGTGCTTTGCGCCCTCGTGAGTAACAAAGTCCTTGGCGCGGACTCTCTTATGAACGGCCATTAAAAGCAGTCCTTGGATAAGCGCCATCGTCATCACGCTGTACGCAAGAATCGCCAGAAGCAGATGCAGTCTGAAAGGGCCGCTCGCGGTTTCCGGCGCTAAGGGAGAACCAGGCAGCAGAAGCGGCAAAAGCATGCTAACCGCAGAAAGCGGCAGAACAAAAACCAGCATGGCGCCGATCTTAGAGAAGAAACTTTCCAAGAGCAGCAGGAACGTGCAGGTGAACAGCGTAATCGTCAGCGCTAGCGCCATTCCAAAGTGCGGAGTCCCGTACAGGAACAAAGCCTCGTAAATCAGGTAAGCCTGGATCATAAGACCTGCGCAAATCAGGGGGCGAATCCAGAATTTCTCCGTAGGTTCAGGCTCTTGCAACGTTTTGTAAATTCCGAAGGCTGCGGCTAAATACAATACGGCCGCAAAAACGTAAAATATGGCATTCAATGTCATCGTTACGACTCTTTTTTATATAGTTGATCGTATTGTATGACTTAACTCTTTCCTTTGAATTAATGTAATGCTCGATTCTCTTACTCAGCGTCTTACCAAAGTCGTCAAAACCATTCGCGGACAAGCTCGTCTGACCGAATCCAACATGCAGGACATGCTGCGTGAAATTCGTATTGCTCTCCTCGAGGCAGACGTTGCCATTCCCGTGGTCAAAGATCTCATTGCAAGAATTAAAGAAAAAGCCCTCGGAACCGAAGTTCAGACAAGCTTAACTCCGGGCCAGGCATTGGTCGGCATTGTTCACGACGAATTAACAAAAGTTATCGGCGGAGAGGATCCTGAAAATGTTCGCGAGATCAACCTCGCTACCCAGCCTCCCGCAATCATCCTGTTAGCCGGCCTTCAAGGTGCCGGTAAAACGACGACCGCCGGCAAGCTCGGTAAATGGCTCAAAGAAGAAAAGAAGAAAAAAGTTCTGACAGTTTCCGCCGACGTGTACCGTCCTGCCGCTATTGATCAGCTGCAAACAGTTTCTCAGCAGGCCAACATTGACTTCTTCCCGAGTACCCCGAACGAAAAACCGCTCGATATTGCCCGCAAGGCCCTCGAATACGCAAAGCTTCATTACTACGACGTGCTCATCGTCGATACGGCCGGTCGCTTAGCGATCGACGAGCAGATGATGAATGAGGTCAGCGATCTGGAAAAATTCTTAAATCCGATCGAAACCTTCTTCGTAGTCGACGCCATGGTCGGTCAGGACGCAGTCAACACCGCGAAAGCCTTCGGCGAAAAACTTCCGCTAACCGGCGTGATTCTGACTAAGGTCGACGGCGACTCCAGAGGTGGTGCAGCGCTTTCCGTTCGCATGGTCACCGGTAAGCCCATCAAATTTATGGGCGTTGGTGAAAAACTCAACGGTTTCCAGCGTTTTGATCCGCAGGCCATGGCCGGACGAATCCTCGGCATGGGCGACATCGTTTCTCTTGTCGATGAAGTCCGCAAGAACGTGGATATCGAAAAAGCCCAGAAGTTCGCTGAAAAAATGCGTAAGGGCGACGATTTCACACTCGAAGACTTCAAGGATCAGCTCGCTCAGGTCAAAAACATGGGCAGTTTCTCTTCCTTAATTGAGAAACTGCCGGCACAGTTCGCCCAAGCTGCCGGCCAGGTTGACGACGAACAGGCTAAGAAACAGCTCGCCCGTACTGAAGCCATCATTGATTCGATGACACCGCATGAACGCAGAAAACCCGAAATCATCAAAGCAAGCCGCAAGCGCAGAATCGCTGCCGGCGCCGGCACTACCGTTCAGGAAGTCAATCGTCTGCTCAAACAGTTTGAGCAGAGCCGCGAAATGATGAAGATGATGAAAAAAGGCGGCATGGGCAAAATGATGCGCGCTTTCAGAAGCCTTAGCGGCCGCTTCCCGGGTATGGGCGGCATGGGCGGAGGCTTCTAGTGAGCCAAAAGGCTGTTCGTATTCTCGGAATTGACCCGGGGCTTAATCACACCGGCTACGGCTTTGTAGATTTTGTACCCGGTCATTTCACCTATGTCGCCTCCGGTGTTTTGAATGTACCCGCAGGCGAACTTTCCGACAGACTGGGATTCATTTTTAAGTCCTTGTCGGCTTTGATCGAGGAGCATCATCCGAATGTCGCTTCGATTGAAAAAACTTTCTTGAATACGAATGCCCAGTCCAGCATGCTGCTGTCACACGCAAGAGGCGCTGCGATGTGTGCTGTCGCATGTCACTCTATCCTATGCAAAGAAATCAGCACTCGCGAGATTAAAAAATCCGTAACCGGCTACGGCGCCGCTGACAAAGAACAAGTGCAGCAAATGGTTCTAAGGCATCTGAAGCTTGAGGACACGCGCTTCAGTCCGGACGAGTCGGATGCTCTGGCAACCGCGATCTGCTACGGCAGCTCCAGTATCCTGCTCGGCCTCGTACCGACACTCGGAACCAAGGCCGGCAGCAGCGGAACCGGTGTATCCCGCAGAGGCTCAAGTGCTCGCCGCTCAAGAAACGAGTGGACGAAACGTTATGAAGGAAAGGTCTAACTAATGATTGCAACCATTCGAGGAAAAATTCTTCAAAAAAATCCTCCGCAAGTTGTTATTGAGTGCGGCGGACTGGGCTACGAGATCGATGTCCCGATGTCCACTTTCTACAATCTTCCGAACATCGGCGAAGAAGTGTTTCTGGAAACCGTCATGATCGTTCGTGAAGATGCGCAGCTGCTTTACGGCTTTTTAACTTCTCAGGAAAAATCAGTGTTCCGGCAGCTTCTGAAAGTGAGCGGCATCGGTCCGAGAATTTCGCTCGCCATGCTCTCCTCTATGTCTGCAGAAGATATCGGAAACGCCATTGCCAATAATGAAATCGGACTTTTGACGATGGTTCCCGGCATCGGTAAGAAAACGGCCGAACGTCTCGTTCTTGAGCTGAAGGACAAGATGGTCGTCACTTCTGCGCCCACGGTTTCTTCCGTTCAGACAGAGGTCATCCAGGCTTTGGTTGCGTTGGGTTTCAGCGAACGCGAAGCTCGCGGCGCTGCGAAAAACGTCCCTGCAGATGCCGACGCCTCCGAAGGCATTCGTCTCTGTCTGCGTCAACTTGCTCAGAAAGGTTAATCCATGGCGGACAGCAATTCGATTCTTTCCTCTGAAAGAAAAGAAAAAGAAGAAGTCATCGACAAGGCCCTTCGTCCGACACGTCTCAAAGACTATGCCGGCCAAGACGGTATTCGTGAGCAGTTAGATCTGTTCATCACGGCTGCACGCAATCGCGGAGAAGCTCTGGATCACGTTTTGCTCTTCGGCCCTCCGGGCTTAGGTAAAACGACACTGGCAAACATCATCGCCAACGAACTCGGCGTCAAGCTTCGTCAAACGTCGGGCCCTGTTTTAGAAAAGGCCGGGGACTTGGCTGCCATGCTTACAAGTTTGGAGCCGCATGATGTTCTCTTCATTGACGAAATCCATCGTCTCTCGCCGGTCGTCGAAGAAATTCTTTATCCGGCCTTAGAGGACTTCAAGCTCGACATCATGATCGGCGAAGGCCCTGCTGCCCGTTCGATCAAAATCGATCTTCCGCATTTCACGCTTGCCACGACACGTGCAGGTTCATTGACCAAACCGCTGCAGGATCGTTTCGGTATTCGTGCCCAGCTTCAGTACTACTCGCCTGAAGACCTGACAACCATTGTGCTGCGCTCCATGCACCTGCTAAATATGCCGGCAGATAAAGGCGCAGCCGGTGAGATTGCACGCCGCTCCCGCGGTACACCTCGAATCGCAAACAGATTGCTTCGACGTATTCGCGACTTTTCCGAAGTCCGTCATCAGGGTCAATTGTCCGAACAAATCGCAAAAGACGCCCTTACCATGCTAGAAGTCGATCCGATCGGCTTAGACAGCCTCGACTGCCAATTCCTGCTTGCGATCATTGAAAAATTCCAAGGCGGTCCCGTCGGTATCGAAAACCTGGCTTCCGCTGTCGGTGAGGAGTCTGATACGCTTCAAGATATGGTCGAGCCTTATCTGATCAAAGAAGGTTTTGTTCAGAGGACACCAAGGGGACGCGTGGCGACACCGCGCGCATACAGCCATTTCGGGCTCGATAGAAAACATAAAGATTTGGGATTTTTATTCGATGACGACCAATATTAGTTCTTACAACTTGTCCGAGCGTCAGGTGCAGCTGGACTTGTCCGTTCTTCCCTACGATTTTGAAGAGAACGTCAAGACATTGAGCGAACAAGCGCGTCAGGCCTGGAACGACGTTCAAGATTTGGAAGCTTCTGCCTGCCCTGACAATAAGGCTCAAATCACGATCACGATGCACCCGTCCTTTGCTTCTCAGATTTACTTCCCTGAGGAGTTTTTGCTTGTCATGGGATTGGACTGCGTCGGCGTACGTCAGGTTCAGTGCTTCCCGCGCGACACTTCAAGCTGCGATACTGAAGACGGAGAAATTACCGTTGCGCTCGTCTGCGTCGGAAAGAGACAGGACATCCAGGCCATTCCCGGCAAACTGGAAAAAGTTGTCTCAGACACACTCGTCGGAAAACAGATTCGAACCATTGAAAGTATTGAAGCCGTCTCTATCTATGACCGCTTGGATATTCCCAACGATTACTTCGAGGACCATTTCTTAGTCGGTGTTTATGTGACGCCCGGAAAAACAATCGAAGAATCCAAGGAAGACTTTAAAAATTACGCTCAGAAAAACGATCTTGAAGTACACCCCAACTTCTTAGTCGACAAGGACGGTGTCTTCTATGTGCTTCTGCGCGGTGCCCGCTACAAACTCGATGCTATCGGCGACTACGCCTACACCTTCTGTGTACGTGTCCCGCCGCTGAAAAAAGCCTGACTCAGCGCCACACAACTAAACTAAAACGTCGGCTTTTCCTTTTAGGAGGGTCCTCAGTGATTTCTACTTTTTACTCGAACTCGTTCGAAGTTCTTCGAACGGTTCTTGCCACAAAAATCGGTTTTAATCTGGAGGACCTGCGAAACAGTAATGCCTCCTTTTTTGAGCAAATCAAGGTTATCGTCCCGACGCCGATGATCGAGGACAACCTCAACCGCTTCTTCGCGGATCACTTCGGAGCCACTCCGGGGATTGAATTCTCTAACGTAGCCAGCTGGATGTTCAAAGTTCTCGGACAGTCTCTCTCCAACGCTGAAACATCTCAGGTCATGGACTGGACTTTTTACGAGATCCTGCGTCAAAAGCAAAACAAAAAGGCTTTCCCTGAAGAAGAAAAGCGTCTTTATGAATACATTCAGACATTGGACCCCGTCGGTGTGTTGGAATTTGCCCGTCATCTGAACACAGTTTTCATTACTTACGGTTCCTATCGCTTTGACTGGCTGCAACAGTGGGCTTTAGAGAAATTCAAATTCAACCATAAGGTACACCCGCTTCCGGTACCAAATGCAAAGGCAGAAGAAGAGCGATTGAAGAAAAACGCTGACTTTTTGTGGCAAAAGCGTCTTTGGCAAGAATTAATCGAACAGACCGGCGCAGAAAGCGAAGGAAAAATCTTCGGGTGGCTTGAAAATACTATTGAGCGAATCCGGAAGAACAAACCGGTTGAGAACAGTCTTCCGATTCATCTTTTTCTGCCGTTCTCGATTCCGCCTAACTTACTGCCTCTGATTCGAGCTTATGAAGATTCTCCTGCAGAGCTTAATCTGTACATTCTTAATCCGTGCGCCGAGTACTGGTTTGAGTCCGTTCCGAAAGCGCAGTTCGACTGGTCCGAGAATTTCAAAGTCGACAACAGCTGCCTGAACTATCTGTTGACAAATGCAGCAAGCACGAGAGCCGCTATTGACCGATTGGACAGCTTCCTTTTTTCCGAGGAAGAAGCTTCGGCAATCGAAACGGATATCTCTGATAAAGACAAACAGAACCGTCAAAAGGCATTCGTCAAACAGCCGGGGTCTCGGGAATTTGTAACCTCAGAAAAAACTTTCGACCATTCCGAAGAAGAAATAAAAACCAAGGTTAGTGCCGAGACAGCTTCCGCATATCTGGAGTATCCCTCCAAGTCGTTTCTGCATAGCTTTCAAAACTCCATTCTTAGAATGGACAGCACGCTGCTGCCCATTGAGCCTGACGAGAAAGATGTCAGTCTTCGCATTCTCAAGGCGCCCTCTTTTGTCCGAGAAGTCGAAGCCACCATCGACATTCTCCAGAATTGGCTCACAGATAAAAAACGCGGCCTAAAACCTTCCGATGTTTTGGTCGTAGTTCCGGACATCGAAAAGGCAGCTCCTATCATTGAAGGCGTCATGGCATCACTGCCGAAAGATCTTTATATCCCTTGGAAGATCATCGGTCTCAGCGAAGAAAAACAGAATGCGCTTGCAGATGCGTTTGTGGGCTTGGGCAAACTCTTGATGTCCGATTTCTCAGCCAGAGAATTCTTTGATTGGCTGGAGAAACTCCCCGTACAACAGCAGTGGAACCTGTCCTTAGACGACATCTCTGTCATTCAGACTTGGCTTTATTCTGCGGGATACTCTGTCGGAATCGATCATGAACAGCTCGCGGCGCTGAATTTCACTGACGAAGACACGTCCTTTCAGGACGCCATGGAACGGCTTTCTCTCGGCTTTTTCCTTGATGAAGCTTCCCCTCTGCCCTTCAAGAGTGTTCTTCCTATTCGAGGAGATGAGGAAGCCGGTTTTAATGTCGTTTCCGACGGCTCGGGCCGCTTGCTCCAAGCGCTTTCTCAACTTTATCTGAACCTTGCCGATCAGCGTCGTGAACTGCTCGCTTCCGAATTTGCACTCCCCGCAGAGGCCTGGAGAGAAGCTCTGTTAGGTATGAAAGAGCGTTTCTTCGGAAACAACTGTGATCCTGAAGAGTCCTATAACTTCTCAGAAATCATCGAGACAGTCTGCAAAGGCATGGCTGCCGCTTTCGGCGGCACGGAAAAAACCGTCAGTTTCGATGTTGTATTAAGCGAGCTGCGAAGTGAACTCTCCAAAACAAAGCGCGATGTACCGAGCTCCGGAACGATGACCTTCGCATCCATTTCACTTGCCAGAGGAATACCCTACAAGGTCATTTGCTGTTTGGGTTTCGATGAGAAAAGCGGGTTCCCGGGAACACCTAAGTTTGAAGAATTTGACTTGACCAAGGATCACCGCCGCCGCGGTGACCGAGACGCAAGAAAAGACAATAACGCTGTCTTCCTTGACACGCTTCTCAGCGCTCGAGAAAACCTTTTGATTTCCTACACAATCGGAACGAAACCGCAAAGCGAAAATAATCCGTCGCTCGTCATTGATAATTTCAAGAATTACTTCCTTTCTCATGCCATGAGCGTAGGGATGGAGGACGGCACAGCTCAGGAAAAGGCAGACGAGCTTTGGAAGAGCATCGTGACTAAGGTTCCTTTGAATCGCTTCTCCATGAGAAATTTCTTAGAGGAAGCAAAATCTCTAGACAAACGAGAAAACAACTTGTTCTGGAAGAGCCCTCGGAAAGACGTCCTCGATTCAATCGAACATGCCTATAGGAACCCGGGCGCCAAGGAACCGATGTTTGCCAACACCGAGATTCCTGCTGAGAAACTTCCCAAAACGATGCAGCACCCGGTGCTCCGCGAACTGCAGGTTAATTTCCTCATAAAGTTCCTGACCTCTTACAACGAATGGACGGCAACGCTGCTCAAGCTTGAATCATCAGATTTCGAAGCCGACGAAAGAATGATCGTCCCTTCTAAGGACGACAAGCTTATGCACTCAGAGGTCAGCCGAAAATTTCTTTCTTTGCTTGAGAATAACTTCTCTGATCAAGAGGCGCTCAATCTTCTGAACCTTAATCCGAAGTACGGCATTGAAAGTGTCCGACGTGCGGTTCTCAGTTTTGAAACCTCAGAGGTTGCCGACGCTCACGCCGCAAGGAAACAATTTGAGGAGACTGAGACTTTAAAACCCCTCTCGGCGGGACTTGATTATCGAGTTCCGACTGCAGTTTCTAGCTTCGTCAATCGGCTCACAGACAAAACGGATCTCTTCCTTTGGAAAACGGAAGATGAGTCCTTGCGCGTCAAGCTCGGCGTCTTTTGCTCTGCGTCGGAACAAAACCGAGAAGTATTGCGCCAAATTATTTGGACCGAAGCCGGGGAACCCTACGATTTACTCATCTTTAACGAAAGTTCAGACACAGATCATTTCGTCATTTCTTACTCTTCGATTATTCAGAACCATGGCGGCGAACCGCTTAAAGCGTTCTTGAGGTTATTTGAGTGTCACTGCAAGCACGCACTTGGAATGAATGCCTCGGATGACGCACTGCTTTGGCAGGGTGTCTCAGAGGAAAGCGTAAGAAAAGCTGCTGATTTATCTAAGGCTCTCAAAGAAGAACTCAGCGATTACTACAAACTCCTCAAAGGTGATGGCAGAAAGAAAGACATCTACCTTTCAGAAGCATTCGAAGCGTTAATTGAATTCATTCAAAAACTTAAACCTTAATCGGAGTATTTATGCTTTATAAAGAATTTGATGCTGCCACAACGCCGATTGAGGGGCGCATGCTTTTGGAAGCCAGCGCCGGCACCGGAAAAACGTATTCCTTGATGCGAGTGCTGCTCAGGCTTTTAGTCGAGAAAGGAATCGAACTAGATCGTATTTTGGTCGTGACATTCACGAATGCAGCCACTGATGAGTTGTCCTCTCGTTTGCGCAGCAACCTGACGGAACTGATTGAACAAATTAGGCTGAACAAGAGCGGAAGCTTCAACGATCTGCTGGATAGTTGGGGAGAAAAGAAATATTCTCAGGACATAATTCTTGAAAAACTGCAAACAGCGCTGAATAAGATTGACGACGCTGCCATTTTTACTATTCACGGCTTTTGCCAACGAATCCTTCAGGACTTTGTCTTTTCTTCAAAGGGAAACTACGACTTTGAGATCGGAGATGATTCAAACGCTAAAGATAAAGCGCTGAGTACTTTTCTTCGTACAAACCTTCCGAAGGCCTATCCAGGCTACCCTACGGAACAACTGTCTCTGGCTCGAGACATTCCTTGGGAAGATATTCTGACAACTGCTGCCGGTTTGAGCAGAAGCAAGCCGCTCACCCGGCAAATGAAGCTGATGAAAGATGCGAATCAAAAGCCCGAAGACGAAACCACTCGGTTTTTTGAAACTTTCATTGATCAGGCAACAAAACTCTACGAAGAAAACAAGAAAGATGAACGTCTTTTTACGTTCGATGACCTGCTGATCGAAGCAGAAGAACGCATTGTTAAAGATCCGGAATTCACCAAGGCAATTCAGAACCTTTACGGCGCTGCTTTGATTGACGAATTTCAGGATACGGACCCGATTCAATACTCGATTTTCAAACACCTGTTCTTAGAGGATCCGGAGAACTCCAAACCCGTTATCTTTGTCGGTGATCCGAAACAGTCTATTTATCGCTTCAGGAACGCAAGTCTTGAAACGTATCTGTTAGCCAAAAACGAAATCAACAACCCTTATCAGTTAGTAAAGAATTATCGTTCTACTCCTGGGATCATTGCCGGAGTTAATGCGTACTTCAATCCGGAAGGGAAAGGTTCCCGCGGCGGCTTTTTGAATCAGGCCCTTTCTTATTCGCCGGTGAAGTTTAATAAGAAAAAACTACCGCTCCTCTTAGAGAAAGACGGCAAAGTCGAACCCCTTTCCTCTTTCGCTTTCTGGTCCAATGCCGACACTAAGGCCTTGTCCAATGCAGAGACACTTCGCGATATGGAGGCTATTGCCATCGCAGAGGAAATCGAATCCTTGCTAAAGGAAAATGTCCTCTATGACGGCCGGAGACTGAGACCCAGCGATATCGCGATTTTGGTTGCAAAGCGCTTCCATGCTGACAAGGTTATTGAAGAGCTGCGCAGGCGGGGCATTCGCACCCTTCGGTCTTCGAATGAAAATGTCTTATGTTCCAAAGAAGCGCACGAACTTAAGAGCGTTCTAGAGGCTATGTACGATCCGAGAGATACTCGTCTTGTGGCTGCGGCTCAGGCAACCAGGATTTTCGGCGACTCGCTGAATGACTTATTGAATAACGATGCGGCCTCCGCGCAGGCACGTCTGTTATTGGAAAACTCAGCAAAAATCTACGAGAAGAGCGGAATTATCGCTGCTGTTTCGAACCTATTTGCCGGCGCCAAAACCGAAGAGCGTTTACTGCAATACGGAGGAGAACGCGCCCTCACGAATTATCAGCACATCTTGGAGCTTCTTCATCAGCAGCACAACACCATTGATAGTCTTCAGGGACTGCTGCGCTGGTTAAAACAAGAACAAAAAAAGAGCAACGACAGCTACACTCTGAGACGTGAAACCGATTCCGATGTTGTTCGAGTTGAGACTATTCACAGCAGTAAAGGCCTTCAATACCCTGTTGTTTATTCCCTTGACCGGCCGATAAGCTTTTCCAAAGGTCAGAAATTTAGAGATGATGCGACAGGCGTCATTACCTTCTATGAAACCGAACAGAAGGCACCGGACGACTTCATTGAGAAATCATATGAGGAGTCCATGAGACTGCTGTATGTCGCTATGACGCGAGCCACAGCAAGGGTGGTTCTTCCCTATTTCTTCAAGAAAACTAAGAACGGAGCGCCTCACGGCAGCGTCGGCGGAAAAAATCCGCTTGCTCAGGCTATCAGCGGAGAAACGTCCGGCGGATTGGCCATTATTGGCGGTTTAAACCGACTGCGGGAGGCTTTGAGCCCGAAGGAAGCGTCGGCAAGAGAAGTCAGAAAGGCCTTGCTTGACGGAATTTCCGAGTACAACAAGAACAGCGCACATCCTCTCATGCTCTCTGAGAAAGCTTTAAATGCTTACATTCCTTTTGAGATCCGTTTTGACTTCGAACCCGGCAAATATGGAGACTCCGAAGTCTCCTTCAGACAACCGCCGGAGCATCTTGATCTCAGAGCCGGTCGCGGTGAGAAGCAAAATCGTTCTTGGATTTCTTCCAGTTTCACAAGCTTGTTGAGGACCATGGAAGCACAGGGCTCCGCCGTCATCACTGATGAGTCGGAAGCTCTTGAGTCAGAGGAAACTGTCGCGGAATCGAAAGAAGAGGACGTATTGGAAGTCCTCAAAGGCACCCAAAGCGCTGCCGAATTCGGCACGAAAGTCCACGAATTATTAGAAAAGATTTTCGACAAAAATTTCCATAACTGGAAGAACAGAGTCTACAAATTTTTAGATGATCGTTTTAA
>OFFB01001565.1_pt1 | contig 13264 bp, 14 predicted proteins | sample 1521281 | NCBI WGS metagenome assembly OFFB01 (sample SAMEA3504109, study PRJEB24116) | mouse gut metagenome | biome: mouse gut; feature: mouse-associated habitat; material: faeces | place: Denmark | collected 2011
GGTCACCTCTTACCAACAAATTGCCACCGCTTGCAAATTCATTTTTATAGCATGGGATCATATAATCCTTACCGCCGATTTTAGCCTGATCCCACGCATCTTCCGGTACTACTGCTTTAATATCCGGCGCGTAAGTAGAAACAAATTCATCCGTTATTTCATAGAAACCGCCCATATTTGCTGTCTCGCTGTAATGCGCCCAGCCAGTTGCAGTGAAGATCAAATCAAATTTTTCGCCTGATGAAAACAATAAAGAATATTTCGTATCATGTTCCGACCATGATAAAAAGTCAACTTCCAATGTTGCATTTACATTTTCCTGCAGCTTTTTATTAATTTCGTCATATACCTGATCAAAATCGGGCGTTCTGTCACCTATTAAATACATTCTCAAAACAACAGGTTCCGAAATATCATTTCCCCGATATGCCATTTCCCCCTGTGTTTTGCCTGTGCCATTCTCCTGGGAAACACTTTCTGCCGGTGCTTCTGAAGAATTGTCATTTTTTTGTCCACATGCTGTCAGTGCCATTGTTGTCAGCATAGTTAGCGCCAACAAAATTGAAACCATTTTCCTCTTCATTTTTTCCCTCCTTTTGTCCCTTAAGAAGTAATTTTCTTATATGAAAATTATATGTTTTTCAAATTTTAGCTTCAATTCGCATTTATCCTAAACATAATTTTTGTTCTTATCACACAATATACAACGTTTCACCTTTTTCAATGCGCAACGTTGCTTTTTTGCTTATCCTTTAACTGCACCTATGGTTATTCCCTGAACAAAATATTTTTGTACAAAGGGATAAGCAAATATAATGGGACCTGTAACCACCACCGTAAGCGCCATCTTTAACGACTGGGTAGGTAAATTAAATGCTGCTGCCACAGCTCCTCCTGATGCGCTTGATAATATTTTTCTATATGCCTGAATATTATTGATCTGTTGATATAAAAAATATTGCAAAGGATACATTTTATCATTTGATATATACAACATTGCATTATACCAGTCATTCCAATATGCCAAAGCTATAAACAGCCCCACTGTCGCCAATGCAGGTTTTATTAGCGGCATGATTACTTTAAACAGCATTAGAAAATCTCCACATCCATCAATTTTTGCAGCATCAACAAGAGACTCCGGTATGGCTATCATATAGCTTTTCATTATCAGCAGATTATAAACATTAAAAAGTAAAGGAAGCAGCAACGCCAGATAACTGTTCTTAAGTCCGAGATAACTTGTCATTAAAATATAAATGGAAACCAAGCCTCCACTGAAAAGCGTAGTGAAATAAAAGAAAAAGGAAAACCCATTTCTCCAGGCAAAATCTCTTCTTGAAAGTACATATGCTGTCATCGTCTGCAGCATCAATCCTAATGAAGTACCCGCAATTGTAAGCCCTATTGTTACCAGATATGCCTTTCCTACAACTTGGGGCGACTTAAAGACAGCCTTGTATGCATCCAGAGAAAACTCTTTTGGAAATAATCCAAATCCCTGCAGAGAAATGACCTCTTCTGCTGTAAATGAAGCGGAAAAAACCATTAAAAACGGAATCAGACATAGTATAGCAATAAACCCGCAAAAGCAATATGAAAATATATTTAATTTTAAGCTAGATTTCATTTTATTTCTCCTTTTAAAAAAGTGTATAGTCTTTATCATAAAGAGAGACCAGTTTATTTGCTATTACTACTGTAATAAAACAAAGGACTGACTGGAAAAAACCGGATGCTGCCGACATACCAATGTCGTTATTGTATATCAGCGCCCTGAATGTATAAGTATCAATCACATCCGTAGCATCATATAAAATTCCATTTGATCCTACCAGATTATAAAACAAGTCAAAATTTCCTTTAAAAATACCTCCAACAGCTAATAAAACAAGTACGATAATCGTTGGCCTTACCATCGGTATCGTTATTTTAAAAATTCTCTGCACTTTACTTGCCCCATCAATTTGAGCTGCCTCATAAATTGATGGATCAATGCCCATAATAGATGCCAGATACAAAATAGATCCATAACCTACATTTTTCCATGCATTGAAAAAAATGATTATGACCGGCCAAATATACGGAATATTATAGATATTTACTTTTTCTCCACCCAAAAAGGCAATTAATTTATTGACCACCCCATAATCATAGCTTAAAAAATTGAAAGAAATAACTGAAACCACTACCCAGGAAATAAAGTATGGCAAAAACATAATAGACTGAGCTGCTTTCACAAAATATTTATTTTTAATTTCCACTAGTAATATGGCAACCGTTAACTGCAAGATATTGTTAATAATTATAAAGGCTGTGTTATAAAGCAGTGTGTTTCTTGTAACTGTAAACGCCTGTCCTGAATTGAAAAAGAATTTAAAATTATTAAGCCCGTTCCAGGGACTTTTAAATATTCCGTCTATATAGTTGTACTTTTTAAAAGCAAGTACAATTCCACCCATTGGAATATAATTAAACAATATAACATAAATTACTGCTGGAAGAAGCATAAGCAGCAAGATTTTGTATTTTTTTAAGTCCTTTAAAAACCTTTTCCCCTTATTCATATATTTTTCTCCTCTTTACTTCTGTTGACTTTCTCAAATGAATCTCATAATTTGAAAGTGTTTTAGTAGGAACCTTATTTCCCTTTATTAGTTCTAGAAGAATTTTGCCTGCATGAATTCCCTGTTGTACTGCATTTACGCTGATTGACGTGATTGGCGGATTATGCATTTCCATATAAATACTGTCATGCATGGAGGCCACCCTTATATCTTCCGGAATCTTAAAACCATATTCCTGTAATTTATTCACCACCTTCATGCAAAGCGCATCATCTGTGCATACCACACATTCTACCCTGTTATCAACTATCTTCATCATCACTCTGTCCAGTTCCATTACACTGTTTACATTTTGGAAAAACAGTTCCGAATTCGTTACGCCAATTCTTTTTTGCACCGTATTCAAAAATCCCTCACATCTGTAATGATTCACCATATTGTTGCTGTCAGCAGATACTAATGCAATATTGTTTTCCCCCTGATTCAGCAAAATTGCTGCCAACTCAATTCCTGATTGCATATGATTACTGTCTACCTGTATAACCGAAGCATCATCAACAGATCCCACCAATACGAAAGGTATTCTTTCCCGTTTCAAATATTTGATCAGATTATCCTTAACCGGATTATAGGTTAATACGAACCCCTCAACTTTGCGCCTGTCCAGCAAATGCTTTACCTTAGAAATATCTCCGTCCTTTTCCGTAACATAAAGTGTGTCATATCCGTTCTTTTGAAAATATTCATAGGCGCCGTCTAAGCAGCTTTGAAAATAGGAGGTTTCCGTTATAATTACATGAGCGGGCAGAATTACACCAATATTTTTACTATTGCATTCATTTTCCCGGGTTTTTATAATTGCATCCTGGTTTTCAAGGTATCTGAAAACTCTGTCTTTTGTCTCCTGTTTTACCCTTCCTCTTCCAGATAAAGCCCGAGAAATTGTACTTTTAGAAAGCCCCAACGCCTCTGCAGCTTCCGCCAGTTTCAATTCTCTTTTCATCTTGTCTCCATATTCAATTTTTATTTTGTGGAAATATATACATATAAAAGAAAACCTAAATATTACTAATTCAGGTTTATAAGAAAATTATTATGATCATAACTTAAAGGACATATTCATTATATCTGAACTAAAGTTCCATGTCAATTACTTCTGACGGTATTACTCTTTGCAATAACCGTCCTGGGATGATGCCCCAGGACGGCTGCCTGCTCATTAGCTTAATTTAGCTCATATTATTATCGGTTAATAGAAGAAGCCATGCGGTGATACGTATGACGAACCCCCCGTATTGCCACCGAATATGCCTGAATATTTTCAGGAATTGCCATACCCGGATACCCGGTATCTCCAATATGATGGATATCTGTTCCTGTCATCTTACACATCAGCGCAATCTGGCGGATTGTCTGTAAGTCAGCTCCTTCCTGACTGGTGCCAATAGAAGTAATTGTAAGCGCCCCCATACTATGTGCAAAGGATACCAGTTTTCTCACGTACTCCGTTGTAATTCCGGGAACTGTTCCCGGCGCCGGCAGTAAAATAATATCCGCTCCTGCCTGAATAAAGCTTTTGATATCTTTCTCCGTAATTATATTCTCTGCCGCTTCTGTAATGATCCCTGAAGCATGCATCTTTCCTGCCGCCAAAATAACATCTTCCCCCACTGTCTTTTTTAAAGCCTTAAGTGAATCTGTAATTGCTTTATTGCTGACTCCATTCCCCGGATTTCCAGTAAGAAGGATCATATCCACGCCCATATCTCTTGCAATAGAGGCATTCTCCACTGTTGCTTTTCTGCCTTCTGACATTTCCCACATAGTTCCCTGATTTTCTAAAGTGTCTGTTTCCTCTACCGGTTCAAGATTTATGCCTATCACCCTTCCCGTTAAGTGCTTTAATTCCTTTACAGTATCTATGGCTTCTACTTCAGGTAATGCCTGAATAACCGGCTTTTTCACATCAAACATATTAAGCAGAACAATATCAGCTCCCATAGCGGCAGCAAATTCTGCATTCGTCACGTCAGAAAGAATCGGCATAATAAGTCCTATACATTCTGCCGCCATCACTCTTCCTTCACTCTTTACAATACTTTCCAGCAACTCTTTCTTTTTGTAATTTTTCAATTCTGATGCAGTAACATCAAGCATTCTTTTCGCCATCTCTCCACTCCTTCTGCCTCATAACAGACTTCTATTTTTCAAAATAGTTTGTATCGTTCTAAATTTAAATATGCACCCAATTTCCATTCATCCCGCACTTCGTCTTTTTTCATCAAGAGCTATCCATTCATCCAATGAAAGCGGTTCATAGTCGGAGTACACACAAAAGCAATTGATCAGATTGCAGGGAATATGCTGCTGTTGTTCCTGGGCATTTACTACCACTGTACTTCGCATAATCTCCTGAAACTGCTCTATCAGCTTTTGATCCATTGTATCATGTACATGTCCATAAAGCATATAAGTTTTAGGATTTCCATCCTTATCCAGACGATATTGTCCATTATAACAAATGATAGGGTAATGACACAGCACCACTTTTCTGTTATTATCCGAAACTTCTTCATAAGACTTTACCCACTGAAAAAGGGTTAAGTCCATTTTTCTTTTGGATAAAAAAATGTCATGGTTCCCCTGAATCAAATAAAGCTTTCCATTTAGCCGCTTTAAAAGCGCATTTGTCTCCTCAGCAGTGCCCCAGGATAAGTCCCCAATAATAAATACTTCATCATTTCTTTTCACTTTTTTATTCCATTTCATAATCATATACTCATTCATTTCTTCCATGCTTCCAAAGCCGCGATGGTCCATGCGGTCATTCATGGCAGCATGAAAGAAATGCAGATCTGCAATATAATACCTCAAACTATCACCTTCCACTTAACCATATATAATATAGATTCTTTATTCATAACAGCATTATTAGACAGTCTGTCCCTAGGACAATGCATTCTTCAAATCCCTAATAAATAATGCCTGCTGCTTTTTAAGATAAAACTTGACAAGCGGTTTCATTAAAAAAATTTTAGCATTTACCTCTTCTGTAAAATCAATTTCTGTCTGCTCTCCTTTTTCAGTAAAAATTCCGCCCCAATGCCCTGTCATACTCCCATTTTTCATATCAAACTCCCAACGTTTATATGGTTCGCTTTTAGTAATCGTAAAATTTGTTACATACCCATCTTTTGTATATTCAACAAACTGTCTTTCGTTTATTTTTTCTGTTTTACTTAAATCACTGCGCCAAGTATACTTTTCTACAGTGGTAACTAAATCCCATGCTTCTTGAATGCTACATGGAAGAATCACTTTTGTGCTTAATATTGCCATAGCATGTTCCCCTTCTAATAATAATCTGTTTTGTTTAGTTGTCAGCAAAATATTTGTAAATAAAAAATAAAGGAAACGCTGCATGAATCAACGTTTCCCCTACGTTTAGCAAGAGGCGCAGACCGGATTTGAACCGGTGGATACTGGTGTTGCAGACCATTGCCTTACCACTTGGCTACTGCGCCACATATGTAATTATAACAAACTAATAAATTACAGTCAATGATTCCTTATAGATACATCTCTGTAATTTAACGCATAAAATGACTCCGACGGGAATCGAACCCGTGTTACCGCCGTGAAAGGGCGATGTCTTAACCGCTTGACCACGGAGCCTCGCTTCGTCCTGCCAGAACTTCTTCTCTGCTTCGTAAATACTTATAATGTCGTCAGAAGAGTGACCTAACGGAAAATATATTACCATATCCCGGAGAATTTGGCAATAGCAATTTTCATTTTTTATAAAAAACCTGGCAGCAACAGCTAAATCGCTGCCAGGCATCTTCCCTATCGTTGCTTTAGCATTCCCCGCCCGCTTCCTGCCCGCACAACAACTCTATTTCCTTATCCAGCGATTGGTAAAAATCCGCAATATGCCGTCCATCTACCAATGCATGATGACACAATACCGACACCGGCAGCAATATGCGTTCCCCCTGTGCATAATATTTGCCCCATGTAATCCTGGGATTGCTGTCCGCAGGAACAGGCGTCGGCTGAATAAGGGATGTATAGGAAATCCACGGAACCGTAGAGACAAAGAACTTATCATAAATATCTTCTTCCGTCTCCTCAATCGATCCTTCCCTTTTGGCCTCTTCCTGTTCCCGGGTCGCATAAGGAAGATATTCCGTAAAAGGAATTTCATCTGCCAGCGTACAATAACAGAATGTTCCATCCTCTAAAGCCACCGTATGGGATGTCCTGCACCTGTCGAATTCTATGATTTTCCCGTCTCTGATACGCTGACGGAATTCCTGCGTCCTATTGGCCGCCCTGGATACGCAATAACAGATGGTAAAGAAAAATGGCAGCTTTTCATTCTTGATCTTGCGGAGCAGCTCCGTAAGATCCACCTGGACAGTTACGCCCACATAAGGATAAGCCAGCCCGCTGAAATATTCAAAATGCGCCCTCCTTCTATATGTCTCCATGTCCAGATACCTGTAATTTCCCATACCTCTCCTCCTGTCAAACCATCCAAAATGTTTTTAGATTTTTTCCACTACCGCCGTAACCAATTCCTTGAACTGCCCGGCCACCCGGTCAGCTGTCTCCTGCACTTCCTTATGATCCAGTTTCATCGAAGACAATCCGGCAGCCAGATTGGTAATACATGATATGCCGCATACCTCGGTTCCCATATGCCGGGCCGCCATCGCTTCACAGGCAGTACTCATGCCAACCGCATCTCCGCCCCAACCTCTGCACATGCGGATTTCAGCCGGTGTTTCATATGCCGGACCCGTAAGCTGCACATAGACGCCTTCCTGCAAACGGATCCCAAGCTTTCCGGCTTCCTCTTTAATAATGTCGCGCATACGCAGACTGTATACCTCGCTCATATCCGGGAATCTGACACCCAGTTCCTCCGGATTCTCACCGATCAGCGGACTGGGTACACCTGTCGTAATATGATCCGTAATCAGCATAAAATCTCCCGGCCTGTAATCGGGATTCACACCGCCCGCCGCATTGGTCAGTATCAGTTTCTTTGCTCCCATCAGCCCCATCAGCCGCGTCGGAAGCACTACGTCGGACATGGGATAGCCTTCATAAAAATGCACCCGTCCCTGCATAATAACTACCGGCACTTCCTTCACAAAACCAAATACAAATCTTCCTTTATGGCCCGCCACCGTCGAAGTAGGAAAGCCCTCGATTTCCGTATAATCCACGGTCTGCTCGATTTTTATGCCATCCGCATAATCGCCCAGACCAGACCCAAGAATCATTGCCACTTCCGGCTTAAAGTCCGTCTTCGCCCTGATGCTCTTCATACATACTTCCAATTTTTCATATATCTTGCTCATCTCGATAACCATACCCTTTCTTTTTATTCCAAATCCACTTTCTCCGAAACGATCTGTTTCAACCCCTCATACTGTTCCCTGTCGATTACAATCTGCTTTCCTTCCTTTTTCAGCAGCCCGTCCTCCATAAATTTTTTGACGCCTCTGCTGATACTCTTTACGCACAATCCCGTCTCATCCGCCAAATTCTGGCGGTTTCCTTTCAAATACAAGCGGCCGTTCTTCTGATATTTTTCATATCGCTCCACAAAAAGAAGCGCCAGCCTGTCCGATCCCTGCATAAAGAGAAACAGTCTGCTGTTCCTTCCTTCTTCCAGCAGATATTCCCCTATCTGTTTCGCCTCATACTTCATTGCTCTTATATCCGAATACATCCATTTTTCAAACATGGCCCGGGAAATCTTCAATACCGTACAGTCCGTCATAGCCCGAAGCGTCGTCCTGTAACAGTCATAATCCATGATGAACTCCATGCCTCCAAAGGCATAAACCTTATCATACTGCATAAAATCATAGGACATTCCATAAATACGGTAGTCCGTGGCTCCTGCAATACCTTTGACAAGAAAAAAAACAGTATCCGCCGGTTCTCCTTCTCTTATAAAAACAGTACCCTTTTTCAGTTCCTCCATCTGAAGCTCTTTCATAAGCCACAGCGGCGCACTTTTAAAATACTCCGCAAACTGTTCCTGCCTTTCTCTGCCAACCTCCTTCAGAAACGGGAATTCCCCATACAAAGCCTTATATTCCATGAATCGACCTCCTTTCCCAGACCGCGGTCTTTTATCCGTCTATTTTCATTCTTTTTTTCATTCCATCCGCTAAAAACTGAATCGCCGGTCCCGCCGTCAATGCCGTTATGACCGTAATAACTCCCATTTTTCCGCCAAGAACGATTCCAAGAATAATGCATCCTATATCAAAACATATTTTTACAACCCGGTATTGTTTACGCACCTTGTCACGAATAATCATGACCACGCCCGTAAACGGATCAAGCCCGATGTCCGCCGTTATAAACATGGCAACGCCTGTATAAAGCAACAGGCATCCGATTGCCGCCCCCATAATCCGAACAGGCAATGCCTGTGCCGGAAGTAAAGCGGCATACAGCCTTCCTCCCAGATCCACCGCCGCGCCGTAAGGAATTACATAAATGAAAGTCCCGATGTTGATATAATGTCTGCCCATAAAAAATATGAGAATCATCAACGCCACATTTACCACATTCGATGCCATTCCCAGCTGCCCTGATGAAAGGTTTGCCGTATTTCTGATTCCGTCATACACGATTCCTACCGGATCATTTCCCAGAGCGGCGGCGGCATTAAACGCCACCCCCGTTCCGACTAATAAGATTCCTGCGACTGCCAGAACCATTTTTACAATTTTTTTATTCATTCTTCGACTTACCTTCCTGCCTTACATCAATTTGCCCAGAATGGATTTCCCTATCGTCCCTTCCGGCATGGCAATGTCGAAGTTCTCCGCCACGGAAGCGCCAATTACTGCAAAAGTATCCTCGTTTTCCAACGGGCCTCCCTTTTCCATACGCTTCGAGTATGCCACAAAGGGTACATATTCCCTCGTGTGGTCCGTTCCGGTATATGTGGGGTCGTTGCCATGATCCGCCGTCAGAATAAGCAGGTCATCCTCCCGCAGTTCTTCCAGCAACACTCCCAGATTCTTATCAAACTTTTCCAATTCCTGCGCATATCCTTCCACATTCCTGCGATGCCCCCAAAGCGCGTCAAAATCCACAAGATTCACGAAGCAAAGCCCATGAAAATCCTCTTTACAGATTCCGATCGTCTGCTCCATGCCATGAACGGAACTATCCGAATGGTGCGTCTGCGTGATGCCTTCTCCACAGAAGATATCATTGATCTTGCCAACACCGATCACGTCCAGACCGCCATCTTTCAAGGCGTTCAACGCTGTCAAGCCCGTAGGCTTGAGCGCATAATCATGACGGTTGCTCGTTCTTTTAAATTCACCTTTCTTTTTCCCGACATATGGTCTGGCGATCACCCGGCCTACCCGCCATTCGTCCTTCATGGTGATCTCGCGCGCAATCTCGCAGCAGCGGTACAGATTATCCAGATCAAAAGTTTCTTCATTGCCGCAGATCTGGAGTACGGAATCCGCCGATGTGTAAACGATCATTGCACCGGTATGAATCTCCTCTTCACCCAGTTCCTCGATAATCTCCGTTCCGCTGGCGCTCTTATTTCCTATCACTTTCTTACCGCATCGTTTCTCCAACTCCTCAATCAATTCCTGCGGGAAGCCTGTATCCGTAAAAGTCTGAAAAGGCTTTTGCGTCAGTATCCCCATCATTTCCCAATGCCCGGTCATCGTATCCTTGCCGTTACTCGTCTCTCCCAGACGCATATAACGCCCCGCCGGCTCCGCAGCCGCTTCCATATCGCCCGCCGTATGAAGGTTCAACAACCCCAGCTTTTTCAAATTCGGAATCTCGAGCGTTCCCATTTTCTCCAGAATATGTCCAAGCGTATCCACGCCATCGTCCCCAAACCGGGGAGAATCCGGCATGGCACCTATCCCTAGAGAGTCCAGAACAATCACAAAAATTCGTTTATATTTGTTCATTTTCCACCTCACACCTGTCTAATTAAGATTATTCGGCCCAAATCCTAGCGGCAGCAATTCTTTCAATGTGAAAATTTCATATTGATCCTTACTCGTTGCCAGAATAATCTGAAACGTATCCGGATCGCAGAATTCCATCATCACCTGTCTGCACACTCCGCAGGGCGCGGCGTATTCCGTCAGAATTCCATCTTTGCCGCCCACTACGCAAATCGCCTGAAAAGCCCTCTCCCCTTCGCTGACCGCTTTGAAAAATGCGGTTCGTTCCGCACAGTTTGTCGGAGTATAAGCTGCATTTTCAATATTGCATCCCTTATAGATTTTACCTTCCTTTGTCAAAAGCGCCGCTCCTACTTTAAAACCGGAGTAAGGCGTATAGGAATAATTCAACTGTTCTATTGCCAGATCAATCATTTCTTCTATCAATTTCTTATCCATCTTAGTACCCCGCTGCCTCTTCGCCTTTGATTATTTTTACGATTCTGCTCGTTCCAAGCCGATCCGCTCCCAGCGAAATAAATTTCTCAGCATCTTCTATAGAAGAAATGCCTCCCGCCGCCTTTATCTTCACATCGGAGCCGACATGCTCCGCAAACAGCTTGATATCTTCAAAAGTCGCCCCTCCGCTGGAAAATCCGGTGGAAGTCTTTATATAGTCCGCCCCGGCATTGGTTACGATCTGGCACATCTTAATTTTTTCCTCTTCCGTCAACAGACAGGTTTCGATGATCACTTTCAGTATCCGTTCTCCGCATGCCTTCTTTAAAGTGCGAATCTCTTCCTCTACAAGATCATATTTTTTATCCCTCAACCAGCCGACATTAATGACCATATCGATTTCGGACGCGCCGTTTTCGATCGCATCCTTTGTCTCAAATTCTTTCGTTTTCGTCGTCATATTTCCATTAGGAAAACCGATCACCGTACATACCGGTATTTTCCCTTCCATGTAATCATATGCCTGTTTTACATAACACGGAGGAATGCATACGGACGCCGTCCGGTATTTCACCGCATCGTCACAAATCTGCCTGATTTCATCCCATGTCGATGCCTGTAGCAAAAGTGTATGATCCACATGTTTTAATACTTCATTCTTATCCATATCCCGCTCCTTTTTACTTGCCGCTTTCCGCATCTTTCCTGATTAGTTCACGAATTCCTTCCACCGCTACCTGAATAGCCATATCCGTATCATGCACTACGGGATTTTCCAATCCCAGTTTTTCTCTCTCCTGGTTGGCCACCACCAGGAAACAGGAACCCGTCCTCACGCCAAGGCTGCTCGCCACGATAAACAGCGCCGCCGACTCCATCTCTGAAGCCAGACATCCCAGCCGCTTCCACGCTTCCCATTTATTGAGCAATTCATAACTCACCGGTTTCACCTCCGGCTCATGCTGTCCATAAAAAGCGTCCTTACATTGCACAACACCCGTATGAAAAACATATCCTTTCTTCTCCGCCGCTCCAACCAGCGCATTTGTCACGGCCAGATCCGCTACTGCCGGAAATTCGATCGGCGCATATTCCCTGCTCGTTCCCTCCATGCGGATAGCTCCTGTGGCAATTACGACATCGCCGCTTTTTACCTCTGTCTGCATACCGCCGCAAGTCCCGATCCGTATAAAAGTATCTGCGCCGCAACGATACAATTCCTCCATTGCAATCGAAGCCGAAGGCCCCCCGATTCCGGTAGATGTTACGCTCACTTTCACTCCGTCCAACATCCCGGTATAAGTAATATATTCCCTGTTATCCGCCACCAAAACGGGATCATCAAAATACTGCGCGATCTTCACACATCTTTTCGGATCCCCAGGCATAATAACATAACGCCCTACTTCCCCCTGTGCCACCTGAATATGATATTGCCTACTTGCATCTTCTGAATAATTCTTCATACCAACCTCCATACCGCAGCCCCACTGCGTCTCAAATCATAAACCCTAGAAGCACTTCTCACGCTTCCGTTTCACAGAATCTTGCATCAGTGCGAACAGTACGGAGAATGCCCGAGAGACGGGCATTCTCCTGCGTGAGACTTAGTGCTTCTTAGCGAAACAGCCCCTGCTGTGAGCTTTAGAAGTACTTCTCACGCTCCTATCTTTGCCCCTTATCATACGGAATACCCTCTGCTTTCGGAGCCCTCGACTTCCCGGAAACAAAGACAAGTACGATCAGCGAAATAATATACGGCAGCATATTATATAACGTACTCGGTAATTTTAATGCAACCAGCGCGTCAAATCCCGTATATACATTGGACAATGCGCGGAACAGTCCGAACAAAAGCGCCGCAAGCCCGATATTCACCGGTCTCCACTGTCCGAAAATCATAACCGCCAACGCCAGGAAACCAAACCCGGCTACCCCATTTTCAAATTTCCATTCACTCACACCTGCCGTAATATATACGAGCCCGCCAAGACCTCCCAATGCGCCGGAAATGAGTACGCCGGCATATCTCATCTTATAGACATTTATTCCAACGGAATCCGCCGCCTGAGGATGTTCGCCGCAAGCGCAAAGCCTGAGCCCGAACCGGGTCTTATATAGTACAATATAAGATGCGATTAACAACAAAAGGGCAATCAGCATAAACCAGTTAAATTCAAATCTTCCGATATTGACGATAAATGCCTTTTTTGCCGCGCCATAAGCAACTGTGGAGGATACATTGTCTACGCTCTCCGCCGTATTGATCGCACG
>OFFB01001580.1_pt1 | contig 13186 bp, 15 predicted proteins | sample 1521281 | NCBI WGS metagenome assembly OFFB01 (sample SAMEA3504109, study PRJEB24116) | mouse gut metagenome | biome: mouse gut; feature: mouse-associated habitat; material: faeces | place: Denmark | collected 2011
GTGCAAAGCACCACCGAGCATAACAGTCCTGCCGCTGCTGCAAAGTATTGCGGCGATGTGTTATGGGTATGCACAAGGTCGAAGCGTCGCATAAGTCGTACCAGACGCAATATATGCATCGGATTGTATACCGAGCCGCCTCGCGAGAAGCGATGGATGCGTATGCCGGCTTCCTCAAGCCGACGAGTCAATACCGTATCCTTTCCGTCAAAAAGAGCCACTTCCACTTCATGACCGCGGTCGCGCATCATAGGCGCTATCTGTGCTACCAGGGCCTCGGCTCCGCCGACTTCCATCGACGTGATTACTTGCAGTATCTTCATGTCAGACTAAGTATACGTTGTACTTATCGGTCGGACGTGTCGCCGGAATTATGGTTCCGGGATTACCTATGACAATCGAATTGTCCGGCACATCGAAATTGACAAACGCTCCGGGTGCAATCATCACGTAATCGCCGATGTTTATGCCTCCCAATACTATGGCATTTGCCCCCACGATGACATTGTCGCCAATCGTCGGTACACCTTTCCGTTTCCCTTGGGCACTTCCGATAAGCGCCCCTTGGGCAATCGAGAAGTTTCGGCCAATTACCGCGTCGGGGTTTACCACAATGCTGCCGAAGTGGGCAATTCTGAGCCCTTCGCCTATCTTTGTACCGACCGGAATCTGTATCCCGGTTGAAACATACAGCGCCGATGCAACACTCGCCAGAAAAATCGGGCCACAGGATTGCGGGCCATGGACGCCTTACGCCAACAATATGTAAACTGAAACCCCGGGGTAAAAAGTATGTATCGCAATCTGACAAAAAGTCTGCGACTGGCCTTACCCTCATATCGGTAGAGGTCATTCTGCAACACCGTATTCATCCGATTTTCATTTTTGCATTTGACTTTACCCTTGACCTTATCCAGAGATACCACAACAATCCCAGCGGGCACGCGGCCAGTGTAAGCAGTTTCTGCGGCGATTCTTGCAGAAAACGGCGGTTGCCCGATATGATTGAGCTGGAGACATAGTGTACACACGACTCAAAACGGCGTTTCAGAGTGGGCGCGCACACCATCTCAGTACGACGGAAAAATGCAAAGCCGCGCGGATTATTCCAGTATTGACGGTACATGTTGTAGCTTGACCCGTCTTGCTGATACTCCACCGTCACCAGAGGCTCGTCGAGTGTGAGCAACTTATAATCGCGGTCAATGAGCATGTATTTATACGCAAGTCCGACATAGCGCTCTCCTTCAAAAAGCGGATATTCCGGATACTTACAGATTACATCCGTGCGATATACGAGCTTCTTGTCACCGCTACCGCCCGAAGCGTAAAATCCTTGCAAAGTGGTGTCGGTCATTCCGGCCGGGAAACGACTGCCGATAATTTCGCCGTCCTCTCTCTGGTCAAGGGCAACGATGCCGGCATAAGCGGCCGAACCTCTATCGCGCCAGAAAGTAATGATTTTTTCCACGGCATCGTCGGGCATCCAGTCGTCGGAGTCAATACATACATTAAGCTCGGTGTGGATATTGGCATAGGCGGTATTGTGGGCGCCGTGCATGCCTTGGTTTTCCTGCCGGATATAGCGTATGGGGAAGTCGGCCTCGGCTATCCAGCCGCGTACCAGCTCGGCTGTGTTGTCGCTCGAGCCGTCGTCAACCACCAGCCACTCAAAGTCGCGGCTGGTCTGTCGACACAGACTTTCGTAGGTGCGGCCGATGGTGTGGGCGCGGTTGTATGCGGGCGTAAATATTGTAAGAGTCTTCATCGTCTGAAACGTGTGAAAAAGCCTTTGCCGAGCATGCGGTGGGCCATGCGGCTCAGCCGCTGCCGCATCGGGTTTACGTCAAGCCACGTCTTCGAATACCAATGGATGGAGTATGTTCGGTCGGTACGATGCAGACGACCGGTGGCATCGTCGAGCGGATTGAAGTATTCGGCCGGGTATATGTTTATGCCGTCGACAGTCTGCTTGCCGGGACGGTCGAGCAGACCGTGACGTATAAGAGTATCGGTGGTGATGCGTACCACGGCATAAGGGTTTATGCCGCCGTCGGGCTGCCGGAAATTATGATGTCTGTAAAAATCTATAATCTCGGCATACATCGGATGCCCGGCCTCCACAGCAGCTCCGAGGCCGGGATTGACAGCGATGCCTTGCCCTCCGTCTATCTCGCACCCCATATAAGCTCCGTGGCCAATCAGAGCGCGCATGTCGCGCACCACCTCCACGTCAGTATCAAAGTACACCCCACCCTCCCGATGCAATATCCAAAATCGTGCGAAGTCGCTCACAAAGGCGTACTTGCCGGCAGCGTAGGCTTCTCGCGTATAAGGTATGGCATCGACATCGAAATTACTCTCGTCCCAGCGGCATATCTCATAGCCCGGAAAATACCGGCGCCACGACTCTATGCAGCGCTGCGCATCCTCGGGCAAGTCGCGCCCGCCAAACCAGCAGTAATGTATCTTATCAGGTATCATCGTATATTTTCAATTGTATATGCCGGCGCGACTGCCCGTACCAGCGAATGTGGCGGTATAATCCCGCTCACGACACATCCGGCGCCAATTACAGATCCTTCGCCGATAGTCGTACCCTTGAGCACTACCACATCCGACGCCAGCCAGCAACGGTCGCCAATCTCAATCGCAGCCGCGCTGAGCTGTGTACTTACTCCTCCGTCGCGGCTAAAGCGGTGATTGTTATCAAAAATCTTGACTCCGGGGCCAAACATACATCCTCGCCCTATGCTAACAGCCTTCTGACAACTAATCATACAATAGCGGTTCATATAAGTACCGTCGCCGACCTTGAGGCATCCCGTGCCCGAGGCAAGCAGCTCACATCCGGGAGCGATATCAAGATTGCGACCGAGCTCAATCGATGCATCACCATATCGCTTTACAGCGGCATGAGGAGAGATTCTCTCCAGAGCGTCTGCACGCAGACGCCCCCGACTGACCAGTCGGCGCGCCGTCCACCGCAGCAGATTGTATCCAATGAGCAAAGCCAACCGTATCATATTTACCAAAATAGCCAAGTGAATAGAATGTTCCCGACCAATACAGCGGCCAATACCATACCCTGGTGCTTGAAAATTTTGAATCTTAGGAACGGATATGCGAGTACCACCCCGTACATAAACCATGACAGGTAGGCAAAACGATTTGAAAAGAAAGCGCGTATGAGCATTACCCACACACAGTTGGCCAGTATGTACGTATTCAGCAGCAACTCATATTTACGGTCCTTGATTTTCTTCTTGCACACCACATACCACCCCATCACTATCGGAGCTGCACTGTAAAGCAGAAAGTCCCATCGGAAACTAATATTATATCTGCCGATAGCATCACTACCAAACTCAGATACAATCGTAGAATTCACGTTGGTAATATATCCGCTCATGCGGTCGCCGAAACCAAGGCCAACGAAGAAGTTTTCCATAAAACTACCTGCCACCAAACTTACCACAATTGATGCCAGCCACACATATATACATTTTCGTGTATCTTTCAATATATAATAAGCCCCTATTAGTGCGACAATCGGTATGATTACAGAATTGTGTATCAAGAAGGCCAACAGACAGAGTACAACTGCTTTTACTTTGTCTGCAAAATGTGGCGTCATATATGAGATTGCCAAAAGCAGCATTGCACAAGCCATACCATTTCGCATACCATTCACACAATATGCATAAAAACCGAAATTGGCTACAAGCATCAGTAGGAGCAAATAAGAGTGTCGCTTGCTGATTCTAACACAGGCCCAGGCCTGGAGCAAAATATATGTGGCACATACAATAAAGCAGAACAGGGTGTATTGCGCATAAAGAGGCATTCCGGACAGCACATTATGTGATAAATCCTGTAACCATAGCCACACTGGTTCGGAATCTTTACTCATGCCGTCTGACATAAATGTTGTGTAACGGTCATAAAAGCCACGACGATACATCACCATGTCGCCAAACACGTAATGTATCGGACGCGTACCGAAGAAGAGTGTCAAAGCCGAGGCCACCAACCAAGTATTGGTAACCGACGAATGCGAGCCACGCAACAAACGCTCGTTATCCTTCCCCGCACATACCCATGCAGCCGCGAGACTGAGGACGGTCGCCATCCACAGGTATACGGTTGAGTATATAAAAGGAGATATAAAATATAGTGACGTCATGATATTATACTATATATCCGTTACCTCCATCACTCAGTCGGTCATACATCTCGCGGCGTCGTGCAATCGAAGGATTGCTGCGAAGTGAATACTCCTCGCCAAAAACAGGCCGCGTCTTCATAGCTTCCCGATGCCGGGCGAGATACTCGTCGAGCGAACAAATTACTCTTGCGGGCGATCCGGCAACCACAGTCCTTGGAGGTATCGAGCGGGTCACAGTACTGTTGGCTCCTACGATAGCATCATCACCAATTGTCACTCCTGGCATCACCACAGTGTCTGCTCCTATGAAGACCCGGTTGCCAATATTCACATTGGCGATACGGGCATATCCCAAATGTCGTTTCAGAGAAGCATCGTGGGCGAGAATATGCACCCGCGGCCCAAACGTGACGTCGTCACCAATCACGATATGATGACAATGTGCAGGATCGATGATACACCCTACCATCGGTACGAAATTGCATCCTACACGTAATCCGGCATCAATCAGCTCCTCAGTAGTATGCGTACCACGCATACGATACACAAGTTTCTTAAATATATTTTTTAGCTTACTCAGCATATAAGTCTGTAAAATTTCTCAACTTCTGCCATATTGCCGAAGTCTGACTTCCTTACCTGCTCTTTAAGTTTACGCATCAATTCAGGATCAGCAAGCAAATCTGCTATACCTGCCGCACACCCGGCATTGTCCATCGGGACGATGATACCATCTTCTCCATGATGTACCTGACTCCCGGCTGTCGGATAATCAGTAACAACAACAGGCTTTCCAAGCATTTGCGCTTCCCGTACTGTCACACTCTTGCCCTCGTACCTCGACGGTTGCACATATAAGTCACAAGCCTTAATATAAGGATAGGGATTGTCGCGCTTACCGAGTATCACCACATGATTCTCCATACCGGCTTCGGCTATCTTAGCTCGGATAAGAGCCTCATCTCCTCCATAACCTATTATATACCATCGCAGACCATCTCCTACGCTTTGAACAAGTCGACGGGCAATATCCGGTAGATTGTCATAATTCTTAGGATACGAGAAGCGGCCTATAGATAATAGTACTATATCACCCGGCATCTCATCTTTGCCATCAAACTCGGCAGAGCGCGACCTTACAAAATCAGGAGACAAGATATTTTCTATCTCCACAATTTTAGGTGCAAGCTCGGGATAAACTTTTGCAAACGTTTCAGTTACTTTCTCTGATATTGACACTATGTAGTCAAAGCGAGCCCACACGCGACGGTCAAGTTCACGGTCAGTGTCAAGGGTAGAGTAATCTGTATGGATCCATGACGCACGCCGCCGGGCCTTTACCTTATCAAGCACAACATCCTGCATTCCGCAAAAGTTGACAGCCAAATCATACTCCACATCAGGATTTATATCAGGGAGCAAAGGCGTCACTGCCGATGACATGTACTGATAACCTCCGACATCATCAGCAAGCCGCGACGGATTGCGGCGGCGCATACGCCCATATCTCCACTTGGCGATTAGACGTGCAAGAGCCACATCGATATATCCCATGCGTATCACCCGTGATATCGGAAGCTCGGGAGTCGTATACTTTCGTACTTCCGGCATAAGCTCAGGTCCATGAGGAATCAGTGGCATCAATTCACCTGTATGCCGGTACACAAATAGATCCACATCGATTTTTGTGTAATCAATCGCCTGCAACAAGCCCAGCAGAGAGGTTTCAGCCCCACCGATTTCCATGTAGTGTATAGCAATCAGTACCCGAGGCTTATCCATAACGCATTATTTTACATTTTAATAAATCCAGCTGCCGTATAGTACTAAATAAAAAGACACTCTTCTTACGGATTGCTAAGCGGTAAAGCCTTTCCATAAAGCTAATCTCACTTGACTGCACGGACTTGGCTACCGTCTGCACATCACTATCCATCAAGATTGAAAGTATCTCCTTACGTCGTTCCGCTGATTTGATTTTAGATTCATAATGGAAACTGTTATAGTTAAGCGTATAGACTATATTTCTAAAAAAACGCTTCGCGAGCCAAGAATCAATAATGGTGTCACTGAGTCGCCACTCATCAAGAAGCAAACGGAACGCCGTCATAACCGATTTATAAATCTCAAGGCGATTGGGGATATAATGGGAACGAGTGTTGTGAGAGCTATATACAATATAATGATAGAGGATCTCGGGAACGAGAGTTAGTGTATCGACCTTAGCATATACTTTGAGATTGAAAACCTCATCTTGCTGTATACGCTGATTCTCGAAGCGCAATTGAAACCGATTGAGAAAATCTCGTCTATAAGTCTTGTTCCATACAAAGCCATTGTTGCCTCCGATTATGCCGCTAAGATACTGTTTCCAATTATCTCTTACCTGTAGATTAGTCCTCAAATCAAGAGCTGGGAATACACGTTCAAACAGATATGATTCCTTTAAATCAGTCTCATCATATCCAAACACAGCCATGTCGGGGTTATTGGCTTTCAAAAGAGCCCTATCCAGTCTGCTCAACAGGCTGGACTCTATCTTATCATCTATGTCGTAGAAACATATATATTCGCCTACTGCATTATCGATACCCGTATTACGTGCTGCGCCTGCACCACTGTTCGGCTGATGATATACACGTACTCGAGGGTTTGCAAATGCTATTCTATCTATGATGTCAGCCGATCCATCGGTAGAGCCGTCATCTACAAGAATTATCTCCCATGCTTCTTGGTAGTCCTGCTTAAGCAGCTCTTTCATACCGCGCTCAATGAACCCGGCAACATTATATATAGGTACTACGACTGAAAAACGCATTATGATATGGTCTTACCAGTGAATATAAACTCCAGTCCCGGTATAGCTTTGATTATTTTGTTTACTGTAATACAGCACCATATAATACAAATGGCAATGGGCAAAGTCACCGCCATTACGGCAACAGAAGCATATCCTGTTGACGACAGCAGCGTATCAAGACCGCTGAGACTAAAGCGGAAGAAGTAGTGGAATGTATAAATTATAAGGCTATTCTGACCAAGTAATATAAAATATCGCCATAACCTACCGGCTTCTTTATCATTCACTATTGCCTCCCAACGGCGACATAAGATTGTCATCAGAAAAATTGCCATTATAACCTGAATCTGCACGGCTACGAATCCTATTCCAGACGGCATGCCAATCCAATCAAAAGCTGACCAACATGACAAAAGTATAAATGCTACAACCGCTCCATAAACTATAGGACTATATGTAATAGACATTTCATACTGAGTTCTGTATCGATTGCACAATACTCCGACCATAAACGGAATATAGAAACGTAGCACAATACTCTCCAAGAAAAACATCTTGGTGATTTCTTCCGGCATACGGAAATACATGATGACCAATATCATGTATAGCACTGCAATCGTAAGCGAGGCAATGTCCTTACGAAACATTCTACAGATAACAGCGACAAGTGCATACATATAGTATAGCACAAATACACATATGAGAAAATAGAATGGATTACTTCCCCTTACCAACGATACAGCATTATCAATCAGCGAAATACAAATAGGGGGGGTAAGATAGCTTTGTCGAAAGACCCATAACAACCCGCAAGACAGCACCGGCAGTAACAACTGCACAGCACGCCGTCGCAGGTTGGGAACAATAAATTTATTTGTTCCATTACTGCGGTAACAAAAGAATCCGGCGACAAACATGAAAATCGGCAACTGAAGCATATCCATCACTCGATAAATGAAAGTACTCATTGCATCGCCTCCGATATTATTCATCAGATGCCAATTAACGACAGAAAACATAGCCAGCCCCTTGAGGATATCGAAGTATTGTATACGCTGCTTCATGACTTTATCAAATCGAAAATTCCGTACTTCCCAAACACAGCTATTATCTGGCGGTCATTCGCAGTACCGTCGCCGTTATCTATCTTTACATTTATCTGTGTAAGCCCCCCACTCTGTGCATACGGATTTTCGATATAATCCTGTAGGTACGGCGAACGGGTCTTTACCGATTTTATCAATCTACCACTGTACCGCGTCATGGCATTGAACCACACATCGTCTGCAGTAGGACAAATAGACATGAAAACCGAGCGGTCAAACGCCTCAGGTTTAAAGGGATGGGAGGGATAAATTGTCCCTCCCACCCCGGTGAGGAAATTCCTCACCGGGGGGAGGGTGATATCTTCCGTACACCACGACCATGCATTGTATGGCTTCAGTTTTCCATTGTCACCAAACTCCATGCGATGAACACGACAGGCATGTACATTCTCAGGATCACTGATATGAGCTCGTATCAATCTTTCAACAATATCATACTCGTATATGATATCATCATCAATAGTAATTACAGCTGCATCCGGATATGCTTCAAGAGATGGTATCAGTTTCTTGTAGCTTCGTATATCATCTGTAGGTCTTACTTCCAAGCCGCGCGACATTTGCCTTATTATAGCTTCTGGTAATGGCTTGGCATAGTCATCATGCGACAACCACAGCACAATACGATTAGGCCGGCATGTTTGTTGCATGATGGACTCGATAGCATACGGCACTTCCATTAGTCTATCACCATATGAGGTAAGGGATACTATTATATCATTGCGACAATAACGTTTATCAGTTACACCCGATTCTTTAGACCATAATATAGACTGCTCAAGTGAGGCTCGACGAATATCAAACCGGGCACAATCAAGCTCTGCTTTAATTGCTCGCGCGCCGGGCGTATCTCCCAAGGCTATACGCTTCAAATAATTAAAAATCTTCACGATTTTAAATCAATATATTTAAAATACAGTTTCAATAGTAAATGGCAGTGTGCAGCAATCGGTACTATCCGGCTCAACTTTCCATATATCTCCGGATGTCTTTGATAATATCCTGTCACTTCCGGCCATACACTATACCATCTGTCTATATCGCGTGTTTCACGATTATACAGCAAGGCTCCCTTTGCGCGCGCTTTATAGCTCAATACCACCTCACGGCCTTCGTTTCCATAAGCGGAGAAGAAATCGTCAAGCTTTAGAGCATTTGGGATAAAATACCGCTCCAACATTTCACTATGTCGACTCTTAGTTATTGATTGAGGGTTTGTGAGATCATAATGGTAACACACCGTATCATCTTCTACCGAAGTTACTTTATCAGCAACTGCGTATGCTCGCATTACTACGTTGACATCTTCACCTGAATTTATGCCTTCAAAAGGATATATGCAATACCTTTCTACCAATGACAGACGCACGAGTTGCATACATAAACTCCAATAGTATTTACCTTCCAACATAGCCTTCATGCCGGGGCCGCTGTAATGCTGACATGGACGGCGAAATGAACTATCGACATTATGGTAGATTATTGCCCCTTGACAAATATCCGCTTGTGCCTCAGATGCTCGAATGTATAGACTTTCATAATAGCAAGCGTCGACCCAGTCATCCGGGTCACAGTGTATCATATACTCTCCTTTTGCTGCCTTCATACCTATACGACGTGCGAGCGCTTGCCCCGAGTTTTTGGGAGTACGAAGGAGGCGGATGTCAGGCTGGCGTTGCGGATAGTCTGCCATCACTCGGCGTAACACATCCATTGAACGGTCGGTAGTACAGTCATCTACAAAGATATATTCGACCTCGCGCAGAGTCTGACCAAACAGACTACGCGCACATCGTTCGATATACTTCTCCGCTCCGTATACAGGTATTATGACTGAGACCTTATACGACATCTTGCTGGGTCAAGTTTGATGGCTGGGATGACTTTTGTAGCGAGGCATTATTCCCAGGCACATTATCGATTTTATCATTTGTCAATGCCTTTATACCTGCGGCTATGTCACGCTGTCCTTTCCCGAAATCATCGAGCTTCGCCTGTATTGACCCCTCTAGCAGGGTCATGTCGTTGGCTAAACGAGATATGCGATCGGCTGCCGAATTAATCTTCTCAAACTGCCGGTGCATTTCATTGTTTGAGGTATAGGTGTACATTATCGCGAATATCGACAATGTAATCGACAGCAGTGTAGAGGCATCTGAGATTACACGCATTATTGCTCCTGCATCAACGACTTTCACAAATAGAAATAGTGCAAGCAATACAATTATTGCAAGTCCCATGATTATGATAATCCACCAAAAATGCGGATTCTTTCGGCACATGCCATCGCCCCAAGTCAAAGGGCACATGTGCGAACAAGAATTTTGCGGCTCCACTCCGCAATGAGGTACCCTCGGCTGATTATTTGCTTCAGATGGCATCTGATTGATTATTTATTTCTGTCTGAAAATCGTCAAACACAGCACGCAGTATGCTCATTCCTGTAGCAAACAGCTCTGAAATATCATTCATAGAGTAGGCAAATTGTTCAAAGCATACCCATACCAGCTCAACATCATTTTCTTTCTCTACTACAGTTTTGGCGGCCTTATACTGACGATTTAGTGTGTTGATTGCTCTATATACGACCAACTCGTTGTCTTCAATCTGATATATCCTTGGTAGAATCAAGCGAAAGTAGTTTGGTGACGAGTTGTCGTATACAAAGACGTAATATAGGTCATTGTACTTAAATTGTATATATTCGTCTGTTGATTCTGCCGAGGGCTTAACATCTCGGGAACTAAGAAATTGTTTAAAACGGGATATCATGATTATGCTGGAAGGTGTGTGCGGAGGAATGAGAGGGAGTCTGGACGAGCGGTGGCAAGTCGGTCGTCGACGGCAGCCCAGTCAATGGGGGCAGTCGACGCAGTGGTACGGTCGACGAGGCCGGTGAGGGTGAGCAGAGAGGTGATGCGACCGGCGCCGCGCCGCTCGTTTACGATGCTTGCAAACGGGCGATGGAATAATATGGAGAATACAGTCCCGTGAAATGAATCTGTGACGATATATTCGCATCTGTCAAATGCTGCCAGCCAACTCTCGACAGATGCTTTTTCGCCGTCGGAAGTCTTTGCACCGAGGGTATGGATACGCAGACCGAGCCGGGATGCCATGCGCTCTGCCTCATCCATCTTGGCAGGCGTTGGGTCGAGGAAATACACGCCCAATGAGCCTGATGGAACTGTTGCAGATGCTTCCGGCGTGATAAGGCTGCGATAATCATCGGCGCTAAGCAATAATGTGGGATCAAGCACGAGTGTAGCCTCAGTATTAAGATGTCGACGGCATAACTCCACTGCACCGCTTTCCCGCACCGATACACCTGAAAAACGGGAGATAAGACGACGAGACTGCTCTGTCTGCTCGGCATTCATCTCCCACTCGTCTGTTCCGAATGACGCGGCATATGCGACAAGTCGCATACCGGCAGCGGCATAGCCACCAAACATTGCCGTCAGCTGTCCCGGCGTAAGATTATAACGCGGTCGCCATACCTGGTCGCTGCCCACCACATAAGCATCAAAAGCATCAGAGGCCCAGTGGCGCTCACTGCAACATCTCTCGCCACTTGACATAGCGATATGCCGACGACAGAAATCTTGCATGTGTCGGCAACCGCGTCGCCACTGGCGCGTATGCTCCACGACATGTCGCCCGCGTGTACGAAGCACTTGATGCGCAAACCAGCGCAGGTCAATACTCAGTCGCTCCCGCCGTGTATAGTCGCCGTAGCTAATCGTGACAGGCGTATGTCCGAGGCGGATTAGGACTTGCTGCAGAGCCCAATTTTGAAGAATACCTCCGTAATTGGCCCGCAGGGGTTGGGTAAGTATTCCTATACGCATTCGCTATCGTTGCTATAGGGACTCGTTTTACTCCCGAAATTTGATATGCATGACAACAACATACAGAACTTGCTCCATAAGTAGCGGCGTGATGCGTCGAGGCATACGCCGACGGTAAAGAATATCGACACGAGCACGACTACATAGCCGCAATACTCGGCATGTGTATGGGTTGCATACAGGCCGCTGAAGAGGTCGTGGTACAATTCTATTTGCGAGGTGTGTAATAAATATGCCCCAAAAGAGCCGGCTGCGACCCAGTTGATAAAGCGGTTGGGGCCAATCCGCATACCCGCAAAAGCGAGCAACAGCGATAACGCTGCCAGTATATTGAGCGGCGATATGTAGCTAAGCATGTAATCAAATCCCGTAGGCAGGAGCGACACTGCGAGTGCGACCGTGGCCACCACTGATGCAAGGTATGTGTATTTCCACCCGTTCCAATTACAAATATCGGATTTATAGACTTTTATATATCGCGCAATCAGATATAGACCTATAAACGACATTGTGGAGTATCCCATCTGCATGGCCGACTGTCGCGGTACAAGATTGCCATACAGTGTCTGAAAGGCAAAAAATGCAATCAGTGCCACTGTTAACTGCCGTCGTGGGGCAGTCTCGACAAAGGAGTTAAGCGCCGGCGCTAAAATCATCAGACCGATATAGCATACCACAAACCAATGTCGGGCACCAAGCGCTTCCATCACCAGCAATACGCCCGACAATTGAATCAGCCCCGCCGCATAGCATACTGCCATGACCAAATAGCCAAAAAATGCACACTGAAATATAAGCTTGGCCACTGAAGACAATCGCAGCCGCATGCCAAACCATCCTGAGATGAGCACAAACACATCCACTCCGACCAAAGTAGCGTATTGCACGGCAAGGCGGACAAGCGTCCAAACGGGCTCGGCATGCAACTCTTCCATTGATGGACTGCCAATAGAAAAGAAATCAGTATGAAGCACCAAAATAAATATGGTGGCAATGATACGCAGCAACTCGATATTGCTCTGGCGCTCCATGCGAGTATTACTCATGTGTTGTTTGTTGACAGCAATAACTTTCAACTATGTCAGTCGAGGGGTTGGAGGAGGGAGGAGTGGAGGAAGGGGAGGGCGACGGCGCAGATGCCTTCGATCTGCACGACGACGCGGCGGTCGCGACGCACTCGGCGCACTCGGCCCTCGGCGCCTTTGAAGATGCCGTCGGTCACGCGCACGCGCTGGCCGGTGGCGTAGGCCGGGCCGGGCGA
>OFFB01001585.1_pt1 | contig 13149 bp, 9 predicted proteins | sample 1521281 | NCBI WGS metagenome assembly OFFB01 (sample SAMEA3504109, study PRJEB24116) | mouse gut metagenome | biome: mouse gut; feature: mouse-associated habitat; material: faeces | place: Denmark | collected 2011
CCGCGACTGTCGTCGCTGCGCTGGGCATCAACGCCTATGCGCTCAGTCATCTGCCCTTGATCGACTTCATGCCCTATAAGGTGGGTGTCGATCTGGCGTCGGGCGTGCGCCGGGAGCGTGCTGAGGCTCAGGCGGCTCGACGCACGGTGCTCGTATGCCGCAACGAGACCACGGGCGAGCGCCGCGAGTTCGACGCCGACGACAGCGGTTGGTACGACGGCTGGGAGGTCATGGAAACGCGCGTGGAGGAGGGGTATGCCGAGAGCGATTTCGCCGATTTCGCGTTATATTCGTTTTCGGGCGAGGAGCTAAGCGACGAGGTGCTCGACTACGCTTCGCGCCAGCATCTGCTCTGCATAAGAGGAATGGACAGGCTGCCGCAGCGCTGCCTCAGACGTCTGGATGCCTTTCTCTCGCGTGCCGCGCAGGCGGGCGAGAGGGTGGTGTGCCTTACCTCGGATGTCATGGAGTCGGACTGCTGCATGGCGGCGGGGCATGTGTTGAAGTGCTACAACGCCGATGCCATGGTCTTGCGCAGCATGATGCGCAGCGAGGCCGGCGTGGTAACGCTCGACGGCGGTGTGATAGTCGACAAGCGCGCTTGGCGCGATATGTAGCCCGACGGGCGATATTGGCAGGATAATTGACCTCTGCGTGAGCAGTGGTCAATTTTCTTTTGTCTATGCGTATCATATATTTCATAGCCGCAGCGGCTCTGCTCGCGGGCTGCCGCTCCGAGAAGAGCGTGCAGCATGACGGGGTTCGTCCCGTAAAGTGCGTCGTGGCGCGTTCGACCAGATACGTCGACCGCGATTTCGCCGGTCTGTCGACGGCCGACGACGCTACGAACATGGCTTTCAAGATATCCGGTCAGGTAAAGTCGATACCCGTGTCGAAGGGTCAGGCCGTGCGGCGCGGCGAGCTGCTGGCCGAACTCGATCCGCGCGACGTGCAGTTGCAGGTCGAGGCGGCGCGGGCGAGCTTCGAGCAGGCGCGCTCGCGGCTCGACAGGGCGCGGCGCCTGCTGGCGCATGACGCCATATCGCGTCAGGAGGCCGAGGCCGCACAGACGGACTATACGCAAGCCAGGTCGGTATACGAGAATGCGACCGACCTTTTGGCCGATACGCGTATCACAGCTCCGTTCGACGGCGTGGTCGAGCGTACTTATGCCGATGCCTTCCAGAGAGTATCGTCGGGGCAGACGATCGTCAGGATCGTGAATCCCGTCTCCACGACAGTCGAGTTTACCGCTCCCGAGAGCATGCTGCCGCAGCTGTCGCTGCCTACGACGCGCTTCTCGGTAACGTTCGACCGTTATCGCGGCGTGCGCTTCGAGGCTGCGATGAAGAGCTTCGCCCGCACCTCGTCCGATGCGTCGGGCTTTCCGGTGTCGCTGCGCCTTACCGATGTCGACACGGTGCGTTACTCCGTCTCGCCCGGCATGACCTGCGTGATAAGGGTTGAGACCGTTGAGAGCGACCGCGAGGCGGTGTCGGTGCCGATAACGGCCATATACGCTCCGGCCCAGGGCGGAACATATGTCTGGACGGTCGGCGGCGATGATCGCGTCGTGCGCCGCGCAGTGACTCTTGGCGAGATGTTCGGACGCGACGAAGTGATAGTGCTGTCGGGCGTCGAGGCCGGCGATACGGTCGTGGCGGCCGGTGTCGACAGACTCGCCGACGGCGAAAAGGTAAGGGTACTCGAACGGTAGTTGCGCCATGATGAATATTTCGGAATATGCGATACGCAATCGCAGAGTGATGTGGTTCTTTCTGGCGATAATGATCGTCGGAGGAGTGTATGCGTTCATCAGGCTGGGCAAGCGCGAGGATTCGACATTCGTCATAAAGAGCGCCGTAGTGACCTGCCCCTACCCGGGGGCGACGCCCGAGGAGGTGGAGAGGCTCGTCACGGAGCCGCTCGAACGCAGCATCAGAACGATGAACTCCGTATACAAGATAACCTCGGAGTCGCACTTCGGTCTGGCGCGCCTTACGGTCGAGCTCTCGCCCGCAACGTCTGCCGACCGCACGCCTCAGCTGTGGGACGAGCTGCGGCGCAAGGTATCCGACGTCGCCCCGCGGCTGCCCGAGGGCGTGGGGGCGATAAACGTCGCCGACGACTTCGGCGACGTATACGGCATGTACTATGCGCTGCGCTCCGACGGCGGCTTTACGTGGAGCGAGCTGCGCGACTATGCGCTCGATCTGCAAACGCGCCTATACACGGTCGACGGGGTGCAGAAGGTAATGCTCTACGGCGAGCAGACGCCGGTGGTGGATATCTATATAAGCATATCGACGCTGGCCAATTTCGACATACGCCCCGATGACATAGCCGCTACGATAACGCGCCAGAACGCGATAGTGGCCATAGGCGACAAGCAGGCCGGGGAGATCGGCATAGAGATCGTCGAGTCGGGCTCCTACTCCTCGGTCGACGACATAGCCGACCAGCTGCTCATGGCCGCCGACGGAAAACAGTACCGGCTGGGCGACGTGGCGCGTATCGAGCGCAGCTACCGCCGGCCGGCGCAGACGCTTTTGCGCGTCGACGGGCGGCAGGCGATAGGCATCGCCGTGGCGAGCGATCCCCGGCTCGACATAGTGGCCGTAGGGCGCCGGGTCGAGGAGCTGTTGCAGCGCGAGACGGAGCGCATGCCGGTGGGCGTGGAGCTCGTGACGCTCTATGCCGAGAACCGCATAGCCGCCCAGGCCAACAACACCTTTCTGCTGAATCTGCTGGAATCGGTGGCCATAGTCGTAATCCTGATAATGTTGATTATGGGTGCGCGGTCGGGTCTTTTAGTGGGCAGCTCGCTGCTGTTCGCCATAGGCGGCACGCTGCTGGCGATGCTTCTCATGGGCGAGGGGCTCAACCGCACCTCGCTGGCCGGTTTCATCATAGCCATGGGCATGCTCGTCGACAACGCCATAGTCGTGACGGACAATGCCCGCATGCTGATGCGAAAGGGAATGGGCGTCGGCGAGGCTCTCGTTGCGGGAGCCACATCCCCGCGCTGGGGGCTGCTGGGCGCCACGCTCATAGCCGTGATATCGTTCTTCCCGCTCTATCTGGCGCCTTCGTCGGTGGCCGAGATCGTCAGGCCGCTGTTCGTGGTCATCGCCGTGTCGCTGCTGCTGAGCTGGCTGCTGGCGCTTACGCAGGTGCCGATGATGGGCGTCTCGATCCTTAAAGCGGAGAGACGTGCCGCGAGTGCCGCAACGGGCGGCATGGATCGTTTCCGGTGCCTCGTGCGCATGCTGATCCGCCACCGGTGGGCGACGGTGGGGGCGGTCGTGCTGCTCTTCGCCGCTTCGCTCTTTGCTATGGGACGCATGCCGCAGAACTTCTTTCCGCAACTCGACAAGCCCTATTTCCGTGCCGACGTGCTGCTGCCCGAGGGCTACAACATCGAGGCGACGCAGCAGCGGCTGGACGAGATGTCCGACTGGCTGGTCTCGCAGAGCGAGGTGGTGCGCGTGTCGACCACGGCGGGCAGTACGCCGCCGCGTTACTATCTGGCCAGCGGAAGCTATTCCGGCCGCCCCAATTACGGCAACGTGCTGGTCGAGCTCGACTCCAAGCGCCATACGGCCGATGTCGAGCGGCGCTTCGACGAACATGTGTCGGCCACGATGCCCGACGTGTGGCTGCGCTCGTCGCTGTTCAAGCTATCGCCAGTGCCCGACGCCACGATCGAGATAGGCTTCATAGGCGAGAATGCCGATACGTTGCAGCGTCTGGCGGCCGAGGCTATCGATATTATGCGGCGGCGCGACGACGTGCGCAACGTGCGCAACAGCTGGGGCAACCGCATACCCGTATGGCAGCCCGTATATTCGCAGATCAAGGGTCAGCGCATAGGCGTCACGCGCAGCGGTGCGGCCGAGTGGCTGAGGGTGGCCACCGACGGATATTCGCTGGGCGCTTATCGCGAGGGGGATCAGGTGCTGCCCATACTCCTCAAAGAGGAGGGTGTGGCGGCGGCCAACCTGACGAGTCTGCAAGCGCTGCCCGTCTTCTCGCGCAGCGGCAACGCCTACTCGATCGAGCAGGCGAGCGACGGCTTCGTATTCGATTTCCGCGGATCGGTCATCAAGCGCTACAACGGCCAGAGGGTGGTCAAGGCGCAGTGCGACCCGCAGCGCGGAGCCAACGCCATACGTCTGCTGGACGAGTTGCAGGCCGAGGCGGAGGCCGAAATAGATGTGCCCGACGGTTATGCGATGAAGATATTCGGCGAGCAGGAGAGCCGTGCCGAGTCCAACGGCGCTCTGGCCGAGTATATGCCGCTTACGCTGATACTTATGTTCGTCATACTGCTGCTGCTGTTCGGCAACTACCGCGCACCGTTCATCATAGCCCTGATGATACCCCTTATCTCGATCGGCGTGGTGGCCGGACTGGCCGTTACGGGCAAGACGTTCGACTTCTTTTCGCTGCTGGGACTGTTGGGGCTGGTGGGCATGAATATCAAGAATGCCGTCATTCTGGTCTCTCGCATCGAGGAGCTGCGCTCGGAGGGCATGGCGGGCATCGATGCCGTCGCGACGGCCGCCGCTGACAGGTTCGTGCCGGTGGTCGTGGCCTCGGGAACGACGGTGCTCGGCCTGCTGCCGCTGCTCTTCGACTCGATGTTCGGCAGCATGGCGGCCACGATCATGGGAGGATTGATCGTGGCGACGCTGCTGACGCTCGGCATACTGCCGGTCGTATATTCGATATTTTACAATATTCACGAAAAGCGTTGATCTTATGTATGCGAAAATCGTGGCGGCCGCATTGACGGCTGTCGTGTGCTGCGCCCGTGCAGAGGCGCAGATAACAATCGAGGAGTATCGGGCGGCGGTGGCCGACCACAGCTGGACGTTGCAGGCGGCGCGTTCGGCGGGCGAGGAGACGCGCGAGACGATGCTGCTGCGACGTACCGACTATCTGCCTCAGGTAACGGCGACGGGATCGTTCACTCGCACCTTCCGCCGCTTCGCGAGTCTGGAACCGTGGACGTCGCTTGCAAGACTGGGCATAGAGCAGAACGTATATTCGGGAGGCGCCGTGCGTGCCGCCGCAAGGCAGGCCGAGCTGGCATACGACATCGCTCTGTGCGGCGAGCAGTCGGCAGCCTTCGACGTGCGCTATGCCGCCGACTATGCCTACTGGTCGCTGTCGCGCGCGGAGAGTTATCTGAAAGCCGTGAGGGAGTATATAGCGATAGTTGGTTCGCTGCAAAAGGTGGTGCACCGCCGTTTCGAGGAGGGATATATCTCCAAGAGCGACGTCTTGCAGATCGATTCGCGCATGAGCGACGCCGAGTTCGGCATGGTCGCGGCCGAACAGGCCTACTACGTCGCTCTGCACGACTTCAACGTGCTGCGCGGCCAGAGCGTCGGGCAGGATGTAACCCTGTCGCAGAGCATACTCGACACCATAGACATGCCCCGGCGCGTAGACATGGCGACCATAACGGCGCGGCGTCCAGACTTCACGGCCTCGCGCATGAGCATCGATGCCGCACGCTGGCGCATAAAGTCGGTTCGTGCCGCCTATCTGCCCAAGGTCGGCGTGGGCGTATACGGCGCGTGGCAGCCCTACGTGCCCAACAGCACGGGCAAGACCTACGTCGACGGCGGCGCATTCATATCGGTCGACGTGCCTATATTCCATTTCCGTGCGCGGTCGCATGCGGTGCGTTCGGCCGAGCATGCGGCGCAGCGCAGCGAGTGGCAGTCGGCGCAGCTGTACGATACGATCCTCACGGAGGAGATCAACGGCTGGACGGATATAATGAGTGCGCGTGCGCAGCTTATTAACTCGCAGCAGAGTCTCGAAATCGCCGCCGAGAACCTCTCCATAAGCACATACTCCTATAAAGAGGGCCTGGCGACGATCCTCGATGTCATGCAGGCGCAGATCAGCTGGTTGCAGATCTACACCAATACGATCACGGCGCGTTTCAATCTGGCCGTGGCCGTGGCATCGTACAGCCGCACGACCTCTATGCCGTGACCTGATCGGTGGCCACGATCGATATCTCGCGCTGGACGGGGGCGATCATCTTCAACATCTGCACCAGTCCGCAGTACTTGTCGTGGGCAAGGTTGACCGCACGGCTTATCTCGATCTGCTCTTTGAGCGTGCGGCACTCGATGTTGTAGAGGATGTTGATGGTGGTGTAGCGGCTCTCGGCCATAAGCGTCGGCGTCGAGAGCGTGCCCTCGATAGCTATTTCGAAACTCTTTATGGCCGACTTGCGATCCTTCATAAGTGCCGTTATGGTGCGTCCTGCGCAATCGGCCGCGGCGAAAAGGAGCAGCTCCTTGGGGTTGAGATCGGCTATCTGCCTGCCGTCGGCCGGACGGAATCTGCCTTCGCCGTTCATGACGGCGGTTACTTTTTGTATCATGTCGAAAAATTTTAATGTATGTACATCTGGGGCGGGGCAATAATCGTTCCCTTGCGAAAAGGTCTCCGCGGATGGTGCATATTCCTGCAAAAAAGATTATCTTTGCCCTATTATTATATCAGAGTATATTATGCGTAAAACCGTCATATTGTCTTTGCTCGCGGCGCTCGTGGCGACGTGGCAGCCGGCCGGGGCATCGACGCCGCAGACGCGGAGCGCCATGCAGCGCATAGAGTCGCTGCTGCGCTCGAAGCGCTGGACAGATGCGCGCGCCGAGCTTTCCGACCTCAGAAAGAGTCTCGACCCGCTGACCGAGAGCAGCGAGATCGAACATACGGATTTCCTGTTGGCGCAGTGCATGGTGCATGCCGGCGCACCCGATGCCGAGCATGCGTTGAGACGTTTCATCGCGGAGAATCCCTCGTCGTCGTATCTCAATGACGCTCATTTCGCGCTGGCCTGCATGCTGTGCGACAGAGGCGATGCGGCTGCGGCCGACGAGGAGTTTTCGAGGGTCGATTACCGGCAGCTTTCCCCCAGGGAGAGGGAGCGTTACGACATACGCGTAGGCTACATGCGTCTGACGCAGGGCGATACGGATTCGGCGCAGCGGCGTTTCGAGAGGATCCCGCGCGGCAGCGAGTACGACGACCATGCACGATACTATCTGGCCTATATCGACTATAAGCGCGGCGACTACGACCGTGCGTACGAGGGCTTCCGCTCGATAGAGCATAGCGCATCGTATCGCGACGTGATACCTTACTACCTCTTGCAGATAGAGTTCCGCCGCGGCAACTATACATACGTCGTCGATAATGCCGACCGCCTGCTCGCGGCCTCCGACGATAAGGTGCGTGCCGATCTGGTGCGCGTGGCGGCCGAGTCTTGGTTCCGTCTGGGCGACTATGCCAAGGCCGTAGGATACATGAAGAGCTATCCGGCCGATCGCATGGGACGCGAGGAGCACTACATAACGGGTTATTCGCTCTACCGTCTGGCGCGCTACGACGATGCCGCGGCATCGCTCGTGAAGGTTTGCGGCCCCGACGACGAGCTGACGCAGAACGCGTCGTATCATCTGGGCGACTGCTACCTGCGCCGCGGCGACAAGGCGCGTGCCGCCGACTGTTTCTCCATGGCCTCGGGCGGCGGATACGATGCCGCGATAGCCGAAGATGCGCTGTTCAACTACGGCAAGCTGCGATACGAGCTGGGCGGAGGCGTGTTCAACGAGGCGATCAACATCCTCAAAGAGTATATCGAACGCTATCCGTCGTCGGAGCGTGCGACCGCTGCGCGCGAGCTGCTGGTGGCGGCCTACTACAATTCGCGCGACTACGATGCCGCATACGAGGCCATAAAGTCCGACCCGGCGGCGATGAACGACTCGGATATGCGGACGGCATTGCAGAAGATAGCATACTTCCGCGGCTTGGAGGCTTTCGATAGGGGCGATCTCGACCGTGCCGAGAGCTGCATGAAGGAGTCGGCCGAAGTGGGAGTGAGTCCGAAATATACCGCCTTGTCGTCGTTCTGGCAGGGCGAGATAGCCTATTCGCGCGGCGATCGCGAGCGCGCCGTGCGCTGCTACGAAGCGTATCTGCGCCGTGCGCCCCGCACCGAACGCGAGTATGCGCTGGCGCAGTACAATCTGGGTTACTGCCTCTTCGACGGGCGCGACATGGAGCATGCGCGCGACCGCTTCTCGGCATTCGTTGCGGCATATCCCGCACGCGACGACTACTATTACGATGCGCAGAACCGTCTGGGCGATGCGCAATACTCGCTGCGCGACTTCGCGCGGGCCTCGGCATCTTACGGCAAGGTGGCCGAGTCGCAGTCGCGCCACCGTTACCATGCCCAGTGGCAGAAGGCTCTCATATACGGCATACAGGGCAAGACTCAGGACAAGATAACGGCGCTGCGGGCGATAGTTGAGGCCGACAGAGGCGACTATGTCGACGATGCGTGGTACGAGCTGGGACGGACATATCTCACGCAGGAGCGTTATGCCGACGGCGTGAAGACGTTGGAGGCCTTCGTCGAGGCATACGACCGCTCGCCCTACTACTTGCAGGCGTTGTCGGATCTGGGCCTGGCATACTTCAACCTCGGCGACAAGAGCCGTTCGAAGGAGTACTACCGTCGCGTGGTCGACGAGGCTCCCCAGTCGTCGGAGGCGGCCGAGTCGATGCGCGGCATAAGGGAGATATATGTGGCCGAAGGCAATGTCGACGAGTATTTCGCCTATGCCGAGGGCAAGGGCATGGGGGGCGACGTGAGCGGCGCGGCGCGCGACTCGCTGAGCTTCGCCGCGGCCAGAGGCGCCTACCTCGACGGCGACGCTTCATCGGCCGAGAAACTCGCCTCTTATCTGAGAAACTATCCGTCGGGAGCCAATACCGACGATGCGCTGTTCTATCTGAGCGACTGTTACGTGAAGTCGGGCGAGCGGGCGCGCGCCGTGGAGACCATGTCGCGTCTTGCCGACCGCGGCCGTTCGCAGTACAGCCAGCGCGTGCTGGGCGTGTTGGCGCCTATGGCATACGAGGAGGGCATGTACGACCGTTCGTCGAAGTCGTATCTGGCGCTGTACGAGATGCTGCCGGCGGGCGATTCGCGCAGTGCGGCTCTGTCGGGATATGCGCGTGCGGTAATAGCCAAGGGCGACGACGACGCCACGGCGGCTATGGCCGACATGGTATCGGCATCGGGCGATGCGACCGACGATACGCGTCGCAAGGCGCTCTTTGCTAAGGCGGGAGTGCTCGACCGCCGAGGCGACGCCGGGGGGGCGATGAAGATATACGAGCGTCTGGCCTCGCAGACCGCAACGGCCGAAGGCGCCGAGTCGTGCTACCGACTTATAGAGGATCGCTTCGCCGCCGGAGACTACCGGCGCGCCGAGCAGATGATATACGATTTCGCATCGACGCCGATAGCATACTGGCGCGCCAAGGCGTTCATCGTGCTGGGCGACATATATGTCGTGGACGGCAACTCGTTCCAGGCGCGTGCGACATACCAGAGCATCGTCGACGGCTATCGCCCCGAAGACGACGGCATAGTGGATGCGGCACGCGAGAGGATCGCCAAATTGAAGGATTGATTATGAAGAGAGCATACCTAATATCAATATGCGCTCTGACGGCCGCCGCCGTTGCGTGGCCGTCGGTATCGAGCGCTCAGGCCAACAAGCAGGTAGAGGTTACCAAGGCATATATTCCGCAGGTGGGCGATGCCCGCAAGCCCGCAATCGAGGTCGACATGACCGACACGGTAAAACTGCGCCCCGAGATCGACTACACGATCACGCCGCGTACGTGGCGCTCGTCGCTGCAAGTGCGCGACTTCGAGGCGGCACGCGCCAATTTCTGGGACTACGAACGTCCTAAGAAGTTCTTCGCGCGGCTGGGAGCGGGATATCCGCTCACTACGCTCGGCGATCTATATTTCACGACGCACAATCCCAAGGTCGGTTATGCGGGCGCATACGTCAACCATGAAGGCGATTTCGAGCCGCGCTCGACAGCCTTTGGCGGCGAGCGGCTGACCGCAGCCCGCAGCGGCAGCATGCGCAACCGAATAGGCGCGCGGGGCGGTCTGTTCGTCGGACGCCATACGGCTGCCATAGATATCGACTATCGGTACGACATGTTCCACCGGTATGCCGTGGCCGGCTCGCCGCGGCTCGATTACGGCGATGCGGGCGGAGCCGTCCGCTTCGGCGACGACTTCGCGGATCTGTCGCGCGTGAATTTCGATGTTGAGCTCCACGGCCGCTTCTGGCGCGACATACGTGCCGGGAAGGATACCGGCATCGGCCGCGACATGTTCTCGGTCGGAGGCTCGGTAAGGCTGGCGCGCGACTTTTCGGGCAACGAGATAGAATTCGAGCTGCTGTACGACCAATGGAGCGGGTGCAAGGCTCTGTCGGACTATGCCGACCGTCAGGCGGGGGCGTCGCTCGGTTACTCGCGCCGCCTGGGCAATGCCGATCTGTCGGTGGGTGTGGGCTACCGTTACGACAAGGTAACGCTGCTGAATGCCTCGCACTTCGTCATGCCGCGTCTGAGGCTGGCGTACAGCCGTGAGGGCGCCGCATTCGCGCCTTTCGTCGAGCTGGATACGCGTGTCGAGAGCAACAACTACCGCTCGCTGGCAGGGCGCAATCCCTACATCGGATTCGATGCTATGACCGCAGGCGCAATCGTGTCGATGCCGGCTACGCGCAGCTACGATCTGAGCGGCGGCTTCGAAGGCGTTACGGCGCGCGGACGACTGTCGTATAGGGCGAGCGTCGGCGTATCGTTCATGCGCGACAGGATATTCTGGTACAACTACGATTTCGCATGGTTCGGTGCCGAGGCGGCCGACGACAACCGCATAACGGCGGCGGCCGAGATAGAGTACCGTCCGACCGGCGCTTGGACGATAGGCGGCGGCGTGAAGTACCACGCCGACAATACATCGACCGATCTTCTGTGCTGCGAGCCTAAGGTCGAAGGGGTGTTCAGAGTAAGATATACGCACAGCCGATTTACTATTGCGGCCGCCGTGGAGGCCGCCGGCCGCCGTCATTGGAGCGTGAGGGGCGCGGGCATCGTCTCGGGCGAGTTCACGGCTCCGGCGACAGCCGACGTCTCGCTCTGGGCCGAGTATGCCGTCACGCGGCGTCTGGCGGTATTCGCCGAGGGGCGCAATCTGGCCAATACGACGCTTTACGACTGGGCGAATTACTATCGCAACAGCATCAACTTCCGTGCGGGTGTAAAGATCGATTTTTAGACTATGGGACTGTTTCCGTTTACATTCGCCTCGGCGGCGGTGCGCCCTGCGACTATCGACCGGGTAAAGGCTTTGATGTGGGGTCTGGTGTGGTTCATATTCGCCACGATATTCATATGGTATTTCCGCACGGTGCCGACATCGACCGTGACGGTCGACGTGAGCGGCTATGTCCCGCTGTCGACCGTGCTGCTTCTGCATGCGGCCGTGTGGGTCGTCTCGGGTGCGGTCGTGTATGCGCTGGCGGCAGTCGTAGGAGAGTCGGTCGGTTTGGTCGAGACCCTCTCGCGCGTGCTGTTCGCGCGTGCGCCGATATATCTGCTGCTCGCGCCGCTGGCTTGGCGCGGATTTCGCGTGCCGTTCACGGTGCTGGTGCACAGACCGGCGGAGGCTGTAAGCAGCTATCCGGGCGTTGTGCTGCCTTATCTGGCTGCCGTTGCTGCGGTGGGGGTGTGGTATGTGTGGTGGAACTATACGGCTTTCGCTGCGGCGGCGCACCGAAAGGGCGGAAAGGTCGTTGCGGCGTTCGTCGCAGCGATGATCGCGTCATGCTGGGCGACGCATATCGTCCTCGACGCCCTGGCCGGCAAAATGGTGTGGAACGGATAAAAAAAAGAGGGTAAGCTACTCATATCGCACCGCTACGACCACATACCCTTGCTCGATTCCTCGCCTGGGGGATTTTGTGGGAGCTGGTCGTATGAGACTTACCCGAGCGCAAAAATACGAAAAATTTATATCTTTGCAAAAAAATCGAAACATAATGCGAAGAAAAGTAATATGCCTCGTCGGCGCGGCGGTCGTTGCGGCGGTCGTCGCCGCCGTGGTGGCATACCGCATGTTTTACGGTCCGTGCGTGGCTTCGGAGCGCGTCGTGGAGGTGGCTGCGGCCGAGCCTTATGCCGTGACTATGGAGAAGATACACGACGCGATCGACAACGATGCGGCCTTCGACTTCTATGCGCGGAGGATATCGCTCGACGGAGCGGTCAAGCCCGGGCGCTATACCCTGCGCGAAGGGATGACCGTCATAGAGGTGGCGCGCCTGTTGAAGATCGGAGAGCACCGGACGACGCGGCTGACGATCAACAACGCCCGGACGCCCGAGTTCTTGGCCGGCAGGATATCGCACCAGATCGATATAGACTCGCTGACGATGCTGACGGCGCTGCGCGACGAGGAGCTTGCCGCAGAGCTCGGATACGACTCGCCCGAGAGCATGTTCTCGATATTCCTGCCCGATACATACGAGGTGTATTCCGACATCGGCGCCGAGGAGCTGGTGCGCCGCATGAAGCGCGAGTCGGACCGGTTCTGGAACGATGAGACGCGTCGCGGGCAGTTGGAGAGGCTTGGCATGACACCGCTCGAAGCGATGACGCTGGCCTCGATCGTCCACGAGGAGACCAACCGCGTCGACGAGATGAGACGCATAGCAGGCGTATACATGAACCGGCTTCGGAGCGGCATGCTGTTGCAGGCCGATCCTACGGTAAAGTACGCGCTGGGCGACTTTACGATCAGGCGCATACTGCTGCGGCACTTGCAGGTCGACTCGCCGTACAATACTTATATGCACGCGGGGCTGCCGCCCTCGCCCATAGCGATGCCCGACAGAGCCGCCATAGAGGCCGTGCTCGACTACGAGCATCACGACTATTACTATTTCTGCGCGCGCGCTGCGCTGGACGGCTATCACGAGTTTGCGCGCACGCTGGCCGAGCACAACCGCAATGCCGCGGCCTATCATCGTGCTTTGGAGAGGCTTAACATAAGATAATAAATCATATATATAATGGATAATCGCGGATTTTGGAGCGATACGCTTCGGGGTGGGGCGTGGCTGGGACTGCTGATGGGTCTGTCGGCCGTGTTGGAGACCTACGGAATGTTCCTGTCTATGATATATTCAGGATCCGTGTACCTGTCATAAAATTCTCCGTCCT
>OFFB01001590.1_pt1 | contig 13093 bp, 8 predicted proteins | sample 1521281 | NCBI WGS metagenome assembly OFFB01 (sample SAMEA3504109, study PRJEB24116) | mouse gut metagenome | biome: mouse gut; feature: mouse-associated habitat; material: faeces | place: Denmark | collected 2011
ATTTGAATGCCCGGAGGAGGGGCGCACCCGCGCCTTCCTTCAGACCGGCGGACTTGAACGCAAGGAGTGAAGTCGGATGGAAAAAACCAAGAAAACCAGCCGGAGGTGGAAGACCGCCCTCATCGTGCTGACGTGTGTGCTGGTGCTGCTGGCGGGGGCGCTCATCGTTTTATCTGCTGCAGGAAACATGGCCAAAACGGGCCTGAACGGACCGAACTGGCTTTCCACAGCAGGAGATATGGGGTTTGTTGCGGCACTCATTTTATATATGGTGGCATATGCGAAAGCAAAGAAGATGTTTATCGACTAAATGCCTGATTTTCAGGGAATAAAAGTACCGGATATGATCGGATTATGACCAATGGATATAATCCGACTATATCCGGTATTATTTTACAATAAGCTGGCTCGCAAAGCGTGACAGCGTTTGTTGCGTAGTAGAACATTGGAATGGCTATGAACGGGAGGGCATGTCCACATAATCGTGGTCCGACCCTATCGGCTTATAGGCCGGGCGGATGATCTTGCCATTGTTGGCCAGCTCTTCCATGCGGTGCGCGCTCCAGCCGGAGATACGCGCCATGGCGAAAATGGGGGTATACAGTTCCATGGGAAGCCCGAGCATATGATAGACAAAGCCGGAATAGAAATCAACGTTAATGTTGACGCCTTTGTAGATCTGCCGCTCCTTTGCGATGACTTCGGGAGCCAGGCGTTCCACCAGGGAGTAAAGCGCAAATTCTTTTTGCAGCCCCTTTTCTTCGGATAATTTTTCCACAAAAGATTTAAAAATAACGGCCCGCGGATCGGATTTGGAATAAACGGCATGGCCTACGCCGTATATGAGTCCCGCGTGGTCGAAAGCCTCTTTACGGAGAAGCTTTAGCAGATAGTCCGCTACTTCTTCTTCATCGTTCCAGTCGGACAGTACCCTTTTCATTTCCTCGAACATCTGCACCACCTTGATATTGGCACCGCCGTGCCTTGGGCCTTTCAGGGAGCCGATGGCCGCCGCAATGACGGAATAGGTGTCGGTGAGGGAAGAAGTCACCACATGAGTCGTAAAACTGGAGTTATTGCCGCCGCCATGCTCCATATGGAGTACAAGGGCGATATCCAGTATCCGCGCCTCCAAAGGCGTGTACGAACTGTCAGGACGCAGAATGTGCAATATATTCTCGGCCGCGGAAAGCTCAGGCAGCGGAGAGTGGATATACAGGCTTTTCCCATCATGATAATAGCTGTAAGCCTGGTAGCCGTAGATGGACAACAGCGGAAACAGACTGATCAGCTGCAGGCATTGCCGCAGCACATTGGGAAGGGAAGTGTCATCGGCGCGGTCATCATAGGAATAAAGCGTGAGAACACTTCTCGCCAATGTATTCATCATATCCCTGCTGGGAGCCTTCATAATGATGTCCCGGACAAAAGAGGTGGGCAGATTGCGGTAAAAACTGAGCAATGCGCAGAAATCGTCCAATTCCTTTTTGTTGGGCAATTTATCGAATAATAACAAATATGTAACTTCTTCAAAACCGAAGCGGTTATCTTTTGTAAAACCGTCAACCAGATCCTTGACATTATAACCTCTGTAGAACAAGTTTCCGTGAATAGGTATCTGCACGCCGTCCACGATCCGGTTGGCGCGGACATCGGAAATACGGGTGAGTCCTGCGAGCACGCCTTTTCCGTTCAGGTCTCTGAGCCCTCTTTTCACGTCATATTTTGTAAAAAGCTCGGTTGCAATGATATCGGCTTTTTCATTCATTTTTGCAAGTTGTATAATTTCGGGTGTGACTTCGGAATAAATATTGTGATCCATAGCCGGCCTCCTTTCAAATGATATAACTTTTTAATCATACCATAAAAAGGCGTCAAATTGTAGAAAAAAATGAATATTTCAGAAAAATGCAAGGTTTCAGGGCCAGGCTTCTTCCCTTTTGGAGAAAAACATATTACAATGAAAAAAGAAAATGAATGGGGAAATCATGAGAAAAGAGGAGATGGAAAATGAATACAGTGATACAAAAAAGGCTGGCATTGCTCAGGGAAGAAATGAAAAGGGCGGGCGTGGATTATTATATGATTCCTACTGCCGATTACCACAATTCGGAATATGTGGACGAATATTTTAAAACAAGGGAGTATTTTTCCGGTTTTACCGGATCCAATGGGACGTTGGTAGTGGGGCAGGATATGGCAGGGCTTTGGACGGACGGACGGTATTTTATCCAGGCGGAGAGGGAGCTGGAAGGAACCGGTATCGAACTGTTCCGCATGCAGGAAGAAGGCGTGCCGGAAATTCCTGATTTTTTGTATGAAAAGATGGAAGAAGGGCAGGTTCTTGGTTTCGATGGGAGGACGGTCAGCTGCAAAGAGGGACGCAGACTGGAGAAAAAACTGGCGGAAAAGAAAATTGGAATTGCGTATGGCCAGGATCTGGCGGCGGGAGTATGGACAGAAAGACCGGAAAAACCGTGCCGGGACATAACGGTGCTTCCCGATGAAATTAATGGAAAAAGTACGGCGGAAAAGCTGGAAGAGGTGAGGAAGAAATTAAAAGAGGCAGGAGCCGGCTATCTGCTGTTAAGCAAACTGGACGATTTGATGTGGCTGCTGAATATCAGGGGCAATGATGTGGAATGCAATCCGGTAGCGTTATCCTATGGTTTTTTGACGCAGGAAGAGATCTACTTTTTTGCCCAAAAGCCTGCAGTGACGGAAGCGTTTGAAAAATACGCGAAGGAGAACCGCATCATATGCAGGGATTATGATGAAATTGCGGATTTTCTGGAAAAATATGATTATAAAGGGAAAGTGTTCCTGGATGAGAGAAACAGCAATTATGCGCTGTTTAAAATTGTTTCCTCCCGGACAGGGCATGTGGCCGGAGATAATCCGACGGAAGGAATGAAGGCGGTCAAGAACGAGACGGAACTGTCCGGAATGGAGGAAGTGTACAGAAAAGACAGCGCGGCAGTGATCAAATTTATTTACTGGCTGAAAAAGAATATAGGAAAGATAGAAATAACGGAACTGTCCGCGGCAAGGTACCTGGATGACCTGCGCCGGAATACGGAAGGCTTTTTGGATCTTTCTTTCCCTACGATCAGCGCATACAAGGACAGCGCGGCGATGATGCATTATGAGGCTACGGAAGAGAGCCATAAGACGCTCGCGCCGGAAGGGATGCTTCTTGTGGATTCCGGCGGACAGTATATGGGCGGGACGACGGATGTGACGAGAACCATTGCCCTTGGCAAAATAGAAGACGAGGTAAAGAAGCATTTTACATTAGTGGCCATTGGAATGCTGCAGCTGACGGAAGCCAGATTCCTGTACGGGTGTACGGGGCGCAATCTGGATATTCTGGCAAGGCAGCCGCTTTGGAACGAAGGCATTGATTATAAATGCGGTACCGGGCATGGGATCGGGTATATGCTGAATGTCCACGAGGGTCCCCAGAATATCCGGTGGCGTTTTACGGATGGAATGAAAGAGGCCGTGATCGAGCCCGGAATGATCGTTTCCAATGAACCCGGCGTTTATGTCGAAAACAGCCACGGCATCCGAACGGAAAATATTCTTGTTGTGAAAAAGGACAGGAAGAACGATGACGGGCAGTTTTTGCGTTTTGATACGCTGACTTTTGTACCAATCGACAAAGAAGCGGTCGATACCGCCTATATGCAGCCGGTGGATGTGGAACGGCTGAACCGGTATCATGCCCAGGTATATGAAAAAACGCAGGAGTATTTGACGGAAGAGGAAAGGGAATGGCTGGCGGAGGCCACAGCTCCGATAGAAAAATGAGAAAAATCCGGTCGGGTGGAAAATCTGCCAGACCGGAAAAAAATTTAAAAAAGAATGGGGGAATCTTGACTTTTAAATTCTATTCTGACATAATACAATAGATGTACTAAGTTATCAAAAACCGCGTTTCGTAAAAAGGCAGATACATATGAAATGCGGTAAATAATATTAACAATAAATAATATAAGGAGGACATATCATGTCAACAAAAGCGTATTATCCAATTAGTGAAATTGGCGCAGGAAAAGTTGGTTTTTCCAAAACAAGATCTATCATCGAAGCTGCTTTTTATGGAAATAACGTGGTAAAGGTAAACACCTTAAAAGAAGCTTACGAACTGGCTAAAAACTCTCCCGGTACGGTAGTAACGGATATGAAAATTAAAGATGGCGAGACTTTCGGGCTGGAAAAAGATTCCAGAGTTTTATTGTTCAATGACGGCGCTGTAACCGGCCGTTATGCAGCAGCACGCCGTATCAAAGGCGAGCCGGGCGTAGACGAAGTAAAGCTCGACAAAGTAGTTATGGATGCGATCTATGAGACACGCTGGAAAACTATGTACCATGCAGAGTGCTTTATCGGCCTTGATCCTGAATTCATGGCAAAAGCCCACCTGCTGATTCCGGAAGGAGAAGAGAATATCCTTTACAACTGGATGCTGAACTTCCAGTATATGTCCGATGAGTATGTAAAAATGTACAGAAATTCCAAGGCGATCGGCGATGGCAACGAGCCGGATATCTATATTTTCTCCGATCCCCAGTGGGTACCTGGAAACAGGCCGGATGTTGATTACAGCTGCTTAAGCGATCCTTTGACTCTTTGCTATTTCGATACGAACCAGAACTGTGCGGCGATCCTCGGTATGAGATATTTCGGCGAACATAAAAAAGGTACGCTGACGATGGCATGGGCTCTGGCAAACAGAAACGGTTATGCTTCCTGCCATGGCGGACAGAAAGAATATCTGCTTCCTGGCGGAAAGACTTTCGTTGCATCCGTTTATGGTTTGTCCGGTTCCGGCAAATCCACATTGACCCATGCAAAACATGGCGGCAAATATGAGATCAAGGTTCTTCACGATGATGCATTTATCATCAATACGGATACTTGTGCATCCGTTGCTCTTGAGCCTACTTATTTCGATAAGACAGCAGATTATCCTACGGGCTGTGCGGACAATGAATATCTGCTTTCCGCTCAGAACTGCTCCTGCACGCTGGACAACGAAGGCAAGATCCAGCTGGTAACAGAAGATATCAGAAACGGCAATGGCCGTGCGATCAAATCCAAACTCTGGTCTCCGAACCGTGTGGATAAGATCGATGCTCCGGTTAATGCTATTTTCTGGATCATGAAAGACCCGACCATTCCTCCGGTAGTAAAATTAAAAGGTGCTGCTCTGGCTTCCGTTATGGGCGCTACGCTGGCAACCAAGACTTCTACTGCAGAACGTGTTGCGGCAGGAACCGATTTGAATGCTCTTCGCATCGTGCCTTATGCTAACCCGTTCAGAACATATCCGCTCGTAAACGATTACGAGAAGTTCAAGAAACTGGTAGAAGAAAAGAACGTAGACTGCTACATCATTAATACTGGCGATTTCATGGGCAAGAAGGTAAAACCTGCGGATACTTTGGGAATTCTCGAAGCAATCGTAGAAGAAAGAGCTTCCTTCACACAGTGGGGTCCTTTCGAAGATATCGAGATCATGGATTGGGAAGGCTTTGCTCCTGATTTGAACGACGCGGAATATAAAGAAGCATTGAAGAATGCTATGCAGAACCGTGTAGACGCTGTGGAAGGTTTTGCTACAAAGAAGGAAAGCTATGACAAACTTCCTGACGAAGCGCTTGCAGCGGTTAAGAAATTAGTGGATGCCCTTAACTAATTTGAGGAATTCCTGAAAAAAGATAAAAAAGATACTGCCTGTAGCTTTGCGGCTGCGGGCAGTATCTTTTTTTAATAAATTTTTGTAAAATGCAAGGATTCCAGACGGCAGGAGATCCCTTCATAGATTCGTATATGCAGGCTGAGGGATTCATTGTCAGCCACGATATCCTCTGAAATAACACTGTTTTGGCCGGAAAGCAGTTCGGTGGATGCGATAACGCCATTTTGGTTTCGCAGTTCCATAATGCCGATCGGAACTCCCGGAGCCGTTTCCGTGCTTTCTTCATAGAAGAGTTTGATCTGATAGGTGCCGTCTGCCTCGGGGAATGCTCCATTGCTGACCGATTCTTCCCCATTACCTGTTACTTCCAGTTCCCCGTTATCATTGATAAAGCTGTTGGATGGGTTTGACACATATCCGGGCGAAAAGAAAAAATCGGTGGATGAGGAGGAAGAGGGGAAGCCCGATACGCTGTCAAAAAGATTGATAGGGGCATAATAGGCATCGTACCATCTGACGCTGCCGACTTTTTCGTATTGCCCGCTGATGTAGGCGGGAAGATACATATCCGGCGTTTCCCAGTTATAAACAAAAATAAGATTTTTGTCTCCGTGGCTGCTTCTATCTATGTAGGATTGATAATAATCATAGACGACGAGTCCCCCGTGTTCGGGATTATAGCTGCAATAAGTGCGTGTCTCGTCCAGGAGGCGGCACATTTCCGGCGTTTCCTCATCGGGGATAAAAAATACGCTTTCCGTTTCCATATCCAGGCTGTCAATGAAGCTGCAGATATCGTTGACATAAAGGGATATTTCCCGCCTTTCCCAAATATTCCGGGCGCTGCCGGAACATAAGATCAAAAGGCCGAGGCAGATAAAGAGCGAGACACATCTCCGGCAGAAAACTGAGGCATTTTCCATCCATTTTCCGATCTGCATGGGAAGAAGGATCATGAGAGGAAGGATGCCGATTAAAAAGTACCGGTATTCGATCGTCAGATTGGAAGGGCTGTACCTGCTGTCGATAAAAAGCAGGATGGCCAGGTTCCATGGAAACAGGAATGCCAGAAAACGTTTTGCATCTATGCTGTCCGCCGGTTTCCATATGTCTTTGATCTGAAGTATGCAGACGGTCAACAGAAGTAAAATAAGGAAGATCTTGGCAAGATAAAGGAGTCCTTTTGCGGAAACTGCAGCGATGTCACCGGAAGGGACGGAGTCCAAGACCTGAAAAATTCCCAGCAGAACGGCATGGAAATTGCTTTGCCAGTTTTCCGTTTTTGTCAGGAGCATAAGATTTCCCCTGGCATTGATTCCGACAATTTTTCCAGCCAAAGTACCGCATCCAAATGCGATAAAGCTGGCAAAGCATAACCATATATGATAGCGGTTGTATTTTTTAAAACCGCCATCCATCATAAAGTCGAGAAAGCCGCAAAGGATAAGAGGGACGATGCCGCAGAACATGACATAAACGCCGCTCGACAAAGAGGTAATAAACAACAGCAGCGTATAGAGAATAAACAGGATACGGTTTGGGATTCCCCTTCTTTTTTCCCTTTCCGTAGTGAGCAGAAGAATGAAGAGAAGAGGAATCAAAACTTTCAATACATATTGGGCACCGTTAAAAAACATCATATTGAAATATTCCAGCATTCCGGATGAATAAGGAATGAGAATGAGGTTGACGGCAAGAAAAGCATATTTTTGATAGGGAGTCCTTTGAAAAATAGCGTAAACTACAGCGACGTAGGTAAAAATAAGAAGAATATTGGCGATACCGAAGGAAAGGAAAATATTGCGGCATAGGGCATAAAAAGGAAGCGCCAGAAGAAGGGAGCAGTCCAGCTCCATAGTAGTAATATATTTCCAGTCGGGGATAAACAGAGTTTTATGGTTCCACATTTCTATCGCATGCTTATACAATTTTGCTCCGTCATAATCGATCATAATCGGAGATTCAAAAAGGTTCATATAGGATAGGAACAGGATTTGCACGGCGGCAAAAAAAATCAGGATATAGGTAAAATAGTTTTTTTTATAAAATGAGGAATGTTGTTCGGGGAGTATTGGAATATGCCTGGAAAGGAATTTTTCCCGGATAGGGGATGGATTGGCAGCCGTGTTCGGATCGGTGTTTTTTAATGGTGTAAGTTTCATAGGTACCTCCGTGTGTTTTCATTTTTGTGCAAATTCATTAGTAATGGAACTGCTTAATAAGAGATAGTGATATACTAGCAAATCATGACAGGAATGTCAATGTACCGGAAAGCGCTGGCATAAATTGAAATAGAAGAATTGATTCAGCCATATTTTTATACTATAATTTAATATATCACTGATTAAGAAAGAAAAAATGAACAGGAGATTTGCGCTATGAAAACAATAATAATAGGCGGGGTTGCGGCGGAACGAAGGTGGCCGCAAAGCTGAAAAGGGAAACTCCGCAGGATGAGATCGTGATCTATACAAAAGGAAAAGATATCTCTTATGCGGGGTGCGGGCTTCCGTATTACATCGGGGGAGCTATTGGGACGGAGGAAGAATTGATTGTAAATACTCCGGCGAAATTTATGGGATTGACGGGCGCGGAGGTACATACGGGCTGCGAAGTGACGGCAGTCGATCCGGCAGGGAAGACGGTTACCATTGGAAAAGACGGGGAAGAGACTGTCAGCTATGACAGGCTGGTGATTGCGGTGGGGGCGGAACCCTCGGTACCGCCGGTGGACGGGACAGGACTTCCCGGTGTATTTACTGTCAGAACGCCGGAAGATGCCATCGGGGCAAGAAAATACGCCGTGGAAAACGGATGCAAAAGGGCCGTTGTCGTAGGGGGCGGCTTTATAGGGCTTGAAGTGGCGGAAAATCTTATGGCCAGAGGGATTGCCGTGACGGTGATGGATATGGCCCCCCAGCTTATGCCGAATATTTTCGATCAGGAGATGGCGGATTATGTCCGCCGGCAGCTTCAGGGGAAGGGGCTTCGCATCCTGACAGGGACGGCGCTTCTCGCGATCGAAGGAGAAGGGAAAGTGGAAAATGTACGGACGGGAACAGGAACGTTGCCGGCAGATATGGTCGTCCTGGCGGCGGGTATCCGTCCGGCTACGGGATTTTTGAAAGACACCGGACTGGAGATGGAAAGAGGCTGTATTGTTACCGATGAATGCCAGAGAACGAACCTCCCCGATATTTATGCCGTCGGAGACTGCGCGCTGGTGAAAAACCGTATCACCGGAAAAAGACAGTGGTCGGCAATGGGGTCTACGGCTAATATTGCGGGCCGGGTTCTGGCATTGAACCTTGGCGGGGAAAAAAATGAGTATAAAGGGTGCCTTGGAACCGGCGTGGTGAAACTGGCGGAGGGGCTGAATGCGGCGAGAACGGGTCTGACAGAAGAACAGGCGAAAGCGGAAGGCCGTTCTGTCGTTTCCGTTGTTTGTGTCAGCGATGATAAGGCTCATTATTATCCTGATTCCGGTATTTTCATTACGAAGCTGATTGCCGACAAAGAGAGTCATAAACTTCTGGGAATGCAGGTGATCGGGGGCGGGGCCGTGGATAAGATGGCGGATATCACCGTTACCGGGATTTCCCTGGGCTGTAAAGTGGAAGATTTCACAACAATGGATTTTGCATATGCGCCGCCGTTTTCCACGGCGATCCATCCTTTTGCGGCGGCATGCAATATTTTGGTGAATAAGATCAGCGGACGCCTGGAATCCATGACGCCGGCGGAATATGCGGCAGGAGCAGCGAAAGATTACCGCCTGATCGATGCCCATCCGGCTGCTGTTTTGCCCGGAGCGGAATGGTTTCAGCTGGCAAAGGCGGAGGAGGCTTCCGCAAAATACCAAAAGGATGAGAAGCTTCTGCTGGTATGCGCAAGGGGAAAAAGGGGTTATCTGACCCAGAATAAGCTGAGAGCGCTTGGATTTACAAATACCGTGGTGTTAGAAGGCGGCTCTACATTTAATGTAATAAAACGAACGGTTCCGGCGGGCGGGAAACTGTCTCCGGAAGAAATTAAACGGGTGAAAGGTTTGGGCTGTCTGCAGGATAAGCGCTATGGGGACGTATTCAATGTCCGCGTGATCACAAGAAACGGGAAAATTACGGCGGATGAACACCGGGCGGTGGCAGAAGCGGCGGAACGTTTCGGCAGCGGCGAGATTACGATGACTACCAGGCTGACGATGGAGATCCAGGGAGTTCCTTATGATAAGATCGATCCCCTGATCGCTTATCTGGCGGAAAACCACCTGGAAACCGGAGGAACCGGTTCTTTGGTGCGCCCTGTGGTTTCCTGTAAAGGAACGACCTGCCAATACGGCCTGATCGATACGTTTGGATTAAGTGAGAAACTTCATGAGCGTTTCTATGAAGGATACCACAATGTCACTCTGCCTCATAAATTTAAGATCGCTGTGGGGGGCTGCCCGAACAACTGTGTGAAGCCGGATTTGAATGACTTGGGCATTATCGGGCAAAGAGTGCCGCTGTTTGATTTTTCCAAATGCCGCGGATGCAAAAAATGCCAGGTGGAGACAGGATGCCCGATCAAGGCGGCGAAAGTGGAAGAAAGTATGTTGAAGGTGGACAACGAAGCATGCAACGGCTGCGGGCGTTGCAAAGGGAAATGTCCCTTTGGCGTTACGGAGGAATATACGGACGGCTATAAAATTTACATCGGCGGGAGATGGGGAAAGAAGATCGCCAACGGCCGTCCTCTGGATAAATTGTTTGTCAGTGAAGAAGAAGTTTTGGATACGGTGGAACGGGCGATCCTGTTTTTCCGCGATGAGGGAATCACGGGAGAGCGTTTTGCCGATACGGTAAACCGCCTTGGCTTCGAACATGTACAGGAAAAACTGCTGTATGGAAGTATGGATAAAGCGGCTGTTCTGGAAAAGAAAGTGAAAGGCGGAGCAACCTGCTAAAGAGGGGCAGAATGAGGAAAATTATGAAAAAGTGGTATGTTTTGACGGGAATGCTTGTTGTTTTTTGCTGTCTGGCCGCTTGCGGCCGGGCGGCAGAAGACAAGGAGGCAGGAAGCCGGACGGAGGAAAACCGGATGGAAGAAGGCCGGGAAGCAGAAAGCCGGGCGGCAGAAGAGGAGATGACCCAGGGAGAGGATGGAGGCGTTTATACATTTACCGATGACCTGGGGAGAGAGGTTTCCGTAAGCTCCTGCGAACGGACAGCCGCATTGCTGGGAAGTTATGCGGATATGTGGATACTTGCGGGGGGAAATGTCTGTGCAGCGCCGGAAGATGCCTTTGATGATCTGGATCTGCCCCTGGCGGAAGATACGGTCAACTTAGGAGCTACCAAGAGGCTTAGCCTGGAGCTGCTGCTTTCCGGCGATCCCGATTTTGTGCTTGCCAGCACCAATACTCCCCAGCATCTGGAATGGCAGGAAGCCATGGAAGGAGCCGGAATCACGGTGGCTTATTTCGATGTTTCCTGCTTTGAAGATTATCTTCGGATGTTGAAGATCTGTACGGATATTACGGGGCGGCAGGAATGTTATGAAGAATATGGAACGAACATTCAGAAACAAATTGATGAAATATTGGAGCGCAATGCCGACAGGCCGGAGCAGACGGTTTTGATGATGCGGGCATCCGCTGCGAGTATACGCGCCAAGAAAAACGAAGGGAATGTGTTGGGCGAAATGCTGGAAAGCTTCGGATGCGTGAATATTGCGGATATGGACGAAAGTCTGCTGGAAAATTTGAGCCTGGAGAGTATTATGCTTCGGAATCCCGATAAGATTCTGATCGTGCAGTCCGGCGACGATACGGAAGGGACGAAGGAAAATATTGAAAATATGTTTCGGGAAAATCCTCTTTGGAATGAGCTGGAGGCCGTAAAGAACGGACAAGTATATTTTTTGGACAAGCATCTTTATAATCTGAAACCGAATGCGCGGTGGGCGGAAGCCTATGAAAAGCTGGAGGAGATTCTATATGAAAAATAGGAACCGGAGGCGGCGTCTGCTGCTGTGTGCCGGGGCGCTGTGCTGCCTGGCTGTCGCCATCTTGAGTCTTTGCCTTGGAAACGTGCATTTTTTGCCCATGGACCTGCCCGGCATTCTGAGCGGGAAGATGGGTTCCATGAGCAGAAGCATCCTGCTTTATGCCAGGGTTCCCCGTACTCTTGCCTCTTTGCTGTCAGGAGCGGCTTTGGCGGTATCCGGCGCGGTGCTGCAGACGGTGCTGGCTAACAGGCTGGCATCGCCGGGGATTATCGGTGTCAATGCGGGGGCCGGCCTGGGGGTGACCCTTTGCTGTGCGGCCGGAATTTTGTCCGGCTATGCCGTTTCCTGCGCGGCCTTTGCGGGAAGCTTGCTAACAGTCGCCGTTATTTCTATTTTTTCTTATCGCACAAACGCTTCAAAGACTACCGTGATTTTAGGAGGCGTTGCGCTGAACAGCATTTTAAACGCGATCTGTGAGTCGGTAACGGTTTTGGATACGGATACCGCCATGCTCAGCATTGATTTCCGGGTAGGCGGGTTTTCCTCCGTTTCTTATCTCAGGCTGATGCCTGCTGCTATTCTTATTGTCACTGCTTTGGCGGTATTGTTTACTTTATGCAATGAACTGGATGTGGTTGCCCTTGGGGATGAGACTGCCAGGGGCATCGGACTGCCGGTAGGAAGGTACCGGCTGGTTTTTCTTGTCCTTGCCGCCCTGCTCGCCGGGGCGGCGGTGAGTTTTTCCGGTCTGCTGGGCTTTGTGGGATTGATTGTGCCGCATTTTATCCGCAGATATGCGGGAAATGAAAGCGGGTATTTGCTGCCGCTATGCACTGTCTGTGGAGCGGGGTTCGTGGCCTTTTGCGATCTGGTATCCCGGCTGGCCTTTGCGCCGTATGAGCTGCCAGTCGGCATTCTGATGTCGGTCATCGGAGGCCCGGTTTTTCTGTTTCTTTTAGTCCGGTACAAAGGGGGACGCCGCTATGATTGATGTAAAAGATGTGTTTGCGGGCTATGGGAAAGAGGAGATTTTGCACGGCATAAGCTTTAGGGCGGAGGAAGGAAAGATAACGACCCTGATCGGAAGCAATGGCAGCGGAAAAAGTACATTATTGAAAGCATTGCTGGGGCTGATCCCTCTGAAAGACGGCGATATTATGATAGACGGCCTGTCGGTAAGGGAAATGGCCCGGGTAGAAATCGCCAGACGGATCGCCTATCTCCCGCAAGGGAAAAATGTACCCGACATATCCGCAGGACGCATGACGCTTCACGGGCGCTTTCCTTATTTGAGCTATCCGAGAAGATACCGGAAAGAAGATTTTCGGATTGCGGAAGAAGCCATGAAGCAAATGGATATCTTGGAGCTGGCGGACAGGCAGATGGCCGGGCTTTCGG
>OFFB01001598.1_pt1 | contig 12965 bp, 13 predicted proteins | sample 1521281 | NCBI WGS metagenome assembly OFFB01 (sample SAMEA3504109, study PRJEB24116) | mouse gut metagenome | biome: mouse gut; feature: mouse-associated habitat; material: faeces | place: Denmark | collected 2011
CATTTGTACATAATAACAGAATATATATCAAAAAGAAACTACTAAAATATTTTTTTTATTTATCTGAGAATAAATTTTATTTAAATAAATCTGTACCATTACAATTTAAACTCTTGCATAATTTATTTAAAGTTTCAAAGTGTATTATACGTATTTTATTTTGACAATATTTTTCTATTGTAGCTATTGATAATCCTGTAAGTTTAGATAATTCCTGTGTCGTTATATTAGATTGTTCCATTATTTTTTGTAAATTGCATTTCATACTTAAACCTCATTTAAATTATTTTTAAATGATACTTAAGATGTTATACAAAATCATTACACATATGTAATGATTAAATAATCACACATGACTGCGGGTATATGATATAGCAATAGCTATAGAATCCACGGTATCATCAAGTTTTGGAAGTTTATCAGTGCCAAGCGCGATTTTTACCATCTGTTCAACTTCTTTTTTATCCGCGCGCCCGTAACCCGTTAAAATCTGTTTAACCTCCATCGGCGTGTATTCAAAAATCGGCACTCCAAACTTTTCTAAAACAGTTAAAATAACTCCTCTTGCATGTGCTACAGGCATTACAGTCGTTTGGTTTCGGAAGAAAAACAGTTTTTCTATCGCGCAGACATCAGGCCGGTATTTTTCAACAATATAATTCATATCGTTAAAAATCTCCAAAAGTCTTGCGGATTCTCTTTCTCCCTTTTTGGTTTGAATCGAACCGGAATGTAAAAGTTCTATGTTTTTCCCGTCAAAATCCAGAATACTGTATCCGACTATCGCCATTCCCGGATCTATGCCTAAAATCTTCATAAATATATTTTAGCAAAAAATAAGGGATAAATAAATATCCCTTACTTTTAATTAATCTTCTGATTTTTCTTTATCAATCGGAATTGTTATTACATAATAATTTCCGTTTGTTTCTTTTGTCAAATCGTTCAATTTAACATTGTTTCCGAACATATAATTCTGTTGGAATTCAGAAATTTGTTCATTGTATTTTGATTTTCTGATTGAGCGGCCGTTAATCGTTAAAATATTACCGTTTGATGAAACCTGAACATTGTTTTCATTATTGTCAAACGCTCTCAAGTCGATAATAATTTTGTAAACATCTCCCATTTGTTCAAGGTGAATAATGTTTGCGGCTTTTCTTGCAAATCCTCTTTCAGCTTTACCAAACATTTTTTCCATAGATTGCATTTCTCGTTCAGCCATACGCTCCATTCTATCAGCATACGGGTTATGCATAGAATTTTTAAAATGCCAGTCAGCTACAACATAAAATGCACAAAACGCACCCAAAAATGTTAACAAACCTGTCATTAAAGCCTTCATCAAAGGGTGGTTTGAACACATTGGACGGTATTCCTCTTTAACTCTTACTGTTTCTTCTGTTCTGTTATTTTCTTCCATAATTGCTCCTTTCGATTTAATTTTATTTATTTAACAACTTTTAACAATGTCAACTTAGAGATACCTGATAGGATAGTTTTACTTGATTAAAGATTATTCGTGTGTTATAATCCTGTCAGAAAGGGTATCTATATGGCTAAAATTTTAGTAACCATGCCTGACGAGTTTTTAAACAAAGTTGACGGGCTGGCAGATAAGGAAAGTTGTTCAAGAAGCGAACTAATCAGAGAAGCGCTTAGAAATTACATGCGCAGAATCTCAAAACAACAGCTTCAAAATGCTTCCCGCAATGCTGAAATTTTAGAAGATATACTCAGTTAGTTTATACATATTATTCACATTAACTTATGAAAATACCAGTAATTCAGGGGATTAGAACCGGCTTAGGAATTACGGCAATTGCAGGAACTTTTTTATTTGCAGCCCCAAAAGCAAAGGCTAATACATTTACCCGCCAAAAACCGGATACTTTTGAATATACCCAAGTTAAAGACACCACAGTAGTTGATGTCTTACCATCTATTCACGGAACAAATGATTCTTTAGTACTTTCAAAAGCACCAAGTCCGGCGCTTACCGTTCAAGGCGAAAAGAAAAATGCCGCAATTGTTGTAGATGTTTCAAAAAATATTCTATATCACTATGATATTAACGGAAAACCAACAATGGCATATCTTGTTGCGTCAGGAAAACCTAAAACCCCGACAAAAGAAATCATAAGTATCGTTTCACATGTTGAAACTTACCCTTATAAATCTGCACCTCCGCACACAAAAAGACGCAGAAGTCCCGGAAGTTTTGGACCTAAAGCAATTATTCTTGATAAATTAGATACACTTAAAAATGAAAGAATTAATTCAGGTCAATTTATCCACGGCAATAATGATTTTTCAAGTCTTGGTAAATACGTATCCGGCGGCTGTATTAGAATGGATAACGAAGTTATCAAACAACTTGCAAAAATCGTTAAGCGTGGTGATCTTGTGATTTTTAGAAAAATAAAATAGTAATTAGCGTTTTACTTTCATCCTCCAAACATCACTCGGGATTTCCCAGCCGTTATTTTTAACCCGTGTTAAACAAAAATATCCGGCATTATTACCACTTGTAAGTTTGCTGCAATTTTTATTAACATCTTCATTTGTCATACTGTTTCCTGCAGGAACTACCCCGTCAGATGTAAAAACAGCAGCATAAATATCTTGCCCGATAATATTAGGCGGTCTATCTCCATTTCCATCAATGAATAATATAATAGAAGATGGATCAGATATCTTTACACCAAAATAATTATATATACTACCTGCACTATATCCATCCACAATTAAGTTTGAACCATTTGTAAGTTTAATTATAATAATATCTGAACCGATACCAATTTGAGAACGATAAGTATAAGGTACTCCACCTGACAAAGTTCTTGTTAAACCTTTATCATTCCAGCAACCGGATTTATTATAACAAACCGTTGAATATTTCATATGCGGAGCTAAATATGTTTCAAACCATTTTTTAGAACTTTCCATATTATCAGGCAATTCCATTTCAAACGAAACATCATCATATTCCGTAAACTTCAATGTCTGCTGCAAAATTGAGTATGTTTCCTTAAGATTTGATTCAACAATATGTTTACTATAATTACTAATCAAATTTGGGATAGTCATCGCTGCAACTACACCAATGATACCAAGGGTTATTAGAACTTCAGCTAATGTAAAACCTGCTTTTTTACCCCTCGTCCCTTTGGCCTCCGAGCCGGAGTCTGTTCGGCTTTTCAACACAGATAGATTCCGGATCGAATCCGGAATGACAATACTTTTGAAAGGAGATAACTGAAACCCGCTTGAATTAAGCTTTAAGCAAGTACCCCCCCCCGATTTTCTAATTTTAATCTGTTTTTCATACTTAATCTCCTTTTCAATATTATTAATTATAACAATTTATAATCATTTTTGCAATAAAAAAACTCCTTAGATTTAAGGAGTTTTTTATAAATTATTCAACGTATTCTTCTAAGCGTTTTTTACGATTCGGATGACGTAATTTTCTCAAAGCTTTTGCTTCAATTTGTCTGATACGTTCACGTGTAACACCGAACAATTGACCAACTTCTTCCAGAGTTCTCTGGCGGCCGTCATCCATACCGAAACGTAATCTCAATACATCACGTTCACGAGGAGATAATGTACAAAGAACTTCAGCTAAATCTTCTTTTAATAATTCAGAAGCAACCATTTTTACAGGAGCATCAGCTTCTTTATCTTCGATAAAATCACCTAAACGAGAATCTTCTTCTTTACCGATTGGAGTTTCAAGAGATAAAGGTTCTTGAGCAATTTTGATAATTTCGCGAAGTTTTGGAATAGAAACATTCATTTCTGCTGCCAATTCATCTTCGGTTGGTTTTCTTGACAAATCTTGAGCCAATTTTCTTGTAACTTTTTTAAGTTTATTGATTGTTTCTACCATGTGAACAGGAATTCTGATTGTTCTTGCCTGATCAGCAATAGCACGAGTAATTGCTTGTCTGATCCACCATGTTGCATAAGTTGAGAATTTGAAACCTCTTTCGTGGTCAAATTTTTCAGCCGCACGGATTAAACCAAGGTTGCCTTCTTGAATTAAGTCTAAGAAAAGCATTCCGCGTCCTACATATTTTTTAGCAATACTTACAACTAAACGTAAGTTAGCTTGAACAAGTTTTCTTTTTGCAATAGCGCCAGGTGTACCGCCTTCGAGAATTTTTCTTGCTAATTCGATTTCTTCATTAGCAGATAAAAGTTTAATTCTGCCGATTTCGCGCAAGTATAATCTTACAGGGTCATCTATTGCTACATTTTTCGGAAGTTCTAAATCATTCGGGTCCGGTTCATCAGAACTATGCATCATGTAGATATCTTCTGCGTTAACCTTATCACCCATTTTTGATGTAACAATATCTTCAATGTTGTCAGTTGAAATGTCAACATTCATATAATTAATCGCATCATGTTCAGAGTCTAAAACTGAATCCTCGTTAATATCTTGCAAATCAAGTGTATCTTCTTCCATAACACTGACTACAGAGGAGCTTGCTTGTCTTTTTTTTGTCATCTAAAATTTCTCCGATTTTTGTCTTATTTTCTTTATTTTATCTCTTAGTTGTATTTGAATTTTCAGGGCTTCGGGATCATCATCTTTTATCCCTTTATACAAACTTTTAATGTGTTCGGTTTCTTTGACGTGTCTGCAATGATTAATTTTGTTGATTGTTTCTTTAATCACACTTCCAAAATCTTCTTCATTGAGACCTTTATATACCTCCGATGTCGCAATCAACTCCGGTAAAATCGCCTGAGCTTCAGGGTTTTCAACAAATTCAGTATATAAATGTTCAATTAATTCCTTCACATTATTTACGCTACATATCAGTTTGTCAATTGTAGTTTTTACATTTGTTAATATTTGATCATCGAATGTAACGTCACCTATCATTTCATTTATTTGAGTAAATGTTAAAGGACTGTCGGGTACTAAAAAAACACTCAATAAATTTTTTTGCGCTTTTTGTAAAACTGATGAACTTTTTGTTACATTTTTAATAATTCTTTCTGCCTGCGGCAGGTTTGCACGTTCAAAAACCCTCATTTCAGTACGGATTGCGCCTGCATTTATATTTAAAGTTTGGGCTACCATATCAATATATTCAGAACGGATTATTCTATTTTTAATCTCAGAAAGCACAGGTATAATTTGTTTTACATATTGGGCTTTTTCCTGCGGTGTGTTGTATTTATCTTTTTCTCTCAAAATATTTTCCAATTGAAAATCGATAAATAACGGTGCATTTTCCATATACATTTTGTAAGCATCAGCCCCGACAGAACGTACAAATTCATCCGGGTCTTTACCCTCTGGAGGTGCAATTACACGAATCTCACAGGCGTATTTGTCTTTATCAGATGCAACATAGCTTTCATCAAACTGTCTTATATCGCCAAGCCCTGCAAAAACATCTTTAATAACCGCCGCTCCGCGCGCTGTAGCTTTTTGTCCGGCTGAATCCGTATCAAAAGACAAATAAATCCTTCTTGATTTTGTATAGCGGGAAAGAAGTTTTACGTGTTCTGCAGTTAAAGATGTTCCACAAGATGCCACACAGTTTTCAATCCCGTGAGCCTGAGAAGAAATTACATCAAAATAACCTTCCATCAGGATTACAGAATCATTTTCTTTGATAGCATCTTTTGCTGTATAAAGCCCATATAGAAGTCGGCTCTTATTATATATTAATGAATCAGAAGAGTTTAAATATTTTGGAGTCTGGTCTTTTTCCAAAGCTCTTGCGCCAAAAGCTACAAACTCCCCGTTTTCGTTTTGAATCGGAATAATTACACGATTTCTGAATCGATCAATATATCCACCTCTTTCGCTTTTCATAATCAAACCGGATTTTTCCAAAACATCATTCGAAAAATCTTTTCTAAGTTCATCATACAAAGTTGTATAAGTTTTCGGTGCAATCCCGATGTGGAATTTTTTAATAATATCAGTTCCTATTCCGCGTTTTGTAAGATATTTCAATGCAATATCCGCATTAGAGTCTTTAGCGCGAATTAATAAATCGTGATAGAATTCTGCCGCAACCATGGTTGCAGTCGCCATTTGTTCTTTTAACTCTCGTGATGAACCGCTTGCAGATTTGTGAGATTGCGGAACTTCCAACCCGAATTTTTCGGCAAGCTCAATAATTAAATCCTTAAATTCAATATTGCGGGTTTTCATGATGAACTTTAAGGTATCACCGGCTTCACCGCAGCTAAAACATTTGTAAATCCCCAAATGCGGAGTAACACAAAATGACGGATTTTTATCTTTGTGAAACGGGCAAAGACCCCAGTAATTGTTGCCTTTTTTCTTCAGCACAACTTCCTGGGATACCACATCAACGATATCCAAACGTTCCTTAATCTGTTGTACTAATTCATCCCACGTACCAGCCATAATAAAATTGTAACATCAACATGTTTTTTGAGAAAATTTTTATAAAAAATTTCCTCCTCATATATTACAAATGTTCATTATTTTTGAAAAACAGTAAATCCCACCCCATAACAAAAAGACCGGGGGTACCGGTCAAAAGTGTGAGTAAGTATTAGTAGTATATTTATAAGTCTTATGCAAATAATTCTGCAAATGGTCCATTTGGATCCATTATATGTGCTTCTACAGCTCCGTCTTCTGCAAGTTTCAAGCCCGGTTCAACAACTGTTTTTACTCCGTTTGTTACGCTTGCAACTTGTGCAGCTGAGACTTTGTAGTCGTAGCCTAAACTTTTTAAAATAGCGTTTGTGCTTTCTGCCAATTCTTTATCAGCAGCTGTGTATTTCCCTAATCTTGCACCATACAAGTACTGTGCATTTTTTGTCAAAAGGTCTGTTTCATTTTTCAAACCTTTAAACTCAACATCAGCTTTTACAGCTTCTTTTGTTTCGTCAGCTTTTTTTACTTCCTTTTCTACATTTTTACCGATTACAAAGTTATAATTGTTATAACCATTGTTGAAATCATTAAACTTGATTGTCATTTCGGTTCTCCTTATCTTTTACTCACATAATAAGATACGGCATGTTTTTTAATAATCTTTAGGATTTTGGCTAAATTTGTAAAGAAATTGTTACAATTAAAAACACAATAAAAAGACCGGTTCATTGACCGGTCTTAGAATGTATGTGAGTTAAGTTTTGATTCGTATTAAGCAGCATCTGTGGTAAACAAGTCTAAGAATTCACCTGTAAATGCTCTCGGGCTTTCGTTTCTTTGACTAAAGCCTGCGATTACCTGCTCTTGTCTTTCAGGTGTAAATGTTCTCAATACTGTTGCATTAGCATCAAAATCTACTGATGATGTCACAGCGGCATCACGTACCTCCGGTGAAGCATATTTTGCAGCAAATGCAATTGGATCTTTTGCAAATTCTTTATCAATTTTTGCATAATTTGTTTCCTGCGAAGGTGCTTGTTTTACAAACCCTAAAGCCTTATTCATTTCGGCTTTTACTTCCAGTTCACTCATATCCACAGTAAAATCTGTTTTAGTTTCTTTTGCTCCCTGAGCCGGATTAGCATTTTTAGGTGCTTGAGTCTTTTCAGTTTTTCCAGTTCCGTCAAGCTTTCCGGCTTGTGAAGCGAAAATTTTTCTAAGTCCATGTAAATAATCACCCATTTGTCGAATCTCCTTTTTTACTCACATACTCTCTTATGAGTCTTTACTATTAATCATCCTATCGTTTTCGATTTTCATCTTACGTATATATAAAGTATTTAAGTTTTCAATAATTGCGTTAAAAGATTCAAATATTACAAAATGTTAACATGTCAAATTCCATGAGGGATGCGGGTTTGAACAAGAAATTAGCCGAATGGCTAATATGACAGTATTTTATTTTGTGTTTAAGATTAAACATTGGAATGAGTATTTATAAGGAATTATGAATAAGATGAAAAATCAAAATTATACTGAAAGAGAATTGGAAGTATTGAAATATTTAATGCAGGGAATGACAAATAAAGAAATTGCAGAAATTTTAATGATAACTCATCACACAGTAAAAGCACATGTTGCAGCAATTATCAGAAAATCAGATGGTGCTAAAAACAGACTCGATGCGGCAATGATAGCTAATGCTAAAGGTTTTGCTAATCCTCGTCTAGACTAAGAACTGCCATAAATGCTTCTTGCGGAACTTCCACACTTCCGACAGATTTCATACGTTTTTTACCTTTTTTCTGTTTTTCAAGAAGTTTACGTTTACGTGAAATATCACCGCCATAACATTTAGCAAGAACGTTTTTGCGCATTGCCTTAATTGTAGTTCTTGCAATGACTCTGCCGCCAACAGCCGCTTGAACCGGAACTTCAAACAGTTGACGCGGAATAATTTCTTTTAATTTTGTAGTTAATTTTTGACCGATATAAAACGCACTGTCCTCGTGACAAATTACAGACAAAGCATCGACAACTTCACCTGATAACATAATATCGAGTTTTACAAGTTTTGAACGTTTGTATTCACTGAATTCATAATCCAAACTTGCATAACCTTTGGTTCTTGATTTTAACTGATCATAAAAATCAGTAATGACTTCGCTTAACGGAATTTCATACGCTAAATCAACACGAACTTTATCAAGATAAGTCATATTAATAAATATGCCGCGTTTTGTTTGAGCTAAATCCATTAACGTACCGACATATTCATTCGGAGTAATTATTTGAACTTTTACATAAGGTTCTTCAATAAATTCTCTATATTGTGCGCCGGGAAGATTTGCAGGGTTATCAATTTCAACAACTTCACCATTTGTTTTATGAACCTTGTAAACTACAGACGGTGCTGTAGTTACTAGCGATAAGTCATATTCTCGCTCAAGTCGTTCCTGCGCGATCTCCATATGAAGCATTCCCAAAAATCCGCATCGAAAACCAAAACCTAATGCGCTTGAGGTTTCCGGTTCAAATGTAATACTACTGTCATTAAGTTTAAGTTTTTCAAGAGCTTCTTTAAGGTCGCTATAATCCTCGTTATCAACAGGATATAGCCCCGAAAATACCATTGGTAAAGCTTCTTTATAACCCGGAAGTGCTTCTTGTGCCGGTCTTTCAACATTTGTAATAGTATCACCGACAAAACGGGTTAATTCTTTAATAGACCCCGCGAAATAACCTACATCACCGCAGGTAAGTTTTTTAACAGGCATTCTGGCAGGAGTTTGATAACCCAGTTCAACAACTTCATATTCTTTATTTGAAGCCATAAAACGAATTTTATCACCAATAGAAATTGTTCCATCAACAACTTTAAAATAACAAACAGTTCCCAGATATTGATCATAAACACTGTCAAAAACAAGTGCTCTTAAGGGTTTATCTGAATTATCATCAGGCGCAGGCACATAGTTTACAACAGCTTCCAAAACTTCATCAATTCCTACACCGGTTTTGGCACTTACAGGAATTGCCATAGAAGCATCAATTCCTAATATTTCTTCAATTTCTTGTCTTACACGTTCGACATCAGCTGAAGGAAGATCGATTTTATTAATTACCGGAATAATTTCCAGATTTTGTTCGATTGCAAGATAAACATTTGCAAGTGTTTGCGCTTCAACACCCTGAGTCGCATCAACAATCAAAAGCGCGCCTTCACAAGCCGCTAATGAACGGGAAACCTCGTAAGAAAAATCCACGTGCCCCGGGGTATCAATCAAATTAAGCTCGTAACTTTTACCGTCAGATGCAATATAATTCATTCTTGCTGCGTTTAACTTGATAGTAATACCGCGTTCGCGTTCAATATCCATTGAATCTAAAAGCTGTTCCTGCATATCACGCTGTGCAACAGTACCTGTTTTTTCTAATAATCTGTCAGCTAATGTTGATTTTCCGTGGTCAATATGGGCAATTATACAAAAATTTCTTACATTTTCTCTGGTTTTCATACTTTTGATTATATATGAAAAAAATCTATTGTAAAACAAGATTATACTGCATTAAAAAAGGAGGCTTTATTTACCTCCTTTAATTTCTTTTTATAAATTCAAGCTGTTCCTGGTTTTAAACCTTAGAGAACAATCCCTCCGATAAGCAGTTTTCCCTTACCGGACTTGAATAGTTCCGGTACATTCCGGGTTAAGATTTTAAGCTAAACCCAACACTTTTTTGTACCAAGAGAAAGATTCCAGCTCAGTACCATTAAATGTTGTTTTAGTACATTGAGTTTTCAAATAATTTTCAAACTCATCAGTGAATTTTACGTCACCTTTATACCGGTCGCTTAGAGCAATAGGTTTACCATCATCGCATAAGAATGATTCTACAAAGTCCTTGGTCATACCTGTATATGACTCGCGGACTGTACGAGGCCTGTTATTCATGCGTTTATCTGTCACATAGGCAGCAAAAAAGATCGCTTCCTTATTGTTTGAATAATCTTGTTGGTTGAACAGTGCATGATAGTCGTCTTCAATATTACCGGTAGAGTAAACAGTAAAATTACCACTATTGATAATTTTTTCGGCAGCATCTACACTAATACGTAGATACTTATCTGCATTTTCAAGATTTCTGTATTTTCTCCAGGTTCCTTCAAACAGACATACCCTGGATTTCAGAGTCAATGCAGCATATTTACTTAGACGTGAGTCTTGCATTGTTTCCGGCAACCATTCGCTGGCTTTGTCCAGGCAAGCACAGATAGAGTCGATAACAGCTCCGCGATCATTACGTGGATTGTATAGTTCTTCGGAAGAAGTAGTCAGGTCTGTTGTCAACCAGGGTACATCACCGAATCGAAGAACTTTTTCGTAATAGAACTTGGCTTTAAAGAAGTAAATCTCCCCTACATACTGGTTGATCTTTTCAGCATTCCCCTCAACGGTATGATAACGGCTCAAAAAATAATTACAACTTCTGATATTAGCCCAATCGCCTTTAGCCCAACCCCCTCCGGCTGTGGGGATGGTGTAATCGCTCCAAACAAAATTATCCTTAGATTGAGGTGCCTGATTGTCTGAGGCATTGTCACTGTTATATATACCGGTATTATCCAGTGTTGTATAGAACTGGTTGGCAAAGTTTTTCAAGTCGCTTTCTGTCTTCCAATAAGTCTCGTCGTTGATCTTATCTTCCGGATACAAGTCCATAAAGTCGTTATTACATGCGGAAAATCCAAGTAATAAAGACATGCTTGCTATATAATATACTTTTTTCATTCTGTTCTTAATTTTAATTATTCTACAATGTTTCATCTTAGAATGTCAGGTTAGCACCAAAAGAGAATGACCGGATAAATGGATAAGCATTTACTGTAGCCAATTCAGGATCGAAAGTGTCAGGCATTCCGGAGAATTCAAACAAGTTGTCCGCATTGAAGTAAACTCTCAGCTTGGAGATTTTAGCCTTTTCCGTGATATATTTAGGAATAGTATAACCAAGAGCGAGCTGTTTACAACGGATATAAGCACCATTCAACATGAAACGGGTCTGGTTTTCATTTACAGCAGAACCGTTCATACGGGCACGTGGAAAGAACGCATCGCGGTTGTCTTCTCTCCAATAGTCATAATTCATCTTTTGGGGAACAGACCATTCAGATGTATAATGAGACAGATAGAATGTCTTTGACGGTATAATATCACGTTTCATAGTGCCCTGGAAGAATAACGTGAAATCGAAGCCCTTATACTCGGCTGTACCACGGATACCGAAGTTATAACGCGGTGTTTCATTACCGATGATCTTCAAGTCACCAGAGTTGTTGACCGTGTTTTCACCTCTTGTAACTTCTCCGTCACCATTCAGGTCGGCAAATTTGATATCACCGGCATATTGCGTATAACCGACTATTTTTGACTGGTTCCATGAAGAGGCTTCTTCGTCGGACTGGAATAAACCATCTGTTACGAATCCCCAGATTTCACCCAGCTTCTTACCTTCATAATAATTGTCGGATAAGTTCTTTGTTGGATTATCATATTTGGTGATTTCAGCCTGATAGTCTGATAAAGATAGTGTTGCACTATAGGCCAAACCATTCTGTAAGGCCGATTTCCAGGTTAAAGCTACTTCCCATCCACTGGTTCTCAAATCGGCAGCATTCATCTGAGGTTCAGAAACACCTAAAATGGAAGGTAATGTTTTTGATTTTGTCAACATGTCTTCTGTTGTTCGAACGTAATAGTCGAATTCTCCGGTCAGTTTGCTGTCAAACATTGAGAAGTTAAAACCTAAGTCCCATTGTTTAACTGTTTCCCAGGTTAGCTGGTCGCTTACCAATCCCGGAGCATATACTCCCATCTGTTTTTCACCGCTAAACAGGTAACCTACTTCACCTGTGGTATAGGTAGAAATATAGGGATAATACATGTCATTACCACCTTGCAGTAGTACCTGGTTTCCTAAAGCCCCGTAAGAACCTCTGATCTTGAAGTCATTTACGATATGGGCGATCGGTTTCCAGAATTTTTCCTGTGAAAGTCTCCAACCCAATGAGAATGTCGGGAAGAATGCAAAACGGTCATCTTTCGGGAAACGTGAAGAACCGTCGTAACGGCCATTTACCTGTACCAGATATTTGTCGTCGTAAGCGTAGAACAGACGGAAGAAAGCACCACGGATGGCCCACTGGTTCATATAATCACTGGTCGAACGGTCGCCGGTTGCCAGGTTCAGAAATGGAATATCGTTGGCGATCAGATTGTTTCTACTCAGACCCACACCTTTATAAGTCGCATTTTCCTGGTTGAAACCGATCATTCCTTCCAAAGCATGTACTTTGTTGATTTTCTTCTTATAGGTAGCATATGCATTGAATACGTCGTACTGCGATTCTCTTTTGTTATAAGAGACCTGATTCGGAGAAGTATGCGGGAAGATTGAACCCTGATTTCCGTCGGCATCATAGTCGATGTATTCACGTACATGGTTCTTGAAAGAATAGTTATAGTAGTTATATGTATAATCGAAGTTGATTTCCAATACTTCGAACGGGTTCAGTTTA
>OFFB01001599.1_pt1 | contig 12955 bp, 9 predicted proteins | sample 1521281 | NCBI WGS metagenome assembly OFFB01 (sample SAMEA3504109, study PRJEB24116) | mouse gut metagenome | biome: mouse gut; feature: mouse-associated habitat; material: faeces | place: Denmark | collected 2011
ACCCTTTAGGAAATGTAAATAACTCACTCCACACATGATCTTTAGTATAGGTGTCGGGACGGGCAATAGCGTTGTAATTCAACGATGCCGCTATTGGGGGACATCCCGCCTGTTCGTTCTGTGCCTGTAAGGTTTGATGGCACAGCAGTGCCGATAAAATGAGGCACAATTTAATGATTTGTTTAAACATAAAAATTTAATTAATGATTAGTTTATGGGAAAAATTATCAATATAAAATCCGGAGGGGATAAGTAATTCAGTTGAGAAGTCGTCGGAATCGATTTTAACCGAGAAGCAGCGTCGTCCTTGCAAATTATATATGTGCAGCTCTTTTCCGCAACCATTGAGGACGGTTAATCGACGGTTGCTTATATTAATAGTTGGCTTAATTCCGGATAGGGTGTTTGCTTCGATGCCTGATTGTTTTTTAGAATCAGGGAACACAGGTATTGAAGGAAACCAATAATTCTCAATCATAGGGTATTCCCGAAGTTTGATCCCATTGCAGTCATAGGTTCGGGTGATGTAGACCGGAGTTCCGAACTCATGGAATAGCGACATATACAGTTCATCGGTATCAGGATGAACTCTCATTGAACATCCATACAATTTCCATTTTACGCTTTGTGCGGTTTCCTGTGATAAATCGATTATTTCAGAAAATTTATTGTTGTCAATGTCGTAACGGAATATTTTGTCGGTAGAGAACCAACTGTTGGCGCCTCCGTTCCAGTATAGGAGGTTTCGTTGGTTTGATGAACAAAACGCATCAGGAGTCCACGCATACCAGGAATTTGCAGGCGCAAAAATTGTTTCAGGGATTTCGATGATTTCGTACTGTAGCGAGGATGGATTGATTTTTATAAGATAGGGTAGTGTGGCTCCAAGACCATCTTTGCTTTTAGCTATGCTCGCCCATATATTTCCGTCCTTAGAGAGTACAATTGATCCTATTCCGGCATCTTTTTCGACTATATCCATTGATATGGTATGCTCCACTATGTCAGTTTCGGTATTTACCACAAGCAGTCCATATTCCTGATGAGCCACGAATAGTTTTCCTCCGGTTATCAGCATTGATCCGCATTGTCCATGATACAATGCTCCGGCAGAGTTTGTGTTGCCGCCGGAAGAATATCCGTAAGGATTCTCAGTGCCCTCCACCATTTTTGTCACAGAGTATTTGTCAAGGTCGAAAACCCACACACCGTGACTTGTGGAGATATATCCTTTATGACTGTCTAATCCGGCAAATCCGCGTCCGTCACATTGATTCCCCGACGGATCTATTAATTCTGATTGGAATAACATTTTCATTGTTATTGCATCAGCCACAGTAATGCGTCCACCGGTTATTTTTGCACCCGGATCTTTTGCCTGTTTGGCGATTAGAAAGAATCTGCCATCGTGGATAGCTCCATATTGATTGGTGCAGCCGAGCTCTTTGCCCGGATTCTCTTTTTGAAAAACTCTATAATGCCACTCTTCTCCGCTTGATGCGTTAGGATTAAGAAAGTTAATGGTGGAATTTTGATGTCCATACCAATCTTCATTTACAAAGAAAACACCATCGGTATAGTCAATATTTTCAGATGCTGCAAGCATTGATGTACAGCATAAACATATTGATACAAGAAGTTTTTGATTCATATAATTGTGTAATTCTAATTATTAGTTATTGGATCTTCAGGAACAAAATCAGCCACGGTTATGTGAAGGTCTTCGGCATGTGAAAGTTCGGTAGATGTCTCTCCAAGCCATCCGCAATATTGATTTATTCCGGTCATGACCCTTACAAAATCAACCCCCGGCAGCTTAACCGGCATTCCGTTTTTGTCAACAGCCCAATCGATGTCAAAAGAGTTCAAGTCGGCAAATTCATTGGGATGATTGTCCACATATCCCCACGGTGAAGAATATAGGACGAAATATGTCCCGTTTCCACTTTGATCGATGGCATTTTTCGCGAGTCGTGTGCCTGAAAATTCCAGTTGGCTATCATTCACCCATTTAGGATAATAGTCTTGTTGATGAAATGAGTTTTTGTGGACATATCCTGTGTCTCCTGATGAATCATGCCATCTGATGTATTCAATATCAGACAAAAAACCGTTCCCTATGATATTTCGGTCAGGATCAGGAGCATGGTATGTGATGGTATAATCATGGATGGTCGACGGTTTAAAATAGTCACTGCCAGCCAGCTCATACCAAGGGTCGTCAGGCAATCCGTTGCAATTCACATCATAGCTTACCGATACAATCCCCGGTTCGCATGAGCCGCCTTTTTCATCGGGATTAAGCAATTCGTAAAATGCGTTACCCCATATTCTGAAATCATATTCTCCTGCAACATTTATCACTGTGTGATCAAAGCCGAATGTCACATATCCGCCAAATGCCCCTAATGAAATCATTACATCATTTGTTCCGGAAATTGATTCCTCAACCTTTTGTATAATGTCGGCATAGGTGTCACCCTCCTCATATTTAGGCATATCGTTTATGAATTGTCCCAGAGCAGGGCAATATTCATACACCTTAGATATGTAGGGGCTGTATTCTACCTCCTCATGCATCACATTTATAGTGAAATTGAAAAAATAGGGCGTTGATTCGTCTATTATTTCGAATGAGATGTCATAAGCTCCTTCATCCTTGGCTAAGAATATATAGGAGGAACTGTCCGACACTTTATTGCCGTTGACTTTCCATTCATAAGCTTTTCCGGTCAGTGCCGGCTCGAGTTTTAGCTTGGTCATGCGTGGTATGAAATATACTTCGTCAATCCCGAGGCAGACAGTCGGGATATCGGAATTGCAGCTTGATAAAAACAGCAGTGCGGATAGAATGATAAGAGCCTTATTCATTTGCTTAAGAATGTTATGTGGGCGGGAATATCGCCTGTGCGTACTTTCCATTTCAGTTTTCCCTCTTTGGTGAAGCAATATAGTGTGCCACTGCTTACGTAGTTCTTGGCATCGGTAACAAATATGTCGCAGGTTTCCGGGTGGACGGCAATTCCATAAGGAATCGTTATTTCTTTTTCCGTGCCATCGGTGATGAAATTGGTAGATATGCATTCCTTCGTCGCCACATTTATTATTCCGTATGAGATGGTATTGGTGGCGGTGAAATTATTCCATTCGGTGGCATAATAAAAAAGCGAGTCTCCGTGAATTGCCATGTTTGAACATGCAACGGGGATTGTGTCGGTGACCTCCATACGATTATATCCGGCTTTTTTTTCCAGCACATACAGTCGGGAGGGACGTGTCTGATAATCGCCACGCGATGATACCCAAAGTTTTTTATAACGGTCTTTTTTTATGCGGTGAAGATTTATCCCCACTTCGATCTGTTGGATTTGCTTGAAATCGATCATCTGTATTACAGAAACCGTATTGTCATAATTCGGGACACGGTATCCCCCCGAGTTAGCCACATACATATAGTCATCAATTATCTCCATCTCTTCAGGCTGATACCCGACACTCACTTTGCGGGTTACTTTTAGTGAGAGCGTGTCGACTTCATATACCGCACCTTTAGGGGCGTCAGGATCAATAAGCACGGGCCCTACATAAGAACTTACGTAGGCTTTTCCTCGATGAAACCGTATGTATCGGCAATTAGGAATATCAATCTGGTTGATTCGTACTCCTGTCCGAGCATCCATGACTTCAACTTTATGTGAGCAATTGACCACCACATATAATTTTGACCCATAGATGCCAATGTCATTTCCTACATCGCCAAGCTCTTTTATGACATTTGGATTACGTTCTGAATAAAAATTTCGGGAATATAGTCCTGTCATATAGTCATAATAATCGATAGTGCACTTATTTGAGCCCATGTTGCCCTCGTTCACAAGATATAAACCGCGTATGCCGCTGTCATGTCGTTCATCTCCGATTATATCATATTCTGTGGGCACAACGAGTTCATCTTCTCGACAAGATGAGAATGAAGACAGTATTACAATGAGTGAGAATTTGAGTATATTCCTTATCATATTTCAACAGTTAAAGTGATTCTGAAATTCCGTTTAGGCATAGGATAGTTCAGGATGACATCGTAATCTTGGCTTAATAGGTTGTTGATTTCGACCAATGTTCGGAATGATGTTTTGCCAAAACGGAAATCTCGGCTCATTGACACATCGCTCGTATACCATGGCTGGGTATAGTTGTATCGGATATTTTCTTGCTGATTATATCGCTCGCCTACGTATATGTAACTATAGTTCAAATTCCAGTTGCGCCATGTGACATTAACCACTGCGGCTCCTTAATGTCGAGGAATGTAAGGAATCTGATCGCGGTAATAATTATCTGATTTATCGGTCACGTCTATGGCTCTTTGAAAGGTGTATTGCGTGCGTATTGTGCAATAAAGATTTTTTATCGGTTGGATTGTGACGAGAGCTGATATATCAATGCCGCGTATATCGACTTTCCCAAGGTTAAGCATGGTCCATCTGAATTGCTGTCCTTTAGGATAGGCGACAATTTTGTCGGTGACTTTATTATAGTAAATATCGGAACTTAAGCGTAATGCAGAAACAATTCCTGATGAAACACGATTATATAGTAGTCCGATGTTATATTGGGTTACCCTTTCCGGATTCAACTGGGAATTGCCCATATCGGCATAGTAAAGGTCATTGAAAGTGGGCATTCTGAACGAGCGTTTATAAAATGCCCGAATTGACAGATTGTGGTTTTTAAGTGGTGAGAGTGATAGATACGCTGCCGGTGTGACGACATTTTTGTCTTTCGGAGATTGCTGGCCTTTAAGCCGATCATGGATAAAGGTCCCGAGCAGGCTGCCCTGAAATTTTAAGATGCCATAATCTATTGCTGTGGCTGCTGACAACATATTTGTTAATCTGTCGGGCTTGGCAAATCCGTAGACATCGGCATCCAAGGTGTTCCACATGAAGTCATAGCTGGCAGAAAATTGCCACCAGCTGAATAGACTGAATTGATTAGCCGATGATAGGTAGAGTTCTTTCTGCTTATAGAGGTTGTCGATTTTTATCTGTTTGTCGTCATTATTTACATAGTGTGTACGAAAAAAGGAGTATTTAATATTATTAAGCGAGGTCAGCTTTCCGAATGAGGCTGAAAAACTCCCTTGAGTGAAAGAGTTGGTATCCCATATTCGTTCTCCTCGCCTCCATACATTATTCACAATCGCTCCGGGAACGCCTCTTTCTGAATTATAGTTGTAGACTTTGAAGTGCCATTCACCTGATTTAATGGAGCCATTAAGATTAATCTCCATGCGTGTGGCGTTTATATCTCCGTTTTGTCTCACTGCAGTAGTGTCATAGGCAAGTTCTCCTGCGGGATTCACACGGCGATAACGAAATTTGTATTTACCGCTGGAATTAATCCATTCAGCACTCAATGACGCATTTACTCTTTCTGAAAGTTTCAACTCTACGAGTGCCGACGGGTTACGGAGGTCAAACGAACCGGTGCGTAGTGTGGCTCTGAGATGATATGTCTCGGTTGGCGTGAATTTGGGCGTTCGTGTGCGTATGTATATCGTGCCGGCGGAACCGAAATCTTTGGCAGGTTGTAGTATTTCGCTCTTTTGTCCATTATACAGAGATATTTCTTCGATATTGTCAAGCGAAAATTGTCCGAGGTCAATCTGTCCATTTTGAGCATTTCCTAATTCGATGCCATCATATACCACCCCGGTGTGATTGGTGCCCATAGAGCGAATGTTGACGGTCTTTATTCCTCCCACGCCTCCATAATCTTTAACTTGAATTCCTGAGAAATAACGCATTGCGTCGGCTATGCTGTTGCTGTTCAAGCGTTGAAGCTCTTCTCCCGAAAGTTTTTGTGCTGGTATAATCTCTATAGACGGCTTATTGTGTGCCGTCACGACAACCTCTTTGAGTGTGAGTGTGTCAATTGGGGATTGGGCATCTATAGTGGTGGCTACAGATGCTATAGAAAGAAATATGAAAACTTGGTTTAATGACATCGCAAAATAATAACTGACTGATTATATTAAAATTCCCGTTTGCAAAGCTTTAAAAGATTGCGAACGGGAGAATACAATATATCAATAAGATAATTCTTGCGAATATCATATAGTGGTGATCACTGCCCATAATCCCGCAGGCGATCTTATGTCGAGATGTATGGCAGGTCTTCTGACTCATCCCATCAGGATTTCACACCTTCCCGATATTTTCTATCAGTGGTTAATTGTGAAAACCTTTATCCCGTCATTCACGAGATAGGATTTACAGCAGCGGGTACTGTCGGGGATTCTCACCCCGTTCCCTTTTAATGTGCGTCAATATCTTAACTCTTTAAGAATGCACAACCAATACGTTGGCAAATATACTGCTTTTTGTGCAATATCAAAAAAATAATGATAAAATAATCGAGCTATTTCAATTATTTTATCATTATTTTGACTAATTTCGGGAGGGTTATTTCGTGCGGATGTATTCCACGATCCATGCACCTACTTCGCGGGTGCCGTATTGCTTGCCGCTCTCTCCGGTGATGTCGGGGGTGCTTACTCCGGCGTCGAGCGAAGCGCCGACAGCTTTACGGATCAGTTTGCCTTCATCGGCAAGTCCGAAGTATTCAAACAGCATGGCTACCGAAAGAATCTGGGCTAACGGATTGGCGATATTAAGTCCCTTGGCTTGCGGCCATGAGCCGTGGATAGGCTCAAATACGGGGGTGCTTTCGCCGGTAGATGCCGAGGGGAGCAGTCCCATTGATCCGGAGATAACCGAGCCTTCATCGGTAAGAATGTCGCCGAAGGTGTTTTCGGTCACCATCACGTCGAAGAAGCGCGGGTCAAGAATCATCTTCATTGCGGCATTGTCGACAAACATATAGTCGGTCTTCACATCGGGGAATTCCGGTTCCATTTCCTGAGCCACTTTGCGCCACAAGCGTGATGATGCGAGCACATTGGCTTTATCGACCACGGTGAGATGCTTGTTGCGTTTGAGGGCATATTCAAATCCTACGCGAAGAATCCGCTCAATCTCTTTGCGGGTATAGTGGTTGGTGTCGTAGGCTACATCATCTGACTCAAATTTTTCGCCGAAGTACATTCCGCCGGTCAATTCACGGATGCAGATGAAATTGGCGCCATCTACTATCTCACGCTTCAGCGGCGATTTGTCGATGAGACATTTGAAGGTCTCTACGGGGCGTATGTTGGCAAAGAGGCCCAATTGCTTGCGCATGGCGAGAAGACCCTGCTCGGGGCGTACTTTTGCTTTTGGGTCATTGTCGAATTTCGGGTCGCCCACCGCTGAGAAAAGAACCGCGTCGCTATTCTTACACAATTCCAAGGTTTCTTTCGGAAACGGATCTCCTACGGCGTCAATCGCTGATGCTCCTACAATTCCATAATTGAACTCGACGGTGTGGCCGAAACGCTCACACACGGCTGCCATCACGTCGACACCCTGTACCGAAATTTCGGGACCGATACCATCGCCGGGCAATACTGCAATTTTAAAATTCATAATCTAATATTGTTATATAATTATTTTCCATTCTCCACTCTCGATTCTCAATTCTCAATTATATTAAGCATTTTCAGCGTAGCCTGGATAGCGGCTTCCGTCTGGTCGGCATCAAGTCCTCGGGTTTTCATCGAATGTCCGTTGAAATCCCAAGAAATAGTTGTGTGGACAAGAGCATCGGTTCTACCTCCCGGGGGAATATTAACGGCATAGTTGGTAAGAGCCGGAAACTCTCTGCCAAGTCTTGAATAGATGCTTCTCACGGCTTTTACAAATGCGTCATACTGACCGTCGCCGGCTGCAGTGGCTTGGTACTCGGTGCCGTCAATGGATAGCTTAACAGTGGCTGAAGGACGTAAACCTTGCGAGAGATTAAGAGCATAGTTTATTACCCTCACTTTATCCTGTTGTTCCTTATGCTTGATCACATCGGCAACTATAAACGGCAGATCCTCTTGAGTCACCAGTTCCTTTTTGTCGCCAAGTTCGATTATGCGGCGTGTCACTTTCTGGATATCTTTGTCGGACAGCACAATGCCGAGAGCTTCGAGATTCTTTTTGATGTTGGCTTTTCCCGAAGTTTTGCCAAGTGCATATTCGCGCTCTCTTCCGAATCGTTCGGGCAGGAGATCGTTGTAGTAAAGATTGTTTTTATTGTCACCGTCGGCATGGACTCCTGCACATTGAGTGAACACGCTTTCCCCGATTATAGGTTTATTAGGCGGAATGGTTATGCCCGAGAACGATGCGACAATGCGGCTTGCTTTGTTCACCTTGCTCTCATCTACGCCCGTCTCACACTGCAGTTGGTCATGGATCACGGCAAGAGCGCTCGAAAGTGTGGCGTTTCCGGCACGTTCGCCAAGACCGTTGATAGTGGCATGGATTCCTTTGGCTCCACCCTTTATGGCTGCATACACATTGGCAGTAGCGAGGTCATAATCATTGTGGGCGTGGAAATCAAAGTGCAATGACGGATAGCGAGTGGTCATCTTGTGCATGAACGCCAGCGTGTCGTAGGGATTCAATATGCCGAGTGTGTCGGGGAGCAGGAATCTCTTTATGGGAAGGTCCATTATCGCGTTCATGAGGTTGAACACGTAGGAGGGGGAATTCTTCATTCCGTTTGACCAGTCCTCAAGATATAGATTCACCTCAAGTCCGGCGTCTACGGCTCTCGCAACCTCGCGTCGTATATTTTCGGCATGTTCTTCAGGGGTCTGTTTAAGTTGCAGGCGGCAATGCTTTTCTGATCCTTTTGAAAGGATGTTTACAACCTTTGCTCCGACATCTTTAATCCATTGGATTGACTTTCCGTTGTCGAGAAACCCGAGCACTTCAAGTTTGTTCAGGTTGCCGGTGGCTTGTCCCCATTCACATAAAGCTCTGACCGCGTCACGCTCACCGTCAGATACGCGTGCCGACGCGATTTCCACCCGATGAACTTTCAGTTCTTCGAGCAGTAATCGCGCTATAGATAATTTCTCTGAAGCGGAGAATGAAACTCCTGATGTCTGTTCACCATCTCTCAAGGTGGTGTCCATTATTTCTATGTGGGTCGTCATTTCGCAGCTTCGTAGGCTTCGATATCAGCTTTTTTAGATAAAAGAAACTCAATGTCGTCAAGACCTTCAGCGAGACAATGCTTTTTGTAGGGGTTTATTTCGAAATTCTCGCTTTTTCCGGTGGCGAGGTTTGTGATAGTCTGTGACGGTAGATCCACTTTCACCTCGGTTTTGGGGTCATTGGCGATTGATTCAAACAATTCAGCCAAAAAATCTTCGGTTACTACTACCGGGAGCACGAAATTGTTGAGCTCATTGTTTTTGTGGATATCGGCGAAGAAGCTCGACACTACCACGCGGAAGCCATAGTCGGCTATCGCCCAAGCCGCGTGTTCGCGACTTGATCCTGATCCGAAATTCTTTCCGGCAACAAGCACGCATCCCGAGTAGGTGGGATCGTTCAATACGAAATCCTTTACCGGGTTGCCATCTTTGTCATAGCGCCAGTCGCGGAAAAGATTTTCGCCAAAGCCTTCGCGTGAGGTGGCTTTCAAAAAACGTGCGGGTATTATCTGGTCAGTGTCCACATTTTCCATGGGAAGAGGGACACAAGTGGAGGTTATTGTAGTGAATTTTTCTTTCATCGTGGATTCAGTTTTTACGTTATCGGTTATAACTTGCGCGGATCGGTGAGGCGACCGGTGATTGCCGATGCTGCGGCAACGAGCGGTCCGGCGAGTATGGTTCTCGCTCCGGGTCCCTGCCGTCCTTCAAAGTTGCGATTGGAGGTTGACACGGCAAGTTTTCCGGCGGGCACTTTGTCCTCATTCATGGCGAGACAAGCCGAGCATCCGGGCTGACGCAGTTCAAATCCTGCTTCGGCAAGAATCTTGTCAATTCCTTCAGCTTTGATCTGTTCATCGACCATCCAAGAGCCCGGCACAAGCCAAGCTGTCACATTGTCGGCTTTCTTTTTGCCTTTGACTATTGACGCGAAAGCACGGAAATCCTCGATTCGTCCGTTGGTGCAGCTTCCCAAGAATACGTAGTCGATAGGGTGTCCTTCAAGTTTTTCACCGACCGAGAACCCCATATAATCCAGCGATTTCTGGTAAGATATTTTGCCGGCTTCATCATTCGGATCGGGAGCAGGAATAGCTTCGCTTATGCCTATTCCCATTCCGGGGTTAGTGCCGAAGGTGATGCGCGGTTCAATGTCGGCAGCGTCGAAATTTATCTCTTTGTCAAATACAGCGTCATCGTCGCTTTTAAGAGTCTTCCAATAGGCAAGCGCTTTTTCCCATTCAGCTCCTTTTGGGGCATATTCGCGTCCCTCGACATAGGCAAATGTGGTTTCATCGGGGGCTATCATGCCGCCTCGCGCTCCCATTTCAATTGAAAGGTTGCACACGGTCATTCGTTCTTCCATCGAAAGATTGCGTATTGTGTCGCCGGCATATTCAACAAAATATCCGGTGGCGCCGCCTGTAGTCATCTTGGCGATTATGTACAGGGCTATATCCTTTGCGGTGACTCCGTCGCGAAGCTTGCCGTTGACATTTATTCTCATTGTTTTGGGCTTGGGCTGCAGGATGCACTGCGATGCGAGCACCATCTCCACTTCCGAAGTGCCGATGCCGAATGCTACAGCTCCAAATGCGCCGTGGGTTGAGGTGTGGCTGTCGCCGCACACGATTGTCTGTCCCGGCAAAGTCAATCCGTTTTCCGGACCAATCACGTGGATGATGCCGTTTTTGCGGTGTCCGAGTCCGAAAAGCGTAAGTCCGAATTCATTGGCATTGCGAGTCAATGTCTCTACCTGGTTTCGGGAAATGGGGTCGGCTATCGGTTTGTCTTGATTCAGGGTAGGGATATTATGGTCGGGAGAGCAGATTGTCTTGTCTTTTCTAAATACTTGGAGCCCTCTTTGGCGGAGTCCGTCAAATGCTTGCGGACTCGTCACTTCATGACAATAGTGTCGGTCGATATATAATTGCGATGGACCTCCTTCAATGAGGTTCACTACATGGGAATCCCATATTTTGTCAAACAATGTATTTGCCATTATGTCGAATTAGCTTTGTTTAGTGAACGAATTTGTTTATAGCGTCAATGTATGCTTCGGCACTCGCCGCCACGATGTCAGTATTTGCCGAGAAGCCGTAATAGCTCACTCCGTCATGCTCGACTGTCATGTGGACTTTGCCGATGTCGTTGCTGCCCTTGTTGATTGCCTGGATGAGGAATTCTTTCACAAGCATCTTGCGGTGGATGATCTGCTTGATGGCTGAGATAGCGGCATCGACAGGACCGTTGCCTGAAGCGCACGCCTCAAATTTTTCTCCGGCTATGTCGAGTCCTACCGAGGCAACCGATTTGATGCCCACACCGGCAGTCACCTGAAGGAAGTCGAGTTTGAGTCGATGCGAAGCCTTGTGGTGTTCACCGGCGAGCATGAGCACATCGTCGTCGTTGATCTCTTTTTTCTTGTCGGCAAGACGCAGGAAGCCCTCGTAGGCTTGGTCAAGAGCCTCTTTCGACAGATCGATGCCAAGCACATGAAGACGATGCTTGAGGGCGGCACGTCCTGAACGGGCGGTGAGCACGATTGAGTTTTCATCGACACCCACATCTTTCGGGTCAATGATTTCGTAACTTTCACGGTTTTTCAGCACACCGTCCTGATGGATGCCTGAGCTGTGGGCGAATGCGTTGCGTCCCACGATAGCCTTGTTGGGCTGTACCGGCATATTCATCAGGCTCGATACCATACGGCTGATGCCGTATATCTTGGTGGTGTTGATGTTGGTGGTTATATCTAGTTCGCGGTGCGACTTGCATATCATCGCCACCTCTTCGAGAGAGGTGTTTCCGGCACGTTCGCCGATTCCGTTTATGGTCACTTCCGCTTGACGGGCGCCGTGCATCACACCCGACATGGTGTTGGCGGTCGCCATTCCGAGGTCGTTGTGGCAATGTGTGGCTATGGTCACATTATGGATTCCGTCGACGTGCTCCATAAGGTACTGTATTTTCTCTCCGAATTCTGATGGCAGGCAATATCCGGTAGTGTCAGGAATGTTGACAACTGTGGCTCCGGCTTTCACCACCGCTTCCACCACACGGGCGAGATATTCATTGTCGGTGCGTCCGGCATCTTCGGCATAGAACTGCACGTCCTCAACAAATCGTTTGGCATACTTCACACAGGCGATTGCTCTTTCGAGTATCTCTTCGCGTGATGAGTTGAATTTGTACTTTATGTGGTAGTCCGATGTGCCGATACCGGTGTGGATGCGTTTGTGCTTGGCATATTTCAATGCATCGGCGGCAACACGTATATCGTTTTCAACGGCACGTGTCAACGCGCATATAGTGGGCCATGTCACGGCTTTTGATATTTCAACAACCGAATTGAAGTCGCCGGGACTTGATACCGGGAATCCTGCTTCAATGACATCGACTCCGAGTTCTTCCAGCGCTTTTGCCACCTCGATCTTTTCGACGGTGTTGAGCTGGCACCCGGGCACTTGCTCGCCATCGCGCAAAGTGGTGTCAAAAATAAATAATCTGTCGCTCATATATGTTATATTTTTTTGTTTTTTCAGAATAAGCTGCAAAATTAGCATGAATTGGCGATATTATCAAGCGTTTTGCTATTTAATTGTGATATTTTGTAATTAATAATATGCGTAAATGCACAAATTTGAAATTTTGGGAAGCATTTTCGCTTGTTTGAGAGCAGGCTGCCGGCATGGGCGATAAATTTGGGGGTGTATTGGCTATAATATGGAGTCTGAGAATATTTTTTATAATAAATGGGATTCTATTTAAAGATGGTTAGCACTCTAAACCTTAACTTTGAACTTAAAATATTATATCACATGAAGAACAGAATTCTGCTATTAGTAATTTTAGCCC
>OFFB01001619.1_pt1 | contig 12843 bp, 13 predicted proteins | sample 1521281 | NCBI WGS metagenome assembly OFFB01 (sample SAMEA3504109, study PRJEB24116) | mouse gut metagenome | biome: mouse gut; feature: mouse-associated habitat; material: faeces | place: Denmark | collected 2011
TGTAAAATTTTTATTTAGATACTTTATAAGTTTTTTCATTGGCTTATGTATATTGGCTGTTTGACCAAAAAATGCTAATGGGCCATCTTTTACTATTAAAGTTTCTTTTAAAAGAGCTGCTTTTGTATTAAGAATTTCTTTTATTAAATAAACAATTATTAATTGCTCAATAGTTGTACATAGATATCCTAAAACTCCTCCTGCACCAAGTTCATTATCAATAACTTCATGCAATCTAAAGACGTCTGTTAAATATATTGTTTCTTGGCAGTGAGGACAAGATAAAGTGTATTCAGAAGTTAAATCATTCTTTGTAAATTTGATAGGTTCTTTGCAATGTGGACATTGTGCAATAGTCCAGTCAATAGTATTATTGAAATTGTATTCTTCAAATATTAACCATGTTAATGCTTTTATCAAACCTTGATTTTCAATAGTATTAACAAAGAAGTCATAGATAGATTTTCTTACAGAATCTATTAAATCTATTTCCTTTTTAAATGTAACTCCTTTTGTAGGAAGAATCAATTTCATTCTTTGCATATTTTGCAATTTAGAGAAATCATCTGGATCAATAAAGGGCTTTTCTTCCATTTCAATTAAATCCTGATATTTAAAAAATAAAGCCCCAAATTGAAAAAAGGCAATTGTTGAAGAAGGAAATTCTTTTCTTACATAAACATCTGTAAAACCGCCATCTATAGCGATGATATTTTTTATTGGATTATTTTGAATATCTCTAAGAAAATATTTTTGCATGTCTTGTTGCGATACTTCTTTATCATAAGAAGGTATATGGCAATTGCTTAAAAAGTTTTTAACCTCTTTATCATTAATGATACTTGTATGTCCCGTTTTACTGGCAGATTCAAAGGGTTTATTAGAATATTTATTATTATAGCTCATCTTTCTTCTCAACTTTTTTTTCTGAAGTAAATCTGTCTATTTGAACAGGAACAATAAATGCGTTGGAATAGGTTTTCATTCTGATAAAACCTTTATCACTTCCAGAGCTATATTTTATCAAGCTTTCACAAAAGTCTTCAAAATCATAAAATTTCCGTATTTCTTTAATTTCATCATCATTGTTTAAATGTGCTATAAACCAATTTTGAGTATTTTTTAAAATGTTGGAACTAATAGAACTCACCTCTTGCGTTGCATAAATCATTCCTAAATTTAATTTAGCTCCTTCCTTGGCAATTCGGTTGTATATTTGGCTCAAATCTTTATCATCTTTTTTAGGGAATAAATTATGAGCTTCTTCAAAATAAAATTGGATAAAATTATTAGGTTCATTATTTACAAACAAATTCATAGAATCTTGGAAAATACTTTTACAAATTTTTTCTGAAAAAGTTTGCTGAATTTTAGGATCACCTTGAGATAAATCAATTATGACAATTTTACCATTCTTTAAATCGTCAAGGATTTCTTGAGTAAAAGAATTTTTTGTTGTATTCGTATGGTATTTGTTTAATGATACTAATTTGTTATAACCACTGATATTTTTTGTGCGTGCAGATAAATCTCTTTTTTGCGTAAGCATAACTAATATAGCCTTTAAATCTTCATCTAACCATTCTTTTCCTTCTTTCTTTTTATAGTTATCAAAAAATTGATTTGTATTATAATTTTCAGCTACCCAGGTAAACCAAATAACTGCATCATCAATATTAATTCCTTTGCTAGGATCAATTCCATTTTCTTTACAAGCACTATTAATTTCTTGTTTGCCTTGAAAAGTTAATTTAAAATCACTTGGGATTTCATATCCAGCCTTATATAAACAACATTGGTAGGCTGCAATTTTCCTTTGCCACCTTGTATCATCTCCATAATTTTCCTTTTCTGGCTTTGTAAAATCAATTGCAAGAAAACTTTTAATATAATCTCCAGTTTCACCTTCCAGAGTATTACATATTAAATCAAATCCAGCCTCAATTTCACTATAAAAATTGACTTTTAAAATTTTAAAATCATCTTTTTCTAATACACTATACCTTGAAGTTAAATCTTTATATTTTTCAAAAATTGCTGTACCAGAGTCCTGCATATTTGCGTTTGCATATTCACCATTAATATCAAATATTATTTGCCCAACTGGAAATTTTGGGTTGCCGTAATCATCAAATGATTTTAAATTATCTGCGACAGGCGTATTCTTATTTTTTTTAGTTGTTTTTGCTTTTTTGCTAATTTCTGTTGTAGCATCTATGATTTTTTTTACAGTATTAGATTTACCTGTTCTTGTCATTCCAAATAAGGCAGTGCGTTTTCCTAAAAAATCTTGAGGAGTTATATAAACGGGAACGTTTTTGTCACTTTCTTGAAAACGCAGGCTTGAACTATACCGTATTGTTCCTATTTTTATATCATTGTTTCCCCCCACAATGGAATTACCATCACGGAAATTAACAATTTTTTCTAACACATCTTCTATGGGTTTATATACTACATAATTATGTGCACTGTAAAAATTTTCTACATCTGCTCCAAAAGTAACTTTATTCTTTTGACCTTTATAAAATGTACCTAATATACGACATTCTAATCCAGAAAAGCTAAAGGTATATTTTGTGTAATCATCTAATTGGTTATTGCTGCCAGATGTTTTTAAATTATCTTTATAATATTCTACCATTGATGAAATGACTGCATTATCAGTAGGTAGTTTAGATGGTCTTAGCGTTCTTAATAATAAGCATTCTTCCGAATTGTCTTTTGCGTTTTCATAAAAAGCGAGTAAAAAACAACCTTGCGGAACACCATGCACTTTCTCTTTCCAAGCATCAGTAATTAAAATATATGCCTTATCGTAGTCAAGATAATAAGGTCGACCAACAAAGAGTTCTTTTTTCTTTGCCATTTCAAAAATATCGATATCCGCAATTTTTTTTAATTCATCAGCTAAACTCATTTTACTACTCCACATGTTTTTTAAAATTTGCTTTTATTAAAGGATCTTCAAATCTTATCATAGATTGTTTGCCGTATTCTTCATTCGCTTCAACAACCACCCATTTCCTATTTGTTTTTTCAGCACAAAAACCTGTTGTATTACTTCCTCCAAAAGGATCAAAAACTAAATCTCCTTCATCAGTTAAAAAATCAATAAAGAAACTTGCCAATTCTAATGGCATTCTTGCTGGATGAGGTATAAAATTTCTCTCTTTACAAGTTCTTGTATAAAAATCGTTAGATTTTGTATTGGCTATACTTAACATCGAAAATGGTAATCGCAATTCCTCTCCGTTTATAGAAGAAAGTTCTAAAACATTATGAGAGATGCTTCCTTTATTTTCTTTTAAAAAGCTTTGTTCGCTAATTTTATGTTCTGAAGGTCTCGTCCCTGAATTATATTTGCCGGTCGATAATAGTTTTTGCATGCTTTTACTATAAGGTCTTAAAATTTTTTGATTATTAGCTTTTGGGTAATCATTTTTTGCCATCCACCAAATATGTGTAAAACTATCAATAGCACGTATTTTTTTTATAGTTACCCATTCAGCTGGTGAGGGGAGTCGCGCAGGATTATAACAAATAAATTCTTGACACAGCCTTAAATTTGCATCTGGATTTTCAACAAATTCCATCAATGATTTTAAATGCAAAAGTGATTGTATTGGGCGTCCACTTTCCCATGAATTTCCCATTTCAATTACAATAGATCCTGTATCTGTTAATAAATTTTCAAACATTGGCGCAAGGTTAACAAACCATTCTTTATACTCCTCACCACAAAAATTTCCGTATTTTTTCTTTTTGTTTAAAGGAAAGGGCGGGGATGTTAAAATTAGTTGAATTTTACCTTTTAATTCAGAATGTTGTATAAAATTTTCACACTGGTCTATATAGTATTTACCATTATCTGTTGAATATAAAAGTTTTTTCAAGTTTTAATTCCTATATTAAAAATACTTATCTAGTAAGTATATTATAATATGCTGAATTGTCAAGCTAAATACGACAGTTATTATAGAATAATATACAAAAGTGTTTTAAGATTAGGTATTTTTTGTTTTGGTATATATAACTACTTATATTCAGTATTTTTTATAGATTTGTATATTCTTTTATTGTTAGTGACTATTGTTCAATTTTAACTGAGTTTCAATTTAATTTTATATGAAGTTTTTTATTGAACAATTTTCCTTACTCAATGACAATATGCTTGATTATTTATCCTGTCTCATATAAGATTGTTGTAATACGATTATTACAATGTAATACAAAAAGGGGAACTCCATGCAAGCTTCAATGTCTTTGCGTTTACCTGAAGAAATAAGCAATGAATTAGCAGAATTATCAAAAGCCACTGGGAGGACAAAATCTTTTTTAGTTGTAGAGGCAGTTAAAGAATTTCTTGCTCGTGAAAAGTGGCAAATTGAAAAAATTCAAAAGGGGCTTTTTGAAGCAAATCAAGGACTGTTTGCCTCTGATGATGAAGTAAAAACACTGCATGAAAAGTGGGGATACAATGCAGATTAAATGGACTGTATCCGCTTTGAATGATTTAGCTTCGGAAATGGATTATCTTGCAAAAGAAGCCAGTGAAGATATAGCCAGGAAAGTGTATCATGCTATTCAGGATAAAATTTCAAATCTACAGAAGTTCCCTCTTGGAAGAGAAGGACGAATATTTGGCACAAAAGAGCTTATCATGACTGATTTTCAGTATATTATTCCATATCGGGTATGTAAAAATAGAATAGAAATTCTTGCAATCTTTCATACAAAAAGAAAACTGCCAGAGGCTTGGTAACGCTTGGATGTATTTTGTAACCACTACTCCTTTTTTATACGGCTAATAATGGGTAAATAGCCATGTCTGATGTCTGCTACTGCTAATCTAAAAAATGATAAAATATAAACTGTTAATGTCCTGAAAAACGGGCTTTTATTTGTGTTATTTGTTATTATTGTTTATCTCGTTATTTTCTTGCTTTGTCTGTAACGGTTATTTTAATAAGGAAAGCTCTTTTATAAATATGAAGAGCTTTCCCTAATGGTTAAAACTTTATTCTTTTTCTTTTGGAACTCTTGTGCCTACCCATAGATGCTGACCTTTGGGAATATCCTCTTTACCTCGTTCTTTAGCAGGATAACTAAGTTGATACATAGCTTGATTTACTTTTTCTTGCTCCTCAGAACTTCCTCTTTTTATTATCGTTCCATTTTGACCGTGTCTATCACAATAATCAACTAAGCCTTTTGCTTCCTCCTGAGAAATACCCAATGTATTTGCTAAATATTTTTCTGCTGCATTAAAAATCGTATAAGGGTTTTGAATAGCATTACCATTCACCATAGCAACGCAATGATAATGTGTTCCGTTTCCTTGATTTTCTTGAACTCCAATAAAGCGTGGATCAGGGTTATGTCCTCCAGCATATTCTTTACGTTCTAAAGCTCGTCTCATATTCTCAAAAATCCTTCCAACTTGTTTGTTATTCAGTTTTTCTGCTCCATTTGGTGTCCTTAAATCAAAACGAACAACACAGACTTGACTATGCTTTTTTCTCATGTCTTCGATGTGAGCATTTATTGGTGTCAGAATTTCTTTAATACAGCTTTGATTCTTTTCCTTACTGGTATTGATTAATTTGCCTTTGTAATTGTTATCTGTAGTAAGAGTACAGTTCCTTCTTTGTCGAAGGTTATTAGAAGCTTTATTCATAAAGCACCTCCACTATAAATTTTTATGATTGAAATTATCCTTTTAAATGCTTTGGTAAATTTCAATCTCATTAAATATTGAGGTGTTTGATAAAAAATTTGGCTCTTGACTAGACAGTGTCGTCATTTATTTATAGCTTATTGATTTTATTATATAAATTTATTTTATGTTTTCCTAATTTTACTAATAATTTCAATATGTTGTGCTCATAATGACGACACACCTTAGAAACCCATAAAAAAAATTAACTTTTTTTTATTAAAATATCTTGTAGTTAAACTCTTTTTAAGGTAGGGTCACCCAAGATAATGGCATGAGTGTCAGCTTTATGTATTTTTATTAACATTAAATTGCTAAATAAACAAGCTTTTTTATTAGAAAATTGTGCTATTTCTTTGTTTGGAGTAGATATGCTTTTTACGGATAAAGTGAAACAGGAAAAAGACATTCTTTTGCAAAAATGGGTGGATAAATATTATGCTGCCTATCCTTTGGGAAGTACAGGTTTTATTCGTACAAGCACAGATAAATTTAAAAATCCCATTGGGATTATTACCCAAACGAGCTTATCAACTCTCTATGATGCCGTCATTGGCGATGATATAGAGTTTTCCGATGTGCATGCCGCCTTGAATGAGCTCGTCAAACTCCGTGCCATACAGGAAATGCCCGCTTCAAGAGCGGTTGGTCCCATGGCTCAGCTAAAGACATTATTCAAAGAGGAAGTATTTGACAACCTTGTCAAAAACAATAAAGACTCAAAAGTTTTACAGGAAATTTTTGAGGATTTTTTTACGGTAGCGGCTCGTATTGACGGTCTTTTACTCTTATCCATGGATTTATATTCTGCGGACAGGGAAAAAGTGTTTAATTTACGGGTTGAGGAAATACATCGCAGCCAATCCCAGGTTATCCGCTGGGCAAGACTGCGGGAGGAAAAAATGTCAACTAACAACAACTCTGAGGAGTAATGGAATGGCTATTGCATTAGGCGCAATTTTAATCATTCTTGCTATTGCTTGGGGTGGAGCTTTGATTGGCTTGAAATATGTGCTGGGCGTGCTTTTGCCTGCCGTGGCGCTTCTTGTCTTTATCATTGGCTTCATAATGCGAGTAGTGTATTGGGCAAAATCCCCGGTACCTTTTGCAATTCCAACAACTGGCGGACAAGAAAAATCCCTTGACTGGATTAAGCCTGCGCGTCTTGATTGCCCCACATCCAATATGGGACTTCTGGGACGCATGGCTTTGGAAATCTTCGCATTCAGATCTCTTTTTAGAAACACAAGAGCTGTGCGTACAGATGACAACGGAACACCACGCATTACGTACTATTCTTCAAAATGGTTATGGCTTTTTGCTTTGCTTTTCCATTACAGCATGCTCGTTATTGTTATTCGCCATGCACGTTTTATTCTTGAGCCTGTTCCCCTTTGCATCAATACGATTGAATTTCTGGACGGTCTTTTTCAGGTCGGAACACCGCGCTTTTTCATGTCAAATGCATTAATTCTTGCAGGGCTCGGCTTTTTGCTTCTTCGCCGTCTTTGTAACGAAAGACTGCGCTATCTTTCCCTGCCTGCCGATTATTTTGCCCTTTTGCTTCTGCTTGCGGTAGTTGGATCCGGTATTTGCATGCGTTATATCGATAAAGTTGATATTGCAATGGTGAAAGTGGTACTCATGGGTCTTGCAACCTTTAATTTCCCTTCCATGGAACAAGTATCACAAATTGGACCTATCTTCTTTATTCACGTCACTTTTGTAAGCGTGCTTCTTATTTACTTCCCATTCTCAAAACTCATGCACATGGGCGGTATCTTTTTCTCCCCGACACGTAATATCAAGTGTAATACCCGTGAAATTCGCCACATTAACCCATGGAATCCTCCCAAGAAATTCCATACCTATGCGGCGTATGAAGATGATTTCCGTGAACTGATGGTCGAAGCTGAACTTCCCGTAGATAAGCCTCTTGAAGAAAAAGCTGACGAACCGGAAGATTCCGAACAAAACGAAAAAGAACCAGCTTAAGGAGATAGAATATGGCTAAAATGCCTACCTCTGATCAGCTTTTGGCTCAAACGCCTGCTCGATTTCCCGATAAAGGCTGGATGGACATTAAAGCTGAGTTTATTCCGGGTCGTTATCCTTATCCGGCTAAACCTGAAACCATGGAAAAAATGGGTTTTGTCAATGCCCACCCATGGGCTCCCGAGGATGAAGACTGGAACCTTCCTGAAAATTGGGAAGAAATTTTGTATAACGGATTAAAAGAACGCCTTGAAAAACACCGTTCTTTAAAAGTTTTCATGGATACTTGTGTGCGCTGCGGTGCGTGTGCTGATAAATGCCACTTCTTCCTCGGCACCAATGATCCCAAAAATATGCCCGTACTGCGTGCAGAACTTTTGCGCTCCATTTACCGTAAAGATTTTACCTTTGCCGGTAAAATTCTGGGCAAAGTCGCCGGTGCAAGAGCGGTGGATAAAGATGTTGTCAAAGAGCTTTTCTCTTACGCATACCAATGCACGGAATGCCGCCGCTGTTCTTTGTTCTGCCCCTATGGTATCGATACGGCTGAAATTACCGCCATTGTTCGTGAACTTATGTATGAACTCGGTCTCGGCATTAACTGGGTTATGGAACCTGTTGCCAACTGTAACCGCACAGGCAACCACCTTGGTATTCAGCCCCATGCGTTCAAAGAAATTGTGGAGTTTTTATGCGATGATATTGAAACCGTAACCGGCGTCCGCATCAATCCTCCTTTAAATGAAAAAGGACACGAAGTCCTCTTTATCACTCCTTCCGGCGACGTTTTTGCTGACCCCGGTATTTATACCTTTATGGGGTACCTGATGCTTTTCCACGAAATCGGGCTTGACTATACCCTGTCAACCTATGCTTCCGAAGGCGGTAACTTCGGTTCTTTCGTATCCTTTGATATGGCGAAGAAACTCAATGCAAAAATGTATCATGAAGCGGAACGTCTCGGCGCTAAATGGATTTTAGGCGGCGAATGCGGTCACATGTGGCGTGTAATCAACCAATACATGGCTACCTATAACGGACCTACTCCTCCGAATATGACAACCCCCGTTTCACCTATTACCGGCACTGTTTTTGAAAACGCAAAAGCAACAAAAATGGTACATATTGTTGAGTTTACTGCTGACCTTATCAAACACAATAAGCTCAAACTGCGTCCGGAAAGAAACGATCATTTGATTACGACATGGCATGACTCCTGCAACCCGTCCCGTGCTATGGGCTGCTTTGAAGAACCCCGTACTATTTTGAAAGCAGTCTGCAACAACTTCTTTGAAATGCCCGAACATACCATTCGTGAAGAAACCTTCTGCTGCGGTGCGGGTTCCGGTTTGAACTCGGAAGAAGTTATGGACTTGCGCATGCGCGGCGGTCTTCCGCGTGCCAATGCCGTGCGCTGGGTAGCTGATCACCATAATGTAAACCGTCTTGCCTGCATGTGTGCCCTTGACCGCGCCATTTTGCCTCCGCTTATGAATTACTGGGTACCGGAAGTCGATGTCAGCGGTCTTCATGAACTTGTTGCAAATGCTCTTGTCATGAAAGATGAAGAACAGCCGCGCACCATGGATTTGCGTCAGGAAGACTTGGAATTTCCCGATCCGGAACCCGAAGAAGCTCCGGATGAAGCTCCTGAAGAAGCAGCCGGTGAACAAGAAAATGGAGGAGATGCATAATGTATAACTCAAAATATGTTATTACCGGTATTATCCTCTTTGTTGTGCTTTTTACCTGCCCGATCTGGATTAATATCTTCACTCCTCAATATAATTATCCTGAGCTTGCAAAACCTGTCGGTGAAAATGGGGAAGCACTGGAATGTGTGGAACCTGCTGCATGGATGCGTGCAAACCACATGGAACTTCTGATTGAATGGCGTGATAAAGCCCTTCGTGAAGAAAAACGTGTGTATGTTTCAAGCACAGGTAAGGAATGGGAAACAAGTTTGCAAAAGACTTGTTTAGCTTGTCATACTGACTACGATAATTTCTGCAAAAAGTGTCACGACCAAAACGCTGTTGAACCGTATTGCTGGGATTGTCACATTCAGCCTCAGGGGAATAAATAATGAATGCTAATAGACGTTACTTTTTGAAAGTTGCGGGTCTTTCTACTTTTGCCCTCGCTGCTGGTGTCGGGGCAAGCGCAGCAAAGGCTGTTACCGCAGCAAAAGAAGCTGGTGACGGTTCTTATAAGGTTTCTGAAAATGCAGTGCACGGCAAACGCTTTGCCATGGTTATTGATACCCGCAAGTTTGAAACTGAAGAAGATATGTTGCCAATTATCGAAGCCTGCCATAAATTCCACAATGTACCGAAAATTGACGGTGCAAAGGAAATTAAATGGATTTGGCACGATAAATTCCACCATGCTTTTACCGACGATACTTCACCTCTTCTGCCCGAGGAAGTAAAAAATCGTCCCTATTTTATGCTTTGCAACCATTGCTCAAATCCGAGCTGTGTGCGTGTCTGCCCAACAAAAGCAACATATTTGACTTCACAAAACCTTGTTGCTATTGACTATCACCGCTGTGTAGGCTGCCGCTTCTGCATGGCTGCCTGCCCTTACGGTTCCCGTTCTTTCAACTTCTCTGATCCGCGCCAATACATCAAACCGGAAGATTTAAATTACGAATATCCTTCCCGTATGCGCGGTGTTGTTGAAAAATGCACCTTCTGTGCTGAACGTCTGGAACTTGGCAAACTTCCGCTTTGCGTTGAAGCTTCCAATGGTGCGATTTTGTTTGGTGATTTGAATGATCCTGAGTCTGATGTCCGTCAAGCATTAGCTGAAAACTTTACTATACGCCGTAAACCGTCACTTGGTACGGATCCGGGCGTATACTATATTATTTAGGAGGCGCATATGCTTGAGAAAGTATTAAAAGGTTCACCTAAATATTATGCATGGCTTGGCTTTTTGTGTACAATTATCGCCATCGCTGCTTGTGTATATGTTTATCAGCTCATGTACGGTCTTGGCATTACCGGGCTGACAAGGGATAATTCTTGGGGATTTTATATTGCACAGTTCACCTATTTGGTAGGGGTTGCAGCGTCTGCTGTTATGCTCGTGCTTCCTGCTTATTTCCACCACTATGTAAAATTCAAACGTGTGATTATCTTTGGTGAGTTTCTCGCCATTGGTGCCGTTATCATGTGTATGCTTTTCATTGTTGTGGATATGGGACAGCCGCATCGTGTACTCAACGTTATCCTGCACCCGACTCCAAACTCTGTTCTTTTCTGGGATGCAACTGTTTTGACAGGTTATCTCGTGCTGAATGCCGTTATCGGCTGGACAACTCTGGAAGCTGACAAAGTGGGCATGGCTCCTCCGAAATGGATTAAATACCTTGTATATATTTCCATTTTCTGGGCATTTTCTATCCATACGGTCACAGCTTTCCTTTATGCCGGTTTGCCGGGACGTCACTTCTGGTTAACAGCTATCTTGGCAGCACGTTTCCTCTCTTCCGCATTCTGTTCAGGTCCTGCAATTCTGCTTCTCCTGATTATGCTTTTGAAGAAAATTGCCGGCTTTGACTGCGGAAAATCAGTCATCAAGACACTTACCCTCATCATTACCTATGCAATGTGCCTCAACGTGTTCTTCTTCTGTTTGGAACTCTTTACAGCATTTTACAGCGGTATTCCAAGCCACTACCTTCCTATCCAAGCCCTTTTCGGTGTTGTTGGTGCTGAAGGAGCTTGGATTGGCGCATGGATGTGGGTAGCGGCAGCACTTGCTATTATTTCTGTTATCCTTTTGCTGTTCCCTCAATTCAGAGAAAACCAAAACTTACTTCCTTGGACATTAATCCTGCTTGTTATTGCAACATGGATTGATAAGGGCTTAGGTCTTCTTATCGGCGGTTTTAACCCCACCCCGTTTGAATACTTAACTGTCTATAGCCCAACTTTTGCTGAAATAACCATTTCTTGCGGTATTTTTGCTGTTGGCGCATTGGTGGTATCTCTCCTTTGGAAGATTGCTCTGGACGTCAAGAAGGAAAACCGCAGTTTTGATTTGCCCGCAGGTGAGTAATTATTAACTTGAAAATATGAAGGAGGCTCTCATTTTGGGAGCCTTTTTTTATGCTTATATTGATTTTTCCGGAGGGGAGAATTCCCCCCGGTCCCCCTTATCGCTTCTGATACAGTCGTTCAGCAAACAAACAGTTTAGAGCTGATAGGGATTATTCAGGCTCTCGTCCAGTGCGTCCATGTATATTAAAGATATAAACATGGGAAGACACAGGGGCTTTTAGTACCAAAAGCTGGGTTATTTATTGCCAACTATTCTTAACAGTTGACAACTATGCAAAATTATGCAAATTTCTTTCGAGTAAAAACGAGGAGGGAATATGGCAAAAGAAGAAGCCATTGAAATTTACGGCGTAGTAGAAGAAGCATTGCCTAACGCAATGTTCAGAGTACAATTAGAAAATGGGCATGAAATTCTTGCTCATATTTCAGGTAAAATGCGCAAATTTTATATCCGTATCCTTCCGGGAGATAAGGTTAAAGTTGAATTATCTCCTTATGACCTTACTCGTGGAAGAATTACCTATCGTGATAAATAGTTGGGGCTCGCAAGAGCCTTTTTTATTCCTTGGCATTTTAGAAAATGAATGACAGCAGATACCGTCCGCCTCGGCAGTTGGCAGAGGCAAAAGCAAGCAGTGTGCTTTATTTGCAGCTGGATCCAAAGCATATGGCTATGTTCCGCTTTTTGCTAGAAGCGTATGACAATGTTGCTATGTTTACGGTCTTGGAGCCAAAACAAACCCTGTTAAAGTTGATTTTTTCTCCTCATGATACAAAATATATGAAAGAAATTTTAGCCTCCATGAAGAGTAAAATTCCTTTTGCGCTGATTGATGAAAATTGAATGCATGCATTTAATTAAAATTATTTTAAAACACACCGGATTAACAGACTTAAAATTTAAATTTTAAAAAATGGCTTAAATACTGTAGATTTAAGTTGACAAGGTCGGGAATACGTGGCATTAACTCTCTTCGTTGTCTGAGAGAGAAAGGACTTTTTGAAAAAAAATAAAAAAAATTGTAAAAAAAGTTCTTGACAGTTTGGGCAAAAGGGTGC
>OFFB01001620.1_pt1 | contig 12842 bp, 16 predicted proteins | sample 1521281 | NCBI WGS metagenome assembly OFFB01 (sample SAMEA3504109, study PRJEB24116) | mouse gut metagenome | biome: mouse gut; feature: mouse-associated habitat; material: faeces | place: Denmark | collected 2011
CGAACTTTCCGCGCTAATTTCTTGTTTATCTGACGATAAAGTATTAACTTCGCTGTCAGAAGATATTTTGTCGGACGTAGGAACAAGGTCCGGTTCCTCCGCTTTTTGTGGAGTCTCGGTTAAGCGCACCTCAGAATCGAGAGACAATTTAGAAACAGACGAATCGATACCGAGCCCGGCATCATGATTGTCAGATGATGTAATGATGCGCGAATCGTTAAGAGGAACTGACTCCTTTACCTGCGTTGTCGGATGCAGGCTGTTTTTAGAGTTAATCCAAGCTATTTCCCCATATTGAAGTAGCTTGGATATTTTCTATTACTACTCCTTTCCTGATTGGAAATCACAACCTCATGCCCTTCTTTCCTTACTGTAACAGACGTGAAATGATAATAACTCGAGCCATCATCATTTACAAAAGTCTTGATAAATACATAAGACGTATCTCTTTCGGATTTTCCATCTGAAGCCGGGCGATAATCTTCAATAATGACATCGGGATTTTCAAGCGTTGGCTTAACCATCCCAAGTTTACCGTCACGGCCACGTTGCGCCATCTTGACCCGCTTGCGCTCCTGTGGAACAGCATGCTCCATCATGATTCGCATCGCCCATGCCTTGCCATTGTCGATGCCTGAACGTCTGCATGCTTCCCACATGCTTCCCTCAGATCAAGGAGCGCATCATCCGGCATTGATGCCAGAAGCGTGCAAGCTCCTGTTCCGCCTCCTGCACACCGGATATATTCGGATCAGCCATAGCCTCATGGGACTCGTCGGCTCATCTGGATATATCCGTCAGTCCCTCGATCAGTTCTTCGCCGCCTCCGGCTCCTTGTCCTGTTGGTTGAGCATTGCGGCCTCCCACTCCCGTTCCTTCATGGCTTGTTCCCTCCAATCCGGGCCCACCTTCTGCTCCATGAACTCTTCCATGGTTCTCGGATCCGTCTCGTCCAAGGTCGCCAATTCCAGCAAAGCCCGTCTTGTCTTGGTCAGCGGAGAGGAAAACTTCGGTTTCTTTTTTGCCTCCATTTCCGTTTCCGCTTGAGACTCCGAGGCCAGTCCCAGCATCTGGTAAATCCGTTTTTCTTTCTTTCCGAATGGATGTAGATGTTTGAATTTCTTTTCCATTTAATTGTGCGACTATTTGTTTTAGTATTTCACGACCATTTTCCGATAAGGCAGCCTTTACCTCAGGATATAGACTCGGATTCATTGTCATCCAATCTAAGGTATAAGCAAAGACCCCCTCATCTATTTTTTCAGCATCATATTCATCCCCGACGGATTCATTCAAACGGACAAAGACATTATCTCTGTTTTCGGAGGTTGTCAGTGCATTGCGGAATGCTTTCAAGAATGAATCCAGTGATCCATTAGCCGAATCCACAATCCCATGCGCATTCTCGTGAGCGAGCATATTGCTGAAATTCAGTGAGGATATATCTTTATTTGCAAAGATATAAACTTTTTTGTCTGCCTGAGAGTAAACGGCGATAATATCAGGATCATGTCACCTCCTGCACTCCAGCCAAGCCTCCGCCCTGACGATCGCCTCCGCCGCCAGACCCATCGAATGTCCCATAATTGCTATGGTTGCCATTATTGTGAAGTCCAAGTGCTTCGGATATACGGCCTATAAATGACTTCTCCTTACCATTCTCTTTTTGTTGATAATGGTTTGCCAGAGTCTCGAGATTATTTATTACCTTTGCTCCATCAGCGCTTGACACGACGGTTGAATGACGCTCTTTGTAGCTGACGACGGTGTAGAGCGCTCTTCTTTTGGCCTCAGCTGCCTAACTTTCCGCGCTAATTTCTTGTTTATCTGACGATAAAGTATTAACTTTACCGTCAGAAGAGAGGCTGCCACCTTTGATAGGTTGTTCAGCGGATGAATTGGCAGATTCATCGAGTGCTGTCGCTCTTTATACGACCTATTGCTCTTCGTATTAATGTCAGAAGATATTTTGTCGGACGTAGGAACAAGGTCCGGTCCCTCCGCTTTTTGCGGAGCCTCGGTTAAGGACCACTCAGAACTGGGGGACAATCTTTCAGAGATATGCAGGATTTTTTCTTTCTGCATATCTTTTTTTATGTCCTTTGCCTCTGCTTCATGACTGCTGACTGAGACCTCCATGCCATCACGCTGAACCGTGATAGACTCAAAGTGTACGATACGCCCTCCATCGGGTTTTACGAATGTCTTGACGAACAAAAGTTTCGTATCGCGTTCTGCGCCATCCGAAGGTGCATTCTTTTCAATAACGACATCGGGGGCATTGAGAGTAGGGTACATCATGCCGAAATAACCAGCGCGTTTAAGATTGTAGAGCTTCATAAATTGGTTTTCACCCAATTTAACTATGCCCATAGGTGTAGCCACCTGTCCGTTCTCACCGAATTGCGCAATCCAATTTTCGGGGGTCAGTTCAATATTATGGGCTACCTCAGCGGCATTCTCCATCTTATCAATCAAGTCTGTTGCCTCCTGTTCAGTTAGTGAACGACCGATAACGCCATTACTCTCAATCGGTGTCACGCTCCGATACTCACTGAACGGCTTGGTCTTGCGCTTGCTCGACTGAATCCACTTCTTGAACTCATCCTTGCTTACGCCTGTCACATCCGCTCCCATCTCCTGCATCATCGCTGATGCCCTCGAAGCGGTATGTTGTCTCCGGGAAATATTTGTTGTGGACAAGATGCTCCACAATGGCATCCTCAGGCTGGACTGACCCCTTCATAGGTGCCTTGGCATACGGATCCTTTATCTTGTAGACACGTCCGTTATCCTTGTCTACATATACCTCGCTCTCACCCGACCGCCTAACGCGCCGTAATCTGCCCTGCCGACATAATGCCCGTTCTGACGGGCAATGCTTACCAGCCTTTCGGATTCCGCTTCGCGTCGATTTCTCTGGCTGTGCTCTGAATGTTCATTACGTGAAGCGGCCAGCCCTTCCTCATACACTCGTATATCGCTTCGGTCTCTATCTCCCTCCACGCCTCGGGCTGCGTCTCCAGCCACTCGGCCGCCGTCTGCTTGCCGTGGCTGCGCTCGCTCATCATTATTTTGTTCAGGTCTGTTTCCATATGATGCTTGATCTTGTTGCAAATTTACGGAATTTCCGTCCGATCCCCAAGCCCCCTCGGTATCATTTTCATTGTCCGTATTATCCGAAAAGTCAGAAGAGTCCGACACGTCTTCATTCTCGCTCGAAATGTCTGACACCTCTCTCTGCCGTTCTATCTCATCCAACGCCTTGGCAAGCTCCGTCTGCGGATCCACGGCTGCACCGACACTCGCCACCCTTTCAGGTGATGTCCAGCCTATCTGGCCGCTCTCTTTATCAAAGTAAATCAACAGGCGGTCAAATCTGATGACTTTGACCGCCTGTAATTGATTTTTATGTATTTCCCGGTAATCGGAATTAGTTTGTGATAACTATCTTTGATGCATGACTCCCTCGACGCACAATATAGATATGGCCTGGTTGCAGATGGTTGGAATTTATCTTTGTTCCGTTCAGATCGTAATATTCCTCTGTGGCTTCTTGTTCTGCGTCTATTTCATCTATTGACAATGTGTTGGCGAGGTTGAAATCCATGCGATAGATGCGGACACGTTTTGATGATTCAAGTTTTATGGTTGACAATGGTGTGGATGGATCAACCGGAAATGTGTAGCAACCATAATCAGCAGTCGTGCTGCGAGATATGCCGTCAACCCTGTCCGTTATCTCTACTGGATCACTATCGTTGAATGACAATGTCGCCTCACATGGAATACCAGCGCTATTAGTGAATTGTATTGCAAATATATCGACGCTGCTTACATTTGTAACATAATCGGTCTGCAGTTTGAATTCAAGTTTGCCACCGGTGGTTTCATTGCCAAGGTAGAAATCCGTTCTGCCATTACAGCATTTTGAATAACTTGTTACTGATTTGACGCACTCGCTATTTGTCAAGAAAAAATTTGACACAGCCTTTGAATCAACATCGCGTCCATTGTACGAGCTTCCGGCAAATTTAAAAAGCAGATATGTAAGCTGCGGAGTGTCTGTGGCTTGAATATTTTCCTGTGCTGATACTGTACCTGAAAACGCTGCAAGAAATAAGATTGCAGTCAAGAGTTGCTTTATACGCATAATTGGGACTTGATTTGGTTAGTGATAATAATCGAATTGATTTATAGGGCAAATATAATAAAAAATTATCGGCACACGCAACCATGTCTATCAAAAAACTTATCCAAATTCAAATTTTCATAAAAATACGGATCCTATAAACAAGCAGCCGATCGCTATAAACAGACGGAGATGCCATTAATGACATAAAAGAACTCTCTTGAGGTTGTTTCAAGGCTGGAGGTGGGTGAGGTCCATGTCAGATATGAGGTATTGCCTGCGCAGACGGCTTAGCCCGAGGATGCGCCGACGGTTGGCTGACGGAAATCTCCGCAACGTAAGCATGGCTACTCGCCGTTGCATTATGGAGTCAGTGGTGAGCAGACCGTAGGCATAATGGCGACTTTGGGGCGATGCGGTGTCGCTTTGCAGAGTGCTGATCGACTCGGTGAAGAATCTATCGGTGGCGGTCACTGTATATGCATCAATCTCATCACGCCTGAAGTACGCCGTGTATTTAGCTTCAGCCATGCATACGCCATACTCATCTTTTATCAATTCGTCGGGTGGTGCTGATATTAGCTGTGGCATGTCTGCCGAACTTGCCGAATTGTCTGTCTCAGGTAACGTATTATTCGCTATTTGTTTTACATCTGAGGGTATTTCAGGATCCTCTTGAACGGGCGTCGCAGTTGTGGCTGAATCCACATCCATTTCTTTAGCAATGTGCATTGCTGGCTTTTCGATAGTACGATCTCCCTGTTGCCTGCCTGTCATGTCTTTACCGGCATAATGAAATAGAGTTGTTCCGGTCAGCAACAATAAAGCTGTTCCGAAGATTATCAAAATTCGGCGTTTTGATACAGAACGCTCAGAGAGAGTTCTGTAACGTGTTTCAAGCTCACTGCCACTACTGATAGACCGGTCTCTGAGCATTGACGAAAGGCGTTGAAGCACCTTTTGCTGCCAGCGTGGGGATATCGGCACAAGGTCGGTGAGAAGCACTCCCAGAGCGAAGAGGTCATTGTAGGTGTCAGGAGATATGGTTGCATCCTCTGTTGCAATGGATTTTTCGGCTGGAGTGTAACGCAGAGTGCCGGCTGCATCATGTAGCATATAGAAAGACTCTGAGTCACTGAATCCCAAATCAATGATTTTCAGAGAGCCCGATTGAGGCATCCAAATCACATTGTCCGGCTTCAGATCGCGATGTATGAGGCCGGCACAGTGGATGTCGTCTATACCACGTGCCAAAGAGAAAATAATTTTACCAATGTCAGCCGAAGATAATGGAGCACCGTCCGCAATCAATTGCGCAAGTGTCATGCCCGGACAATACTCCATGACTATGGCGTTGCCGAGTTTGGGAAGCGTGATGAAATCATAGGTGCGAGCCACATATAAAGAATCAACCATTATGCCACATTCAAACTCCTTGCGCAAGGCTGCGTGGGCGAGTGGCGCATCAAGATATGGTTCACGCAAGGTTTTGATCACGTAAGTGCGACCGTGTCGGCGCGCGGTGAAAAGGCGGCAGAAACCATGCTCCGACTCATAAATAAGACGGAAATGCCGGTAATCGTTGTCGGCTGAAACGCCGGCAAAGTTCCCGTCGGGAGTATTGAAAAAAGAGGATTCCTCTGCCATTGTAGTGGACAAAGATAGCAAAAAAGCAGATTGTGGACAAATCCAGTTATGCGGCTAAGGGCATAGGGGAGAGCATCTATCGGAACTATTCGGTCAGTTCTTGGCAGGAATGTAGCGGAGTGTGGTCAGGCCCGATTCCTTTCCGCCTACGTAACTGCCCAAGTTGTTCTCACCATCCATTACCTCGGTGGCGAACAGCGGATTACCCTTTGAAAAGATCATTGCAGTCAGAGTGAAGCCCTCCTTTAGTTTTGACATTTCGGCTGTCAGCACCTGAAAGCGGTTGTTGCCCAAATACTTCATCGAAACATGCCGTCCGGGGTTCCACTCGCAATCCACAATGTCGCCTGGCACGAGCTTGGAAGCAAGGATAGTGTTGGATGATAGGAACGAGCTCTCAATTCGGTTCCCACGCATCAGGGTCTCAATATAATCCGGCCAGTCACGATAGCCGAGAAAGCGGGATAGTAGGTTTAGCGTAGTCGTGCTGCGAGAGGATGCAATAGGGACATATCCCCACAAGCGTTTCATGGTCGATATGCTGGGCGATTCCTTCATTACCTTCTTTATTTCAAGAATCAAAACATTGAAGTCAGATGGTGTCTTCATTGTGCGCCCCACCTTAAGTTCCAGATCCTGGCGCAAGCACTCTATGAAATATTGAGAATACTGCTGCATGATAGTCATCCTAAATACTTCACAAAAGTAGTAAAAAGCGAACCATGCGCAAAATAAAGGCTGTTTTCGTGAATTGGTATGAACCGAATTGAACCAAAATGAATCATAATGAATTGAGATGAACCGAAATGAACTGAAGCTTGTGTATTGCAAATCTTGTATTAGCTTTGACCAATGCAATAGGTGATGGGATAAGGAAAATATGAAAATTGAAGTCTTTGCTTGTACCCTAATAGTTTCATGGCCTACTAAACGCCCTCAATATCTAATACTGAGGTTTCAGGGCATTTGGGTTGGATATGTGTGTGCATTCGTATTTTGTGAACCATTTTGAACCAAAAAAAAGTTGCGTGACGGTGCCGGGGGCGTTAACTTTGCACACAGCGATACAGATGATGTCTGTTCCGATATGGCTGAAATTTCGGCTTTGGGGATATGACTCCGGCATCATTAATTAACATTCATGCACCTCTGGAGTCAAGGTGTATCTTAATTTTTTTATAATGCTTAAGGATAATAGCAAAAAATTCCGGAGAATACTCCTGTTTTCGGGACGTGCGACCCGACTTGAATTCAATGTGATTATATTAGCGTTGGTTGCAATTTATGCGATTCTATGCTATATAGTTATGAAAACCAGGATTCTGAGTGGTTTATCCTCAGATGTCGTTATGTTTAGTTTCCTTGTGTTTGTACTTGTGACCCTTTATATTGCCTTTGCCGCAATTTCGCGAAGGAATCATGACATGGACAGAAAGAGTTTTGAAAGGGGCGACTTTTTTGGAGCCGATTTTTACTTTCGTAAAGGAACAGAGGGTTTAAATCAGTATGGATCGGATCCCCTTCAGGAATATGAACCGCAGAATGAGCATTTTAAACAGTTAGTCGAAGAGGTACGAAAAGAAAGAGCCAATGAAACTGAATAATATTTTTTACATGTTGCTTGTGGCGGTTTTGCTGTCGGCATGTTCCGCCTCACGTAAGGCAGGCAAGTATGAGGATATCCTGGAATCACGCAAATGCTGGGTCACAGAGTATGATTCTGAATTATGTGATATCAATTTAAAGTGTTCCGAGGTTTCGAAATTTAAAGATGGAAAATATATCCAGTTTCAGAGTTTTTCTCTTCCGGGCGATAGGGATGTGCTGTTTACGGTGACGACTTCCGGCAAGTATAATGTTGAATACGATAGCGAACTCGAGGCCTTCTTCATAAACGAGGATCTTGAAAATTTACAAATTGAAAACAAAACGACTGACAATAGCTGGTTCAAGCGTTTCGACCGGGAAATCCGTGTGAACTATTATGGTGATGCGTATGATAATACTGATATAGATGAGGATGACGACACTTTATATGGACTTCAGATAATAGAATGTACAGGGTCAAGGTTATTGCTCAAGAACTTGGAAGATAGAGAGGTGTATGACTATACACCGTCAAACCTAAATTTGATCGGGGCAAATCTAGATTTGATCGGATCTCCATCAGGAACATGAACCGCAGAATGAGTATTTTAAACAGTTAGTCGAAGAAATAAGAAAAGAAAGAGCCAATGAAGTCCGTGGAGAGCATGTTTCATTGACGGATGCCTACTGCCGTCGCGATGATGACTGCAATTCGGCTAAATAATTTGCGGACAAACACAATACAATTCCTGGCGCAAGCACTCTATGAAATATTGAGAATACTGCTGCATGATATTCATCCTAAATACTTCACAAGTAGTAATAAAAAGCAAACCATGTGAAAAATAAAGGTTGTTTTCGTGAATTGGAGTGAACCGAACTGATCCAAAATGAATCAGAATGAATTGCGATGAACCGAATTGAACTGATAAGCTTGTATTACCTTTGCCAATGCAAGAACTGATTTGATAATTATAAACGCGATATTTATGAAGGATAAACAATGTCCGTATTGTGGAGAGGTGATAAAGGCATCGGCAGTGAAATGCCGTTTTTGCGGAGAATGGCTCAATGGTGAGGCCATAGTAGCTGCGCCTCGGGAGGAATATGCCGTGGCAGAGCCTATTTCTATGGCCAAAGCAAGCCAAATTCCGCAGATTGTGATTAATAATGAGATTTCACAAGACACAGAAGTCAATGTCGATGTCAATGCCGGGAGTTCGTCGTCATCTTCAGGTTGGCTCTGGACTGAGTTGTTTTTTGTTAGCGGTATAGCCTGGGGGATCTGGAATTTCTGGATAGGTCTGGCTGCGATGATAATACTGGCGATTGCTGTCAAAATCCCATTTCTGGGACACATCATCTGCATTGTGCTGGGTGCGGCAGTTGGATTTTTGGTCGGTGTGGTGGCCGCAGTTTTGAATGCACCGACATGGGTTGCAGTGCTCGTAGGTGCTGTTTTGGGTTTCGGAGCAATCAGCATAAATTTAAATGATCGGAAGGCTGACGATGACTATTAAAAATATACAATGTATGTGCGTCGCCGTCATTTTGGGAATAATGACGTGCGCCTGCGATTCAACACCTAAATCAAACAAGGTGATTCCTGACTTTGTGAAGAGAGTGAATGCCAAAAGCAAGAAAACCGGCGTCAACGCAATTGTTTCCGATGAACTGTTGGTGCTCAATCTCACACTTAAGAATACTCCAGAGAATGTTGGCAAGGCCATTATGATGATCGAATCGGAGGCTGCTATAGATGCTTTTTGCGAGTCACTTGTCAAGAACCTTGAACAAGGGCCTGTCATTGACAGAATTATCGCGGAGAAGAAGCGTCTCGCGTTCTGTATAACAATTGACGAACTGGAGTTGCATGCGATCTTCACACCTTCTGAACTCAGAAAAATTATTAAGCAAAAATGATACGACAGAGATTATTTCGAATAATGTGCATGATTTCATTGTATCTGAGCTTCATGGCTCTGCCATCATGCGATTCATATACCATGCAAGTGGATGATCTCATCAGTGCAATCCCCGATGCATGGGATGACAGTGAGAATGCTATCAGTGAGCATGCAAATGCGGTCTTGCAGGAATTAGCCGACGATCCGGATATGCTTGCTAATGAAGTCCGTGCAGAGTATAGCAATTTTTTAGATCGTTTCACACTCACAAAGCCTTTCGACCAAGTAGGCCGAGCGGTCAGTTCTGCTCTCTTTGGAGATTTTGGGGACATGGTAAACGCTCTCGATGCTGCCAAGATTGAAAATATGACCAAGAAGGATGTCTCCGGGTATATAAACAAGAATTACAATAGGTATTGGACTATGCTTTTTGCGGCTCTCTGTGCACGTGATGGCAAGTTCCGGATGTCTTACGAGACAGATTCATTTATCGATAAAGATTTTGAATATAAGCCGGCAGAACTTATGAAGATGATTAATGAGCATGTTTCATTGACGGATGCCTACTGCCTTCACGATGGTGACTGCAATTCGGCTAAATAATTGGCCGGACAAACACAATACAATTGATGACAATAAACCAATTTAAGTAATTTATAACTAAAAAACAACAGATGAAAAAGATTTTTCTATTTGGAGCGTCCGTAATTATGATGCTCTTGACTGCCTGTGGCGGTGGACACTACGACCAGAATGTCGTTGACAAAATCATCAACAAGAAAAACTTCACCGAGAAAGACTACACGATAATGGTGGAACAACTCGGTTATGCTCTCGATGATGTAGAAGGCGCAAAAGACTTGAACAAGTGGGAAAAGGAAAACGAACAAGAAGCGATGTCGATGTCGATGATGTATTGTGCTTTGTACATCTGCTCTGAGGATGAACCTAATTTCCCTGAAACACTTAAGAAAGATGTCAAATCACTTGGTGCACGTTTAGAGGCAATCAGCGAAAAGCAGCGTGTATCTCTGGAAGACGAATCATTCTAAATAGTTTCATGGACGGCTTAATCAGTCTTAATTATTATAGTAGCTGGATATGAAAAAAAAGTGCCCATATTGTGGCGAGGAGATTGCGGACAGTGCAAAGAAGTGCCGATTTTGCGGCGAATGGCTCGACATCTCTTCTTCCACACCCCAAATAGTAAGTAACCCACAGTCACAGATTAATAGAGCGCAAATGAACGCTATTGAGACATCGGATTGCCCGGAATCCCCGGCTAAAAGACCAGTCTATAACTGCGGAATGAAAAAAAATGGCTTTTTTGAAACCTATTTCAAACTGCCTTATTTTCACCAATTCAAGGACTTCTCAGGCTGTGCATCGCGCAAGGATTTCTGGATGGCGTGGTTAGCGATGCAAATTATCAATATCGGATTGTTTGGATTAGTTTTGCTGCTTTCCGGACTTGGGGGAATGACTGGAATGATAGTTGGCGTTGCCATTATCTCAATCATCTCGCTCATCTTGATCGTGCCATCATTGGCCTTGACCGTCAGACGACTTCGGGATGCCGGTAAGAGTCCATATATGATTTTCATTGCCATTGTTCCTCTTGTAGGGTATATAGTCCTTCTCATTTTCCTCTGTTTGCCATCGGCAGAGAAGAAGGAAAGCTCTAAGGTTTCGTTTACAATGCTTGATTGGATTATCATGGCAGTTTGTGCCGTATTGCTCGGCTCAGGTGTTTATTTTAGCTTTGCTGCCATGGACAAACTTGATGATGACATGTATGAGGTGGAGGAACTGGATAGTGATATGTCCTCCTATAATGACTTGGATCCATACGAAGTAGAAAGTATCGAAGTAGAAAGTATTGATGAAGATGACGCGGAGGGATATGGGCATCCTCTTGGAGTAAACCTGCTTGATTTGTGCGCCGATACGGATCATATTTTAAGTGGAATGAACAACTCTGTCAACGCTATCAGGTATGGCAGTGAACAGGCTTACCTAAACACATCCGGAGAATGGGGCTCTACTTCTACGCCACTTAGTGCTGTCGGATATATCGGCGAAAATGTGGTGAGGGTTAAATGTTATATCACTGAAGATGGCGAGCTTCACGGCCGTTATCATAATGAGAACGGCATAGACCTTGACTTCAACGGATATCTTGACAGCGAAGGTGTTCTGAGAGTGCAGTTAGGGCACGACTCTGAAAAATCCGAATGGACTCTGCATTATGTGAAGTACGGAACGGATGTGCCACCCGGAGGCATGCTCTATGAAGGCACATGGGGTCGCAGCAACAAAGCGTCCGGCCTTATCTTCATGATTGACGGCGATTGACCTCAGATGCTCTGTCTTTAACCATAAAGGATTAGACACAGCCCTTTAGCTCCTCGCAATTTTAATTGCAATAAAAAACCGCAGACTATCAGTTAGTTCTGCGGTTTTTTTATTTACTTGAGTGGAGCTGGAGGGATTCGAACCCTCGTCCAAACGTGGAACTAATGAGCTTTCTACATGCTTAGCTTTTACTTGGTTTTCGTGTTGCAGCAGGCAAAAAGCCACCAACCGCAACCTTATCCTCTAAAATTTCGGAAGCTTCTCGAGGCATTCGGCTTCCTATTTCCGATTTACCTGCACCGCCTTGTCGATTAGCCTCGGAACGTTGGCAATCGGGCGATGTCTTGTCACCGCAACTGTTGCAGCGATTAAGCGTGATCTACTGTACTTCGATCAGGCAGCAAGAGCGTAGTTGTTTTCGCCATTTAAAATTGTTGATGTCGGAGTTTAAAGAGCACCTTCCATCATGGCTCTGCATGCTTACACACCACTTCTACACGCTGTCAAAACCAGTCAACCCCATAGGTGGCTTACTGATAGCATCAGTGAGCGTATACCCAGAATCAGACCTGCTCTCAAGATGATTTTGGGTTGTGCAAAGATAGGCTTTTATGCGGTTATATGCAAGCTATTTTTCATAAATATTGTGACGATCTGCGAATTAACTTGAATTATAGTTGCTTTATTAGTCTGAAATGAGTACCTTTGTGGCAAATTTTTGAAAGCAGCAATTTATGAATGAATCTTATGTCGGGCTCGATTTGCTGATTGAAGCATCATGGGAAGTCTGTAATAAGGTCGGAGGGATATACACGGTCCTTTCGACAAAAGCCAAGAACCTGCATAAATTATATAAGGATAGGTTAATGTTTATCGGACCGGATGTCTGGTCTGAAGATAATCCATCGCCATATTTTATTGAATCAAAAACGCTTTTGAATTCATGGCGTCGCAAAGCTGTCTTCCCCGAAGGCGTTGCAGTCAGAGTAGGGCGTTGGGATATTCCCGGCAAGCCATTGGCCATATTGGTCAAGTTTGACGGCATGTACTCAGCCAAGAATGAGTTCTATGGCAAGATGTGGGATTTGTATGGCGTGGATTCTCTACACGCATATGGAGACTATGACGAAGCTTGTGCATTCTCTCATGCAGTAGGTCTTGTTATTGAGAGCTTGTATGATCATTATAAATGTGCGGGCAAATCCGTAATAGCT
>OFFB01001628.1_pt1 | contig 12791 bp, 11 predicted proteins | sample 1521281 | NCBI WGS metagenome assembly OFFB01 (sample SAMEA3504109, study PRJEB24116) | mouse gut metagenome | biome: mouse gut; feature: mouse-associated habitat; material: faeces | place: Denmark | collected 2011
AACAGCCGTCCCAGCGGGAGGGGGTGAAAGGGAGGGAATGGAATGGGTAATTGATGGGTCGGTAATAGATTGGTCTTTAGTTTCTCTATACCAGCAGTACCTCCGGTACATGTCCGGCGTGCTGACGGGGGATCTGGGCATGTCCACCATCTACAAGCAGCCCGTGGCCAGCATTCTGGCCAGCCGCCTGCCCGTCACCGGTACGCTGACCTTCTGGACGATCCTCGTGTGCCTTCTGGTCAGCATTCCCCTGGGGGTGGTGGCGGGGTCGCGGCAGGGGACCGTCACGGATTTTCTGGCCATGTTCTTCGCCATATTCGGGCAGTCCATGTCCCCCGTGTGGCTGGGGATTCTGCTCATCTATATCTTCTCCTCTCAGCTGGGGTGGCTCCCCGCCATGGGCTACGGCGGTATTAAGTACGTGATCCTCCCCGCCGTCACCCTGGGCTACCCCGTGGCGGCCGAGATCACCAGAATCGGGCGCTCCGGCATGATCGACGTACTGAAGGAGGACTACATCACGGCGGCCTATGCCAAGGGCATGAGCCGGAGCCAGGTCCTCTGGAAGTACGCCTTCAAAAACGCCCTGATCCCGATCATCACTCTGGTGGGCGTACAGATCGGCGTCTTTCTGGCTGGGACGGTGGTGGTGGAGACCATCTTCTCCTGGTCGGGCCTGGGCCAGCTGGTCAACCAGGCCGTCAGCACCAGGGATTACCAGCTGGTGCAGTCCTCTCTGCTTTTGATCGCGGCCATGTTCGCGGTGATCAATCTGGTGGTGGACATCATCAATTCCCTGGTCGATCCCCGTGTCACACTGGAGTAAAGGAGGAGCAAACGCGTGAACAAACAAATTCTTCTGCGCCGCATGGGGCGCAGCCCCTTCTTTGTGGTGGGGCTGTCCCTTGCGCTGGGGGTCCTGCTCATCTGCTTCGTCTCCCCGGCCTTTGTGGTCTATGACGCCGAGGCGTCCTCCATCAGCGAGCGCCTGCTGCCGCCGGCGGGGTTCGCCCAGGGCTGGCAGGGCCACATTCTCGGCACGGACCAGCTGGGCCGCGACGTGCTCACCCGCCTGCTGATCGGCGGCACGGCCTCCCTGCTGATCGCGGCGGCGGCCGTCTCCCTGCAGGTCCTGGCGGGCAGCGTGCTGGGCATCATCGCGGGGTACGCCGGGGGCGTCGCGGACAAGATCATCATGCGCGCCTGCGACGTATTTCTGGCCTTCCCCAACATCATCCTCGCCATTGCCGTCATGGCCGTGATGGGCACGAGCGTATTCAACCTGATCGCCGTGCTCACCATCTCCGGCTGGGTACGCTACTGCAAGGTGGTCCGCAACAACGTGGTCGTGGTCAAAAAGCAGGAATTCGTCTCCGCCTCCAAGGTTCTGGGGGCCTCCAACTTTCACATCATGTTCCAGCAGATTCTGCCCAATGTGACCACCCCCATCATCATCCTGGCCAGCAGCCGCTTCGGCAACGCCATCCTGGTGGAGGCCACTCTGAGCTTTCTGAACCTGGGCATCCCGGCGCCCACGCCCTCCTGGGGCAACATGATCGCGGACGGCCGCTCCTACCTGGCGACCTGCCCGTGGCTGGTCCTGGCCCCCGGCATCGCGCTGATGATCACGGTCCTGGCCTTTAACTTCCTCGGCGACGGGATGCGGGATGTCCTCGACCCCAAAAAGGTATGACGGGAGGCGCTATGGAAGAAGTATTGAAAATCACCGATCTGCAGGTGGAATTTAAGACGGAGCGGGCGACAATCTACGCGCTCAACGGCCTGGATCTCACCATCCACAGGGGGGAGAGCCTGGGCCTCGTGGGGGAGGCCGGCGCGGGCAAGACCACGGCGGCCCTCTCCATCCTGAACCTGCTGCCCCGGCCGGCGGCCCGGGTGGCCGGCGGCGATGTGACCTTCCGCGGGAAGTCCGTATTTGAGATGCGGGAAAAGGAGCTGGAGCACATGCGGGGGAACCAGGTGTCCATGATCTTTCAGAACCCCTTGACCGCGCTGAATCCGGTGTTCACCGTGGGCGAGCAGATCGCCATGGTTCTGCGCAAGCACATGGGGATGAACAACCGGCAGGCGGCGGAGCGGGCGGCGGAGCTGCTGGAGATGGTGGGCATCATGGGCAGCCGCATCCACGACTACCCCAACCAGTTCTCCGGCGGCATGCGCCAGCGGGTGGGGATCGCGGCGGGTCTGGCCTGCAACCCGGAGCTGCTGATTGCCGACGAGCCCACCACCGCCCTGGACGTCACCATCCAGGCGCAGATCCTGGAGCTGATGAAGCGGCTGCAGACTCAGTACAACTCCTCTCTGCTGATGATTACCCACAACCTGGGCATTGTCTCCGAGCTGTGCCAGCAGGTGGCTGTGATCTACGCGGGCCGGGTCATCGAGTACGGCCCCGTCCGGGAGGTGTTCCGGCGCCCGGCCCACCCCTACACGGCGGGCCTGCTCAACGCCATCCCCCGGCTGACCGGGGAGCGGGAGCGCCTGCACGCCATCCCCGGCCGGGTGGCGGACGCCCAGGAGCGCCCGCAGGGGTGCGCCTTCAGCCCCCGGTGCCGGCACTGCGGCAGCCGGTGCGCCGGGGAGCGGCCCGAGATGCGGCAGATTGCCGGCGGTCATTACGCGGCGTGTTTTCACAGAGAAGGAGGTGAGGCGTAGTGGGACGGGAGAGCGGAAAGCCTCTGGTGGAGGCGCGCCATCTCAAGATGTACTTCCACATCAAGGGGAAGGGTCGGCTCCACGCGGTGGACGACGTCAGCTTCGACATATACCCCGGCGAGACCCTGGGGCTGGTGGGGGAGTCCGGCTGCGGGAAGAGCACCATCGGCAATGTGACCATGCGCCTTCTCAAGGCCACGGACGGCGCGCTGCTGTTTGAGGGACAGGATGTCCTGCGCGCCAAGGGGCGGGAGCGCAAGGCCTTCTGCCGGAAGATGCAGATCATTTTCCAGGACCCCTACTCCTCCCTGAACCCCCGAAAGACGGTCCGCAGAATTCTGCGGGAGCCCTTTGAGGTGCAGCGCCTGGGGGCGGGGGAGGCCCTCGACCGGATGGTGGACCGGCTGTGCGAGAAGGTGGACATTCCCGCGAGCCTGCTGGACCGGTACCCCCACGAGCTCGACGGCGGCATGCGGCAGGTGGTGGGCATCGCCCGCGCCCTGGCCGTGAATCCCCAGCTGATCGTCTGCGACGAACCGGTCTCCTCCCTGGACGTATCGGTACAGGCGAAGATCATCAACCTGCTCATGGACATCCAGAAGGAGATGGGCCTCTCCTACCTGTTCATCTCCCACGATCTGAGCGTGGTCCGCCACATCTCCAACCGGATCGCCGTGATGTACCTGGGGCAGATCATTGAGATCTGCGACACGGACACCATGTTTGAGCAGACCATGCACCCCTATTCCCTGGCGCTGCTCTCCGCAGTTCCCCAGGTGAACGCGGAGGAAAAGGTCAGCCGCATTCTGCTCAAGGGCGACGTCCCCAGCCCCATGGACCCGAAGCCGGGCTGCCGCTTCGCGCCCCGGTGCTGGATGGCCCGGGAGCGCTGCTTCACGGAGGGCCCGCAGCTGCGGGAGGCCGCCCCCAACCACCATGTTGCCTGCCACTACGCCCACCAGTCCCGGGAACGCATGAAGCAGGCGGCCACCAGCTCACTGGACAGAGAGGAGGCGTGAACCGATGGCTTTTACGGTACTGGTCTACCACGACATGCCCGCCTTCGCGGCGGAGAAGCTGGCCCGGAGCGGCATCGCGGTCAAGCGGGGCCTGGAGCCCACCGAGGCGGGCATCTGCCGGGACATCGCCGGCTGCAGCGCCCTGATCGCCTTTGAGCAGCCGGAGCGAGGTTTCAACAGGACTATTATAGACGCGGCCCCGGAGCTGCGGCTGATCGCCCGGCGGGGCGTGGGCTACGAGACGGTGGACGTGGACTACGCCGCCGAACAGGGCATCTACGTCACCAATACGCCGGCGGTCAACAGCCGCACGGTGGCGGAGGCGACAATCATGCTGATGCTGGAATGCGCCCGAAACGCCCAGCAGGTCAGCGCCCGCTTCCGGCAGGACCGGCGGGATTACAGGATGTTTACCTCCGATGTCTCTACGCGGGGGTTTGAGCTGACAGGCAAGACCCTGGGCCTCGTGGGCTGCGGCAGCATCGGCCGCCACGTGGCGCAGATCGCGTCCCAGGGCTTCGGCATGCGGGTGCTGGGCTACGACGCCTATGCCCCCCGGCTGCCGGACTGTATTGAGCGGGCGGAGAGCATGGACCGCCTCCTCCGGGACGCGGACATCGTCTCCCTCCACGTCCCCTCCACGCCGGAGACCAGGCGTTCCATCGGGAGGCGGCAGTTTGAGATGATGAAGGACAGCGCCATCCTGATCAACACCTCCCGGGGCGACGTGGTCTGCGAGGAGGAGCTGATCGACGCGCTGAACCGGGGCGTTATCCGGGGGGCGGGGCTGGACGTGTTTTCCTCCGAACCCATATCCGAGGCGGCCTACCCCCTGTTCGACATGGAGCGGGTCTGCCTGACGCCCCACAACGCCTCCTTCACAGTGGAGAGCCTATATAACGCCTATGTCGGCGCTGAATAAGTTCTTCGCGTTTATGCGGTGGCTGGAGTGCCGTATCAAATACCTGAAAATACAGAAAAAGCTCTTTCGTGGGACAGAGAAGGAGCTGACAAAAGGCGACTATGTGCGGCTTTTGGAAACAGCGGACACTTTAAGGAAAAACCGCCTGGCGCTCCTAATCGAGACCATCTGCGCCACCGGGATCCGGGTTTCGGAGGTCAGATACATCACCATGGAGGCGGTCAGGGCGGGGTACGCGGATGTCGCGCTGAAGGGAAAAATCCGCACCATTCTGCTGCCCGCCAAGCTGTGCCGGAAGCTGCAAAAGTACGCCAGAAAACAAAAAATCGCTTCCGGTGAGATTTTTATCACCAGAACCGGCAAGGGCGTCTCACGCCGTCAGATCTGGGCGGAGATGAAAGCGTTGTGCAAAAAAGCGGGCGTGGCGGCCTCGAAAGTGTTTCCCCACAATCTCCGCCACCTGTTTGCCCGCACCTTCTACCGGGCCTGCCGGGACGTGGCGAAGCTGGCGGATGTGCTGGGCCACTCCAGTATTGAGACCACCCGCATTTACCTCATTTCCACCGGAAAAGAGCACACCAGGCAGCTGGAGCGGCTGGGCCTGATTCTTTAGCGCCAAATAAGACAGAATACATAAGTAGCCCTAACCGCCTATTCAAGGAAGCGCCTATATGGCGGCTGCTGCGGCTGTTTGGGCATAAAAGAAGACCATGCGGAGGGATATTCCGCTCTGGCCGCTATTTGTTGTGCAAAAAATCGCACAAAAAGTTGCCCCCCTCACTTGTAATTCCACTCTGCTTGTGATATGATACCCGCGATTAATACGGAATCCCGGTGAAGGTGGTTTTCTTTTTCCGCAATCTTAGTGCGATTTATGTATTCTGAGATGAATCAGGAGGGGAGGGGGCCATGCCGCGGACCAGACAGCACATCGAAGGAGAGCGCCCGCTACGGCAGCGGCGCACAGCAGAGGGCGTCCTGATGACCGAAGAGGACATGCAGCGATTCCTCGCCGACTATGCGAAGATGAACCGCTCGGAGGGGACGGTAAAGTTCTACCGCCGGAAGCTGAGGAGGTTCTATGAGGACCTGCCGGCAGATAGGACGATCCGGCAAGACACGCTGCAAACATGGCGGGAGTCTCTGCTGCAGAGCGATTTGCTGGTTACAGATTATTCTTCGGTAGCATTTGACTTTGCATATCTGAGAAAGCCTGTTATCTATTACCAGACAGATAAAGAAGAGTTCTTTTCTGGGGCGCATACCTATGAAAAGGGATACTTTGATTATGAGAGAGACGGCTTTGGCGAGATAGAGTGCTCTGTAGAGGCGCTTGTGGATCGGATAATTGAATACATGAAAAATGGGTGCGAATTGAAGGAGGTATACAGGGAGAGAATTGACGCGACATTTCCTTTTTCGGACCAAAATAATTGCAAGCGTGTCTATGAGGAGATTCTGAAATTGTCATGACGGACTGCGGCGGCCTGACCGCAGCTTGCTTTCACGAATTTACCTGTCTTAGAGCCAATATACCAAAGTATATACAAAAAGCACAGAGGATGGAAAGAAGGGGGGCAGGCTGTGTTGAAGGAATTTGCAATCAACAAGTGAAATTTTAAGGAAAAAGCAGCAGAGGACGGAATCTAGAGCTTCATGCTCTCATCCGTGCTTCGTAAGACGGCTAAAGGAAAGGAGCGTAACAGTGGGACAGAATCAAACGGCGTTTATTTGGCCTGAACTGGTCAACCCATGGAAAAAAGTGACCCAACCAGTAAAATGGGCGATTCTATCGGCGGGTTTCCTGGGGATATTGACACACATCTACATTTTCACAAACTTGATCTTGAACCATGACAGCGTGTGGCGGCTCTTCTATGATAACGCAAATCTTGGGCTGGGACGATGGTCCCTGCAGCTGCTGTCGGAGTTTAGTACACGATTTCAGCTTCCGATAGTGATTGGAGCTATCTCTATTATTATGCTGGCTCTTACTGCGGGAATCACGGTTTCGGTGCTGGGTATATCCAATAAAATAATCGCTGTGCTTGCGGCGGCCTTTTTGGTAACCATTCCGTCTGTTGCCTGCATTTTTTCCTATATGTTTACAGCAGATGCCTATTTTATCTGCCTCTTTTTGAACGCCCTGGCGGTATATATGGCAAAAAGGTACAGATGGGGCTGGTTTCCCGCGATTGCTCTATGCACGCTGGCCTGCGGAACATATCAGGCGTTTATCTGCTATGCTATTGGGCTGTTTCTGATGGACTGCGTGCTGGAGCTGTTTACAGACAAGCCAATTGCCGAAATCGTGAAAAAGGGCGCCGGCTATATCTTCATTATTGTAGCGTCCCTAGGCCTTTATTATATAATTTTGATGGCGCTTCTTGCGCTCAATGGGATGGCCTTAAGTTCCTACCAGGGATTTGACACCATAAATCCGTTGGATTTTGCGGGCTTTTTATCAAAAATTCCACAGGCATGCAAGAACTTCTGGGAGTACTTCAAGGCATTGCCGTTCAGCACCAGATTCTACCAGGTGATTCAGGTCCTCTTCCTGTTTTTGGCCGGGGGTGCAGTGGCATATCTCGCGGTGGCATCAAAGCTCTATAGGAACTGGGGGAAGATTTTGCTGCTGTTTCTGGGGGTACTGCTGCTTCCGCTGGCGCTCAATTTTGTCACGATATTGGTCCAAGAGGGGACCGTCCATGCGCTGATGATATACTCATTTGTGCTGCTAAATGTCTTTGCGCTTAAAATTGTGGAAATGGCGCTGCAGAAAATGATTGGCAGGCAGTTTTCGGACTGGATGATAGTGTATTTCTGCAGCTTGGCGCTGGCAGGGCTTCTGATCTGGAACAACTTTTGTATCAGTAATATGGCGTATCTGCGGCTTCAGGTGTGCTATGAGAACTCATTTGCACTGGCCAACCGGATTACAATGCGGATCGAAGAATTGGACGGCTATTCTCCGGAGCTTCCGGTAGCTGTGGTCGGGGAGGCATCGCGGGCGCTGTACGGCGGCACGATCAAAGAATTTGCGCAGATTAACTCTCTGACAGGGACCAACGATAGACTTCTCTACAGTTCGGAACCGCACATAAGGACAAGAAAGTTTATTGAACATTACATAGGCTTACATATGCCGGCTCCCAGCAAGGAGCAGAAGGAGCTGATCAGCGGATCTGAAATGATAAAGGGGCTCCCATCCTATCCAGCGGAGGGCTCTGTGGTAATGTACGAGGGGATGATTGTTGTTAAACTGAGTGATGGTCCTGTGCGCTGATCGGAAAACATAGAAGAAAATGCTGTGTACGCCAGAAACCAATCAGATGAAAAGAGGAGTGAGCATAAAAATGCATAAAATCTCCGTAATAATTCCTTGCTATAACGAAGAGGCGGCGCTTCCGTATTTCTTCACAGAAATACGGAAGGTTGCGGACAGCATGACCGCAACCTATGAGCTTTGTTTCGAGTTTATCTTTGTGAATGACGGGTCTAAGGATGGAACCTTGAATCTGCTGCGTGAATTTGCTTTAGCGGATGACCGGACCCGGTACATATCCTTTTCCAGGAATTTTGGGAAAGAGGCTGCCATTTATGCCGGACTTCAGCGCGCCGAGGGAGCTTATGCTGCGGTAATGGATGCGGATATGCAGGACCCGCCCGCGCTGCTTTTGGAAATGTATGAAGTGCTCCGAACGGGAAAGTACGAGAGCGTTGCGACCAGAAGGGCAGATCGGAAGGGAGAGCCCCCTGTTCGAAGTTTTTTTGCCCGGTGTTTTTATAAAATTATTAACGCAATATCTGATGCGGACATAGTAGACGGCGCCCGCGATTTTCGCCTGATGAAGCGGGAAATGGTGGATGCCATTGTGTCGATGGGCGAGTACAACCGCTTTTCAAAGGGAATTTTTGGCTGGGTGGGGTTTAGAACCAAATGGCTGCCCTATGAAAACGTGGAACGGGTTGCAGGTGAGACAAAATGGTCCTTTTGGAAGCTTTTTACATACTCTATTCAAGGAATTGTTGCTTTTTCAACAGCGCCTCTGATAATTGCATCCATCATTGGCGTCCTGCTTTGTGCGGCGGCGTTCATCGGGATTGTAATTATTGTCGTCAAAACCCTCATCTGGGGGGACCCCGTGGCGGGATTTCCCACGCTGGCCTGTCTGCTGCTGCTGATAGGCGGCTCGATCCAGCTGTCGCTGGGGATTATCGGGCAGTACCTGGCCAAGACCTATTTAGAGACAAAGCGCCGGCCCGTCTATATCATAGCGGAAACCAACGGGGAATATGCGGCGGAGGCGGTACGGGAAGGGAGCGCGGCGCGTGATAGAGAAAATCAGCCGGTATAGAAGCGCCGTTATGGGCGCGGCCATACTCTGGATAGTCGTATATCACAGCGGATTGTCCTTTTCGTTCTTCCCACTGTTGGGGAAGGCCCTCAATGATATACGCGCGAACGGTTTTGGCGGCGTAGATATTTTCCTGTTCATTTCCGGGTTTGGCCTGTACCGGTCGCTGGCGCACAATGCGGACCCCGTTGCCTTTTACGGGCGGCGTCTGAAGCGCGTTCTTCCGGCTTTCTGCCCCGTATTGATCATCTGGCTGGCGTTGAAGCTGCCCGCTGTTCCCCCCGAGGACTGGCTCCGGGTCATTCTGGGAAATTTGACAGGAACCGCCTTTTGGATCGGGCCCGCTCCTGCGTTTAACTGGTATATGCTGGCCCTGTATGCCTTTTACGGCATAGCCCCCTTTTTTTACAGGGCGCTGGAGAGACGCAGCGGCATCTATTGGGTGCTGGCGGGTACGCTGCTGATGGACGTCTGCTTTTACGGACAATGGGTGATGATTGCCGTTACCCGGTTTACCATTTTTGCGCTGGGCATGGAAGCGGGCCGCTGGGCTGTGCAGGGTCGAAAGATCGGCCGGGCTTTTGAGGCGATTTCCTGCCTGCTGGGACTTGGAAGCTATATCCTGCTGCTGACGCTGCGGGCCGCGCTCCCCAACGCGCTGCTGTGGAATGTGGGCTTCTATTGGTATCCGTTCATATTTATTGCGCCGGCAATGATTTTTCTCCTGTGCCGATTTTTTTCCTGGTTGGAAGTTCATGGGCGGCGCGTCCTCCGCGGCTTTGAGATTGCCGGGGAATGCTCTCTGGAGATTTATCTCATTCATGTTGTAGCATTTGACTATCTGCACGTGACGTCAAACTGGGTGTGGCTGCTTGTCTACGGGATCGTCGTTTTCTCCGGATACATATATCATCATATAATAGAAGACATGGGGAGTCTGCTGAGCAGAGAAAGGAAGAGGCGAATAGATGAGAACGTTTGTTCTGGAGGGGGGGTCTGGAAACCATATATTGGATTTATGCGGATTGCCGCATGCTTTTTGGTGATTGTTAATCACACAAATTCACAGATTTTTCGTGAACGGGCGCCCTCTGAAACCTGGCTATGCTCCATTTTGTATTTTTTCATCTGCAAGACAGCTGTTCCAATTTTCCTGTTCATTATGGGGGCGCTGATGCTGGACAGGGAGGAGTCTCCGAAGCGTTTGGTGATGCGGATTGCCCGGATATTGACCGTAACGGCTGCGGGGTCCGTGTGCTACGGCTTTTTCTACGCGCAGCAAAAAGGGGAACCCTTCAACATCGGGGAGTTTCTCCCAAAACTGTTGAAGGGCCCTGCGACGAACGCGTTCTGGTATCTGTATCTGTACCTTGGGCTGCTGTGCCTGCTACCTATTTTGCGGAGAATGGCGGCGGCGCTCAGCAAGCGGCAGCTGGAGTATGTTCTTTTTCTGTCCCTGGGAGTTTTGGGGGTACTGCCCCTGATCAGAATCTTTTTCCCGGAGTTCCAGACGTACGGGCATCTTACGACCGCCCTGTTCAGCCCTTATGTTGGTATGGTGCTGCTGGGCCACTATATAGAGCAGTATGTGCCCAATACCAAGAGGAGCTTCTGGTGGGGGTTCTGCGGTTTTGCCCTGCTGATTGCCTTCCAGGCGGCAGGCACGTTCCTGCTTTACCAGCGGAACCCGGACTCCTATATGGCCCTGGATGACCGGACGCTGCTCACCATCACGGGCTCCAGCGCCTGCCTCTACATCTGCGTGCGGTACGTGTTCACCCGATACCGGCCAGGTCCGAGGCTGGAGCGCATCATTCACGCTTTGTCTGATTTGACATTTGGGGCATATCTGCTGGGCGATATGATGATCGAGCTGTCCAAGCCTATTCACGCGGTGCTGCGTGAGCATTGCCACGTCCTGATCGCCATGGTGCTGTGGGAGATCATAATTCTAATCGGATGTATGTGCATCACGGCCGGGCTGAGGCTGATTCCGTCTCTGCGGAAGTGGCTGTAAAGCGGACGGCTGTAAGATGCAGGAAAGGGAGTACGCTATGAAAAGGCTGATGGATCCAACCATGTTCAAATTTCTACTGGTAGGGGTTTTTAATACGCTGGTGGGCTGCGGGACGATGTTTCTGCTCTACAACCTGGCGGGGTGCTCCTATTGGCTGTCCTCAGCGGCAAACTACATAGTGGGAGGCGTTGTCAGTTTTTTCCTCAACAAGTATTTCACCTTTCAAAACCACGAGCGCTCCTGGAAGCAGGTAATTCGCTTTGCAGTCAACGTAGCGGTCTGCTACCTGCTGGCCTACGGGATTGCGAAGCCCCTGACGCGGCACGCACTGGCCGGACAGCCGGTAAATATACAGGAAAATGTGGCGATGCTGGCGGGTATGTGTCTCTATACCGCTTTGAACTATGTTGGACAGCGCTTTTGGGCCTTTCGGAGTAAGAAGTAAGTAGTAGACAGCATTTAAGGACAAAACAACCCCTTCCCATCTAATTTTAGGTTAGTTGGAAAGGGGATTCTCTCACTCAAATTTAGATAGTGTCTGCATAAGATTTACAATTTTTATAGATTTCTTTCCCTATAGCCTCTATACCTTTGCGCTCTGGTGTAGTTTCCCCTGGCGTTATTTGGCCGCCAGCCCCCTTGCCAACAATGTTTGCCGGTAATTTTCCACCTTGTTTTTTTCCCGGAAACGCGCTATACTATAAACAAGACCATGCGTGAGTTCGAGGACAAAGGAGGCGGCCGCCATGGCTGTGAGCAGAGAGCCCTTCGGGACGGACAGAGAGGGGAGGAATGTGGAGAAACTGACCCTGCGCAGGGACGGGCTGGAGGCGGAAATCATCACCTTCGGCGCGGCCCTGCGGGCCCTCCGGGTCCCGCGCGCACCGGACAGGAACGGCGAGCCGGTGGACGTGGTGCTGGGCTTCGACCGGGTGGAGGACTACGAGATCTGCGGCGGCTACCTGGGGGCCACTGTGGGGCGGTACGCCAACCGCATCGCCGGGGCCTCCTGCCTCATCGACGGGCGGAGGGTGGCGCTGGAGGCCAACGAGGGGACCAAGCAGCTCCACGGCGGGCCCGCGGGCTTCAGCCACCGGGTGTTCGACGTGCTGGAGACCGGGGAGAGCTCCGTGACCCTGGGGTACGTCTCCGCCGACGGCGAGGGAGGCTTTCCCGGCACGCTGACGCTGCGGGTTACCTGCGCTCTGGACGGGCGGGGGCTCTCCCTGCGCTACGAGGCCGCCAGCGACAAGACCACCTTCTGCAACATCACCAACCACAGCTACTTCAACCTCAACGGCGGCGGCGACGCCATGGGCCACGCCCTCTGGCTGGCCGCCGGGCGCTACACCCCCATCGGCGATGACAGCATCCCCGCCGCCATGAGCGCGCCCGCCGCCGGCACCCCCTTCGACTTCACCGCCGAAAAGACCCTGGGCCGGGACATCGGCGCGGATCACCCCCAGCTGCGCTGCGGCGGCGGCTATGACCACAACTTCGTTCTGGACCCCGCCCAGGGGCTCCGGCCGGCCGCCCGGCTGACCGGGGACCGGTCCGGCATCGTGATGGAGGTCTGGACGGAGAAGCCGGGGGTCCAGCTCTACACCGCCAACTATGTGGAAGAGGGCCGGAGAGGCAAAAACGGGGCCGTCTACGGCTTCCGGCACGGTTTCTGTCTGGAGACCCAGCACTTTCCCGACACCCCCAATCAGCCCGCTTTTCCCTCCGCCACGCTGCATGCGGGGGAGAGATACGACCAGCTGACCAGATTCCGTTTTTCACTGGAGAAAGCGTAATTT
>OFFB01001629.1_pt1 | contig 12776 bp, 11 predicted proteins | sample 1521281 | NCBI WGS metagenome assembly OFFB01 (sample SAMEA3504109, study PRJEB24116) | mouse gut metagenome | biome: mouse gut; feature: mouse-associated habitat; material: faeces | place: Denmark | collected 2011
AATTGAAGGACCAGAAAATTCTTGAAAAAGGTGGTGCTTGTGTTTCGGCGGGTGACAATGGCTCATTCAATGTATGGAAGACCGATACAGGGATAATACGCGGAGAGGCTATGCGTCATTGCGTCACCATTGAAAGCAAACGATTTTCAACGTATGAAGAAGCATCTGAATGGGTTGAAATATGGCTTGAAAATATCAACTGAAATGCCACATGAAACAATGATTTATGACCGCCAAAATAACCCTTTGACTCATAATAAAGAGCAGAGAGGAGATACAAGTCAAGAAATGTCTGAAAATATTGACATTATCAGCTACAGTACTTTTAAGCGTCGGCATCATCCAATAATCTACGAGTGTAGAGATGGAGTAAAAGGCTGGATAAGAGAAACGATTGCCCAGACCTTGATACACTATGGCTGCATATATGCGCTCAGGAATATGCCTACTCTCTCTTTGCGGATGAAAAGCCGAAAGCGATGGCGAAAAGGCTTATCCTTGAAATTCATGGTGAGGAATGGACGAAAAATAAACAATTCGTGTATTTCGCATCTCGCAATTATCATAATGATTTTGAAGACAATCTATTTGTTTTCTATAAAGAAAAATTGACATCCTCTCGCTGTTGCCGAAAGAAATAGAAGCACCTGATTATTGGGGCGAAGTTGACGCTTGCAGCCTCGGCATAACAACCAACAACGATGTTTGGGAAGCGTCTTATTATGGCGTAGATAACGTTTTTCGCCAAGCTCCCGAACTCATTGATGCTCTATACTCCTTGTGTGGGCGATAGAAAATGATTACCTAAATCTCAAAGAGAAATGACCCAACACGAAGATTATGTAACCTACGACCAACTTACTGCCCTTTCCGGCATTGATGGCCTCTCCGGCATGTGCGTCATAAATATAGCTATTATATCGTCTGGCCCGCGACATGCCTGTTCCGCGCGAATAGGGTATTGAACATTACATTGAATCTTTTGTCGGATGGATTTCCCAAAACTATATTATCAAGGAATAATATAGTTTTTGCCACAAAGACAAAACCAAAGTTTCTGAATTTGTGATATAGATTATTAAACAACATAACCCATACAAACGATGAAAAAAACAATTAAAGCATATAAGGGATTCAACCACGACCTGACTTGCCGCGGCTTCCAATACGAGGTCGGAAAAGAATATGATCAAAAATGCCCTGTTTCAGCCTGCAACAGCGGTTTCCATGCATGCGAGAATCCTTTGGATGTATTTGAGTTTTATCCCCCATGCGACGAAAACGGTACAGCACGATATTGCGAGGTTGAACAGAGCGGCATTTTAGACTGTCAAATTAATAAGTCCGCATCATCCCATATCAAGATTGTCTCCGAAATAGGACTTGATGGCATGCCGGGAAAGAAGAAGCCTACCGGATTCTTTTTGATGAATACTATCAGATTCTGGGTGTGTTTGCCATGAAATATGTAAGAGACAAAGAGGTTGCCGAAGACATTGTACAGGATGTCATTCTGGAATTATACAACCGCCGGCTCCTGTTCAACTCCCTCCTTGCCCTCAAATCGTTTTTGTTTCTGTCCGTAAAAAACAGAGCCCTCAATTTCCTGCGCCACCGTCAGGCACAAGAACGCTACCTGAATTATAAAACGGAAGAAGAGAGTTTTTTCCTGAACAATATCATCCGCGAGGAAGTATATTATCATCTGCAAAAAATGATTGGAGAACTCTCTGAACCGGTCCGAAAAATATATGAACTGACTTTACAGGAACTTTCCAATGAAGAAATTGCCGAACAGCTCGGCCTATCCGTCGATTCCGTCAAAGCTCACAAAAAACGGGGGAAACAGGTATTGAAAGGAAAACTAAAAGAATTATTGTTCTGCCGGACAAAATTTTTTCAATTGCATTATATACCAAAGAGTATAAACCTGAGATTACCCCTCAGTATCGCCATGGCGCGCTTAAAATGAGTCTTTACCGTAGTTTCTGCTATATTCATCCGGACTGCAATTTCTTTGATTTTTTTCTTCTCGACAATATGGAGTAACACGACTTCTTTTTGTTTTTCAGGCAATGTATCCAGGATAGCTTTCAGACGTCCATAAATATCGTCATCGGTTTCCGGTTCTGCGATACCGGAAAACAACATAGCCTCAATGATTTTGTCCTGATGTTTACATTGAATCTCCAGGTCCCGCAAGTAATTCAAACAATTGTTCCGGATAATACCGAGCATGTAATAAAATATGGACTTTTTTTCATCATATCTTTCCGGATGAGACCACAAGGAAAGAAAAGCATCCTGCACTAAATCTTCCGCTTGTTTCCAATCGTAAAGATAACGCATGGCATAACGTTGCAAAGGAAGAAATGAAGTTTCATACAATTCATGAAAAGCGTCCAAGTTCCTTTTTTTTATCCGGACCCCTAACTTATCTTCCCCTATGAATTTATTTATTCTTGCCATGAAATTTTCAGCAAAGATACTTTTTTCTAATATACGGTGTCCTCCATTTTTTGATTCAATGTAAATAATATAAAAGAAAGCGTGGTTTATGGAAACAAATTCTATTAGCTGGGAGATTTTATTGAAAAGTATCCGGCAAACATTATCTTCTGAAGAAGAAGTCATTTTTCAGAAGTGGTTGGCCCGGGATATACGGCATAAAGAATATTATGAGAAAATGTACCGGATTTGGTCGTCGGAGGATACTACTTATGATTTGTACACCGATGTGGCTCAAATGATAACCCGTTTTGACGATTATGTCCGGAACGAACGGAAAGTAAAACAACGGAAAATATTGGGATATGTATATCGTTCGGTAGCTTGTCTGTTGTTGCTGCTCACTGTGGGTGGAGGAATAATGTTGCTGCAGAAAGAAAAACAGGGACAGGAAAACGATAATCAGCTCGCCGGTGCCATTTTTCCGGGCACAGGAAAAGCCATTATCCTTTTACCGAACGGCGAAAAAGTAGATATTGATTGGTTAGCCGACTCTCTCCCTTATCAGACAGCAGGGTTGAGTGTTGAAAAGGATTCCGGAATAATCAAATACACAGAACAACAGCAGTCCGATTCTGATTATCACACCATTGTTATACCGAGAGGAGGAGAATATCAGGTGAAGTTAAGCGATGGAACAAGGGTTTGGCTGAATTCAGATTCGAAATTGAAAATTCCGACCTCTTTCGTGGGAAATGAAAGAAGGGTCTTTTTGTCGGGAGAAGCTTATTTCGACGTAGTGAAAAATGACCGTAAGCCTTTTATTGTCGAAACGGATTTGGGAAATATAAAAGTTTACGGAACGGTATTTAATGTAAAACGTTATTCCGGCGACAGGCAATTGAAAGCAACTTTAGTTGAAGGTAGTATAGGATTTAGCACCGATAAGACGACAGAGTGGAAACTCCAGCCCGGCTACCAGTTAAGCCTCCTGGAAGGGAAAAGTGAACCGATTGTGGAAAAAGTAAAGATTTATAATGAAATAGCCTGGAAAAATCAACGTTTTTGTTTTGAAAACAGAACCTTAGAATCGATAGTCCAGGATATTGAAAGATGGTATAACGTCAAGATTGTTTTCGAAAGTCCCTCATTAAAACAACTGCAATTTTCAGGTTCTTTGAGCCGGTACGGTGAGATAGAAACCTTACTGCGTTTTTTTGAAGAAAGTGCGGATATCCGATTTTCAGTCGACAACCATACAATTACAGTGAAAAGAAAATAAAAAATAGAGAATGTCTCTGCAAGCCGGCAAACTTTAGAGAACATTCTCTACACATTCATTAATATTAACGAATTATAAACAAATGTATGAAAAAAAAAGCACCTGACAGGTATGTATTGCCTGAATTTTTAAGAAAAATGTTAACGGTTGCGCACTTGTTGTTCATTTTTTCGCTGTCCTATGCAGCAACGGATAATGATACAAAACTGGTAACGTTTGCAGTGAAGTCCGAGAGTTTAAATGATGTCCTGATAAAGTTCAAAGATCAAACCGGAATAGATATTTTATTTAACAAACAGCTTATCGGAAACCGGAAATGCAACGATTTTGAAATTGTAAATCAACCTGTCGAAATAGTACTGAGTAAAATTCTGGAAGGGACAGGTTTTGAATTTTCGAAAGTGGACGGAGTATATGTCATTAAAAAAAGCACAGAAAAAATCATACCGTCCGCAGAGCCTTTATCCATCTCCGGTGTGGTGGTCGGACCGGATGGAATACCATTGCCGGGAGTGACCGTTTTGGTAAAAGGCACTTCCTTAGGAAGTGCAACCGATACAGAGGGAAAATTTAAATTGTCACTTTCCTCCCAAGAAAACATAGTCCTGGTATTTTCGTTTGTCGGCATGCAAACAAAAGAAGTTCCTTATAAAGGAGAAGCCGAAATGAAAGTACTCCTGGAAACCAATGTGACTGAAATGGAACAGGTCGTAGTCACCGGTATTTTTACCCGCAAGGCAGAAAGTTATACGGGTGCTGCGACAACCATAAAGAAAGAGGAATTACAGAAAATGGGAAACCAAAATGTCTTACAATCTTTGAAAAGTTTAGACCCGGCCTTTCATATTATAGAAAATAATGATTTCGGTTCGGACCCGAACAAAGCTCCCCAAATTCAATTGCGTGGTCAACAATCCATGCCCGATATAAAAGGGACCTACAATGGAAATCCCAATCAACCGCTTTTTATTCTGGATGGTTTCGAAACGGACATTACAACCATTTACGATTTGGATATGAATCGGGTGGAAACTATTGTATTGCTGAAAGATGCCGCAGCAAAAGCCATTTACGGAGCAAAAGCGGCCAACGGCGTAGTGGTCATCGAAACCCGCCAACCCAAAGCCGGGAAAATGAGAATTTCATACAAAGGAGATTTGAATTTAACGGTTCCCGATTTAACAGGCTATAATCTTTGTGATGCACGCGAAAAATACGAGGTGGACAAAGTGCACGGACGTTATTCAGACCCTTGGTTTTGGGAACAGTACCTGAACAATATCAACTCGGAAATAGAACGCGGAGTTAACACAGATTGGCTGGCACAACCTTTACGTACGGGAGTGGGCCATCGGCATTCTCTGTATCTGGACGGCGGAGACAAGCATTTACGCTATGGCGTGGATTTGCTCTATAATGAAATTAAAGGTGTCATGAAAGAGTCCGACCGGAAAACATTCACAGGAGGAATTACCCTGGCTTACCGTTATAAAGACCTGCTGTTCCGAAATCAGTTGAGCACCACCCTGAACCGTGCCAATGACTCTCCCTATGGCTCTTTTGCCGAATATGCGGAATTGAATCCTTACTGGACACCTTATGATGAAAACGGGGAGTTAAAGCAGATTGCAGGTTCTACTGGCGGCGGCGGCCGGGTCGGGACCACCTGCGGAAATCCGTTATGGAATGCTTCTATCGGTACTAAAAATTTCAGTAAATATACCGGTATTACCAATAATTTTTACATTGAATGGCAGGCATTGACCTCGTTGAAGTTTATCGGACGTCTGGGATTATCGAAAACACTCAATGCCCGGGAAGATTTTTACCCGGCAGCACACACCAGATTCCTGGGGTATCCGGAAGACAAATTTTTTGAAAAAGGTTTATACAGCAAACTGGAAGGAGAAAGCAGCCATATTAATCTGGATATGACGGCAAATTACTCTTTGTTGCTGGATAAGCATCAACTTTTCCTGAATCTGAATTACAAAATGGAACAAAGCCGTTCGGAAGAAGTTACTTTTACTATGGTCGGTTTCCCGAATGACCAGAGCGGTTTTATCACTTCAGGCCTGGGATTCAACAAGAGTGATTATCCTCCGTTCGGAAACGAGGCCATTAGCCGGGAAATAGGTGTTTTGTCCGCTTTAAACTATTCCTACGACGATCGTTACTTGGCTGATTTGTCGTATCGCGCCAGTGCTTCTTCCCGCTTCGGACAAGATAAACGGTGGGGACAATTTTGGTCGGCAGGTATCGGATGGAACTTCCACAAAGAACATTTCATGGAACAGGCAGAATGGCTGAAACAATTTAAATTGCGAGCCTCAACCGGTTATACCGGAGCACAGAATTTCAATCCGTATCAGGCATTGGCTATGTTTGGTTATCATCAGACCCAAGCCTACGACAACTGGCTCGGTTCTTATTTAATGGCTTTGCCTAACGATGACCTGAAATGGCAGAAAACCCAGGATTACAATATAGGATTCGACCTGAATCTTTGGGGACGCCTTATGATTGTATACGACTATTACGTACAGCAAACCAAGGACCAGTTACTGGCCTTGACTATCCCGCCTTCAATGGGATTTACCAGTTACATGGAAAATATCGGAAGTACGGAAAACAAAGGGATGGAACTGAAATTAAATGCCCATCTGCTGTATGATGTGGAAAACGACCGTTATTTAAGTACATCTTTCTCTATTGCCAAAAATACGAATAAACTCAAGAAAATATCGAATGCATTAAGAAGTTATAACGATGAGGTAGATAAAGAAATATTGGATGGGAATACCAACAGGCCCCAAACCCGTTTTATCGAAGGTTCGTCTATGAATGCCATTTGGGCCGTACGTTCCTTGGGTATTGATCCGGCTACGGGAGATGAAATTTTCCTGACAAAAGACGGAGAAACAACGACAGAATGGAAAGCCGAAGACCAAGTAGTATGTGGGGACGCCATGCCCAAATGTTCGGGTACTTTTGGAATAAATATGGATTACCGGGGTATTTTCCTGAATATGTCCTTTTATTATCAATTCGGCGGTCAGATTTACAACCAGACCTTGGTTGACCGGGTAGAAAATGCAAATGTCAGCTTAAATGTAGACAAACGAATTTATAATGCGGTATGGAAAAAACCGGGAGACCGGGTCGATTTTTCCTATAATCCTTCCAGGCTGACTAAACCCAGTTCCCGCTTTGTGCAGGATTTGAATGAATTGCGTTTGTCGTCTTTGAATGTCGGGTATGATTTCCGGCATTGTACTTTCCTGAAAAAGAGCCGGCTGCAACAATTAAAGGCCAGTTTTTATATGGATGATGTATTCCGGGCTTCCACCGTAAAAACCGAACGCGGGTTGACTTATCCGTTTGCACGTACTTTCTCGTTTTCTTTACAAGCAACCTTTTAATCGATGAATACAATGAAACGAATCAAAAAAATAAAAAATATACTCGGCATTTTATGCTTTTCCTTGCTGAGTGTATCCTGCCAGGAATGGCTGGATGTCAGTCCGAGTACGGAAATAAAATATGATGATTTATTTAGTTATAAAAACGGTTTCAAAGACCAATTGACCGGTATATACACAACTTTATGTTCAGAAAATCTTTATGGGGTAGAACTGGGCTTCGGCATGCTCGATGTATTGGGACAACAATATTATCTCTGGTCTGCTACCGCTAACGGGTCTTATTATAACATGCACCGTTTCGAATATGATAATTCAAAATGCGAAACTATCATTAATTCGATTTGGACAAATATGTATAACACTGTCGCCAATGTCAATATACTGTTGCAGGGCATAGAAGAACATCGCGGCGTACTTGCAGAAGATGAAGAAAAAATTTACGAAGGAGAGGCTTATGCTCTGCGTGCTTTTCTGCATTTCGACCTGCTTCGTCTGTTTGGTAAAAGCTATGTTATCGGAGCTGACGAAAAAGCAATTCCTTATGTAAAATCGATTTCAAAAAAAGTGACTCCATTGTCTACCGTTTCGGAAGTCCTCGATTTAGTCACCGAAGATTTGGAAAAAGCGGCAACTTTGCTGGAAGAAGATCCTATAAAGACCGGTCAGGCTACGACGTCTTTTCTGGGTACCCGCAGTTTTCATCTCAACTATTATGCAGTCCGGGCTTTGATGGCACGTGTTTATCTGTATAAGAACGATAAAGTGAATGCATTGAAAAATGCACGGGAAGTGATGCTTTCAGAAAAATATCCATGGGTGAGCAAAGGAGCGGTGGCTACCACCGACCGCAAAAACCGCGACGGAATCTTTTTACCGGAATGTATATGGATGTTGAATAATACCAAATTGAGTACACTGACAGATACTTATTTAAAAGAGAGTGACTATACGCTGTATTGTAAAGATGTTGTTATCGACGAAATTTTTGAAAGCCAGTTATATGGCGGTCTGGACTGGAGATATATTTATTATTTTGAGCGTCCCTCCTGGTACTGGCTTAGCAATAAATTATATCAGTATTCCTCCGCTTATAACAACCGTCAACCCCTGTTGCGGCTCAGCGAAATGTACCTAATTGCAGCAGAATGTGCCGAATCTAAAAAAGAAGCAGTGGAATATCTTAATACCCTACGCCAGCACAGAGGCTTTGAAGAAGCCCAGAACCTGAAAGAAGATGTGACGGATGAAAATTTGCAGACAGCTATCGGAAAAGAATACCGGAAGGAATTCATCGGCGAAGGACAATGGTTTTATTATTGCAAACGCACGGACCAAGATGTTCTGCCCAATATAACGGTTCCTTTCAGCAAGGCTTATTATATCCTTCCCATCCCGGAGCAGGAAAAAGAATACGGAAACAGAAATTAAAAAGAAAAAGTGATGAAACGATTTATACATAAATACAGTTTATTGTGCTTTGGTGTGGCAGCTATATGGTTTGGCAGTTGCTCAAAAGACGGGTATGTACAATACGATGAGGACTATGCTTCCCTGCGCTTTATCTACACCGCCCCGGGAAACGACAGCATCGTTTATTCATTTGCCCTGTATCCGGATAAGGAAGAAGGTATTGTGGAGATACCTTTTAAACTTATCGGCTTAGCGTCCGGCCAAACCCGTGAAGTAAAAATCGAAGTCGTAAAAGAAGAAACTACAGCCAAAGAAAACGACAACTTTATCGTCGAAACCAACGAACTTCCGGCCGACTCGATAAAATCAACCCTGAAAATAAGAGTGAAAAAAACACCGGATTTGGAAAATCATGATTTGGACGTGAAGTTTCGTCTCGGCAGTAATGATTATTTTGCGGCAGCTCCCGTTGATGAGAATATGTACCGGATTGTGTTGACTAATCGTCTGGCAAACCCCAAAGGATGGCCTTTCGGTGAATATAGTCGTGTAAAACATCAGTTTGTGATTCAGATTCTGGGAATTGCAACCGATTACGATAAATGGACGCAAAGTGAAAAGATTCATTACACAAGCATCATGGTGGACGCCTTGTATAAATACAACAAGGCGCATCCGGGAAATCCCCTGACCGATGAAAACGGACTGCTTGTAAGTTTCTGACAATATACTAATGATAAAAAATCATACCATGAAAAAGATTATAAATTTATTATTTATCATTCCTCTTTTAGTTACTCTGGCTTCCTGCTATGAGGACAAGGGGAATTATGATTATATAAATTTGCCTGATATCGCTATAAAAGCAAAAGATACGGTGAATGTAACCCAACTTCATACCTTAGAAATTCCCGCAGATGTAAATTTGAATGGTGAAGCAGAAACCGACTATGAATTCAGTTGGCGGATTTGGTCAAACAACATCGGAGGAATCGACCAACAAAAAATCATCGGAAACACCCGGAATTTGACTTATAAAGTAACGGAGGTCCCGGGAACTTATACCCTGGTATTGACTGTCCGTAACAAAATTACGGATGTAAAAAGCTATAAGCAAATTCATCTGGTCATATCAGGCAGCATTACCGAAGGCTGGATGGTCTTGCAGGAAAAAGACGGGAAAAGCGATTTTGATTTGATTATGAGTCCGTATTTTTCCAACCGGGTAAGCACGGATGAAATTCTGCACAACTGTTATGAAGCTATCAATGGCGAACCCTTAGTGGGACGCGGAGTTAAAATCGGCAGTTTTTTTGCTTTAGGACGTTATCAGGAAGTCATTGTGCTGACAGATAAAGACGGAGTGCGCTTATCTGCGGTTACCATGCAAAAAACGTATGACATTTCTACCTTGATGTATGATATGTCTTCCTGGAAACCGGAAAATTATATTGCCTGGAAATATGGGTCAAGTCCGTGTACGTATGCTTTTGACGGAATAATTTCCAATGGGCGTATTTATGAATATCAATCTATGCCATCGAGCGATTTTCCGATTTATACCGAACCCATCTTAAAAGACGGGACCTATAAAGCTTCGCCCTATGTTCCAAAACACTATCCTATCTGGCGTTATCAAGGAGTTATTTATGACGAAGAAAACGGCCGTTTCTTGAGTTTCAACGGAAATACATGGGTTTTGCAGGAGCTGCCGGTCGCTACGGAAATACAACCGTTCGACTGGGGGAACATGCATGCCACTCTCCGTTATATGGAAACCGGATATAATAACCACGAATATGGATTATTTGAAGATTGGACGACACATAAATTGACACTATGTGTGTTCAATTTTATGGCCACACCCAATATCGGTGTCGGAAAATATACCGCAGATAATTGCCCGGAATTGCAGGATGCCCGATATTATGCAGTCGGTTCGTTGGGACCAGTATTTTTATATGCTACAGACCGGAACATATACCGGTATGATTACAACGGCACAAACACAGGAGAAAAGATTTATACGCTGGCCAATCCCGATGAAAAAATAACGGGAATGAAAATATTCAAACCTTGTATCGACCTTTATATTCCGAGCCATCCATACAACAATAAAATTCTGATTATTTCTACTTATAATACAAGTAAAAAAGAAGGGAAAATCTATATGTACCATATCAATGAAACGAACGGAACTATCGATATTTCCTCAGAAAAGACATTCGAAGGTTTCGGCGAAATCCTGGACATGGAATACAATTATCCGAAATACGGTGTATAAATGAATAGATATTTAAAAATAGGCTTGGTGCTCTCCTGCTGCGTTTGGTGGGAAGCACAAGCTTTTTCACAGGTGAAAATCCGTTTCGGCGAAACTTGCAGGCAAGAAGAAATTCAAGTCGGGTTCCGGGAACAGGTTTATAAGATAAAATTGGATGAACTAGGCGCAGGAATGATAAATATTCCGGCTTCTTTGGCACCCGGACATGCTGTTTTATATGGTCCGCGCAGCATTTCTTCGTTTTATCTCGTACCGGGACAACAGCAGGAAATTACTAAGTTGAGCGACCAAAAAATTGAATTTGCCGGAGCAGCCAAAGCAATCAACATATATTTGAACAGTTCGTTTTTAAACGACCGGCACCCGGGATATGAAAAAAGTGAAGAAGAATTCCTGGAAGCGTGGGAGCTGCTTCCGGGCAAGTTGCTGTCCTACCTCGATTCTTTACCCCTGCCCGCAGATTTTAAGAAATCGGAACGTAGACGACTACACTACGTAGCTTGCAATTTATTATTGGACTATCCTTCCCGACATGCCAGACTATTACGTCTGCAAAGGTATACTCCAGGAGAAAAGTATTACCGGAAATTATCGGAACTGCTCCAGGAGGACCCTTCTGCCTATGAATTCGGGGAATACCGCCGGTTTTTCAAGGATGGAATACAATCGTTGGCGGGAAAAGAAAAATCAGCAACAGGCAAACCTTTGGACAAATTAAGGTACGAACTGGACTACATATGCCGGAACATACAAGACGAAAAACTGGCGGGTTACCTGGTCGATGCCAGCATGTCCGGCTATATTATGTATTCCGGAGCAGAAGGAATGGAAGAATTTTTATCCCTTTATCGGGAAAAAGTGAAAGATGAGAAACAAAAAGCGGCATTCTTCCGGTCGTATGAACAATACACCCGTCTGGAAAAAGGCAAAAAGGCACCCCATTTTTCCCTTTCAGATAAAGACGGTAAACGGAGGAATTTATCTGACTGGCTGGGACATTACGTTTATATCGACGTCTGGGCCACCTGGTGCGGGCCGTGTTGCCGAGAACTCCCGGCATTTCATAAACTGAAAGAAGAATTTAAGGATAAGCCCATTTGTTTTGTAAGTATCTCTATAGATGCAGACGAGGCCGCCTGGCGAGCAAAGATAGAAAAAGACGGTCTGAAGGGTATCCAATTAAGGGCAAACGGAGAAGATTCTTTTGCAAACGATTATAAGATTTCATTGATTCCCCGATTTCTATTGATAGACCGGGAGGGAAATATACTCGATGCAAATATGTCACGTCCTTCGGACACCAAAACAATGGAAAGACTGACCACTTTATTATCCAATCAATGACAATAACAAATCTGGCAAGAGGAAAAACAATCGTGTCCCTCTTGTCAGATTATTTCCAAATCTCCTTTTGCCACCCACCCTTCATTGCCGTCTGCCATCCGGATATTGTACCAATTCCCCAATTGCTCCACCACCCGGACTTTCAGTCCTTCGTGAATCAAAAACAGACTCGTACCACTATTATCCGGAGCACCTTTCACCGTCACACTTGGAGTCGTGATAATCGCATACTCCCTGTCAGTAATTTTCTTATCCTGCTGCATAGCAAAAAATATCGTCCCCATAGTCAGTAAAAAAACAATAATCCCCACCACAAAACCTGCCTTTTTGACACCAGTCGAAGGAGAATAAAAAAATAAAGCCGCCATCACCAAAAAGAGGATAAAGAGAGCTACTGAGATATATCCCCACTGATCGGCAGAGAAATAACCCACTAACCCTTTGTACCATCTCACTAAAAATAATTCCGGCAACACCTCGATTTTATCTACAATAGCCTGCTGAGCCATATGCAGGTTATAGCGGGCAGAAGCATCTGAAGGTTCCAGTAACAAAGCACGCTCGTAATTCAATATGGCCTGCG
>OFFB01001630.1_pt1 | contig 12775 bp, 7 predicted proteins | sample 1521281 | NCBI WGS metagenome assembly OFFB01 (sample SAMEA3504109, study PRJEB24116) | mouse gut metagenome | biome: mouse gut; feature: mouse-associated habitat; material: faeces | place: Denmark | collected 2011
GGGGCGCGACCCGATTATCCTACGATAGTCTATTCCCGAATACTGAAAGAACTCTATCCCGGTACTCCTGTTGTGGCGGGCGGTATAGAGGCTTCATTGAGACGCCTTTCCCATTACGATTATTGGGAAGACAGGCTCAGACCATCAATTCTCATTGATGCTCCGATGGATATTCTGAGTTACGGAATGGGGGAAAAGACTATGGTTGAAATAGCTCGCAGACTCTCCGATGGTGCATCTGTCGATGAACTGCGATCGCTTATGCAGGTCGCCTCTCTGTTACCGGCTACGGCGATCCCTGTTGAAGACGAGAACAATATCATATTGCATCCCTTTGAGGAGTGTCTGGAAGACAAACGCAAGCAATCGCAGAATTTCAAGCATATTGAACAGCAAAGCAATCGTTATGCGGGTGCTGTACTCTGGCAACGTCACGGAGACAAGGCGGTTAGAGTCAATCCGATGCATCCGCCTATGACGACCGGAGAAATAGATGCTTCGTTTGATCTCCCTTATATGCGTTATCCCCATCCGCGTTATAAGGGAAAACATATTCCCGCATACGATATGATCCGTCATTCGGTCAATATGCATCGCGGTTGTTTCGGAGGTTGCGCTTTCTGTACTATTTCCGCCCATCAGGGTAAATTCATCGCTTCGCGCAGTCGGGAGTCGATTCTGAAAGAAGTGCGTCAGATCACCGCAATGGATGATTTCAAAGGATATATTTCCGATCTGGGAGGCCCTTCCGCCAATATGTACGGCATGTGTGGAAAAAATACGGAGATATGCAAGAAATGTATGAAGCCCTCGTGTCTCCATCCAGTGCCATGTCCCAATCTGAATACGGATCATGGCCCTTTGCTGGATATATATCATTCCGTTGACTCTCTTCCCGGAATAAAAAAATCGTTCATCGGAAGCGGTGTTCGCTATGATCTTTCGATGCATCCGACCGGCAACTCTGAAATCGACCGTACGAACCGCCGGTATAACAGAGAGCTGATTGAGAAGCATGTTTCGGGACGTCTGAAGGTAGCGCCGGAACACACATCCGATAAGGTGTTGACGGTAATGAGAAAACCGTCATTCAATCTTTTTTATGATTTCAAGAAATTATTTGATGAAGTCAACCGTGAATGCGGATTGAAGCAGCAATTGATTCCATATTTTATATCAAGCCATCCCGGCTGTCATGAGGAGGATATGGCAGAACTGGCCGTCACTACGAGGAACCTGAATTTTCATCTCGAGCAGGTTCAGGATTTTACTCCGACACCCATGACTGTCGCGACAGAAATATATTATACCGGCTATCATCCCTATACAGGCGAACGCATATTTACAGCAATTTCGCCTGAAGAAAAAAATGCTCAGAGAAAATACTTTTTCTGGTATGATCCCCAAAACCGGAGGGATATAATAGCGTCGCTCAAGCGCATGAACCGTGTCGATCTGATCTCTCAGCTATATCCGGTTTATAGGCGTGATGCGAATAAAGGACAGGATAATTCTTTGCGTAGAAAGAAAAAATATTAACTTTGTGAGTAGTAAATCAATCATTTATCAAACACATAACAATATGTTACATCAACTAAAATCCGCACTTATGATTTCATCGGCCTTAATAGTAGGCGCGTGCTCAAGTGGAGGTTCTGACAGTCAGGATATTATAGATAAGCCTGATTTTAAGTCCGAGACCGGAGAATTCACCGTAGAAGCTCTTGAGGCACTCGGGCGAGTCAGTGATCCTCAGATCTCTCCTGACCGAACCAAGATCCTCTATGGTGTCAGCTATGAAAGCGTTGAGCAGAACAAGAGCAATCTTGATCTCTATGTCATGAATCTTGACGGATCAGACAACAAACGAATTACAAAAACGCCCGACAGTGAGAACGGCTATACATGGATCGACGGTGGCAAGAAGATTGCATTCATAAGTCCTGTTGACGAGAAGCCTCAGCTGTGGATAATGAATGCCGACGGCTCGGGACGTAAGGCGGTCAGCAATGTCGAGAACGGAATTCAGGGATTTTTATTCTCGCCTGACGAGAAGAAGGTTGTTATGATTGGAACGGTGAAATACAACCGCACGGCACAGGACATTTATCCTGATCTCCCCAAAGCTACTGGCCGAGTTTTCGACGACATAATGTATAAACATTGGGATGAATGGGTTACTGAAATTCCTCATCCCTTGGTCGGTGATTTCAACGGTTCGGAAGTCAGCGGAGTGACCGACATTATGGCTGACGAGCCCTATGAAGCTCCGATGAAACCTTTTGGAGGAATCGAATCGTTTGCATGGTCACCGGATGGATCAAAGCTAATCTATGTGTCGCGAAAGAAGACAGGCAAAGCTTATGCCCAGTCCACGAATTCCGATCTCTATCAATATGACATCGCTACGAAAAAAACTATTAACCTGACAGAGGGAATGATGGGTTATGATACAAATCCCGCATATTCTCCCGATGGAAAATATGTAGCGTGGCTCTCGATGGAGCATGACGGTTATGAAAGCGACAAAAACCGTATTTTCATCATGAATGTGGCTGATGGAAGCAAGACCGATCTCACAACAGACTGGGATTATACGGCCGACGCCATCGCATGGAATCCCAACGGGAAATCAATATATTTCATAGCTCCGAAAGATGGCGTTACTCCCATTTTCTCCATTGATATCGCCACAAAAGAAGTTAAGGAGGTCGCCAACGGAGTCTGCGATTACGCGTCATTATGCCCGGTCGATGAAACGACATTGCTTTCGATGAGACACTCAATGATCGCGCCTAACGAGGTTGTAGCCGTCAAAGGCAACGAGGTAAAACAAATATCGAATGTCAATACGGAATTGCTGGCATCTCTCGATATGCCGACTGTTGAAAAACGTATGGTTCCCACTACCGACGGAAAATTAATGACGACTTGGGTCGTGTATCCTCCGAAATTCGACAAGACCAAGAAGTATCCGGCCATTCTCTACTGTCAGGGCGGTCCTCAGCAGGCTGTCAGCCAGTTCTGGAGTTTCCGCTGGAACTTCGCGCTTATGGCGTCACACGGATATATAGTCATTGCTCCTAACCGTCGCGGTCTTCCCGGCTTCGGCACAGAATGGAACGCACAGATATCGAAAGATTACGGTGGTCAGAATATGAGAGATTATTTCAGCGCCGTAGATGACATGAAGAAAGAGCCGTATATCGACGCTGATCATATTGGTGCTGTCGGAGCAAGTTATGGCGGATTTTCGGTTTATTGGCTTGCCGGACACCATGAAGGCAGGTTCGCGGCTTTCATAGCCCATGCGGGTATTTTCAACACGGAGGCGCAGTATCTCGAGACGGAGGAAATGTGGTTTGCCGACTGGGATTTAGGTGGCCCGTTCTGGGCTAAAGACAATGAGGCCGCACAGCGTTCGTACGCCAACTCACCCCATCGATTCGTGGACAAATGGGATACGCCGATTCTTATCACTCACGGAGAATATGATTTCCGTATTCTTGCTTCGCAAGGTATGATGGCTTTCAATGCTGCGGTGCTTCGCGGTGTCCCTGCAGAAATGCTTATTTTCCCTGACGAGAACCATTGGATTCTCAAGCCTCAGAACTCGGTAATGTGGCAGCGTGTGTTCTTCCGCTGGCTTGACCGCTGGTTGGTTCCCGGCAGTGAAGCGGCAAAAGAAGCGGCTGCAAAGGAAAACGCTTCAGTCGTGAAAGCCGATTCGGTTGCGACTGACAGCGTAAAATAATGAGAATAAATGAATAACTAATTATAAAAAGCGGCTGGACCACCAGATTCAGCCGCTTTTACTTTTCTCACAAAAATGTCAAAGACTCAGTTAAAAAAATTGCTTTCCCAAATGAGTGCCGAACAGATCAGCGAAATGGTTCTCGATCTGTATGCCGCCCGGTCGGAAGCAAGGGAATATCTTGATTTCTTTGTGTCGCCCGACATAGAGAAGAAACTCGAAAAAAGCCGTTCGTCAATAAAAAAGGAGATGTCACGTAATTCCAAAGGCCGAAATAAATCCCGCTCAACCAGAATACGTCGGTTCATCAAGGATATTTCTTCTCTGAATCCTGGAGCGGAGCCTGTAGCAGAGATCATGACCTTCGCTGTCGAGACTTTTTGTGAAGTAGGCTCTGACCAAATTATAAAAACTTCTGTACAGAACGGCTATGCAAGATTGCTGCACGATACAATCGTTTATATAAATGATGCAGGTCTTGTCGGGGATTATCTGCCTCGCATTGAAAAAGCTGTCGATTCGATGTCCTCAAGCTGGTGGAGAGGCAATGAATTCAAGAAGCTCCTCAAGCAGGAACTTAAAGAGACAATGGAATCCCTGTGAGTATTGGTCTTACGAGATGAAAGAGTGTTGAAGTTAATTGGATTTTGGGTGCAACCGTCTGATCGTATATAATGGAAGAAAAACAGAAAAAGCCCGATGTCGGGCTTTTTCCATATTGATTAAGCGGAAATAGATCCGTTGTCAACGACCGATGGTCAGAATCGTGAAGTAATTGTAATTGCCGGAGACCATAGGGGAATACTGAAGGGTGATATAATCACCGCCGCGTCCGAACCAAGTGGCACTCAGAGCAGTTCCGGTCATGTTGTTAATGGCGGGCACTCCGTACATTCCGCATAGAGTCGAATATACGCTGTAAAATCGGTTTGTGTCATAACCAAAAGAAGGATTGAAGAACTGGGAACGTATCAAACCTCCGTTTCCGAAATAGAGTGTCGCGTCGGGCCAGTAAGAGTTAAATTGGTTAACCCCGGTAAGATATACCTGATTGTTCATATAGCCGTCTATGCTATAGCCGCTATAATAGAGGTTGTCAAGAGCTGAACCTATTGCAACTCCGAAGGTGAGCCCGAGTATATTGCCTATGAGACTTCCGGTGTAGGAAGGACGCCAATGGGGCGGCGGAACGGGGCGTACCCAAGGCCTCATCGGAGGACGGCCGGGACGCATGGGCGGTCTCATGTATGCCGGACGGTTAGGCCCCGGTCGGTATCCGTAGCCGGGACGAAGGGGACGAGAGGGAGCGGGACGGTAGATCGGTTCAGGATGATTCGGCCTATGATTGTTGCCCGGGCGAAAGTGGTTATTGCCCGGGTATTGCGGACGATTGCCGTGATTGTTGTCGCCGGGACGGAAATTGTTGTTGTTACCGGGGTGATTTGGACGGTTGTTGTTTCCGTTGTTGTTACCGGGGCGGAAATTATTGTTGTTACCGGGGTGATTTGGACGGTTATTGTTCCCGTTGTTGTTACCTGGACGGAAGCTATTGTCGGGCCGCGAGGGTCGCTGCTTGTTGTCGTTGTTACGGAACCCGTCACCGCGCCCCGGGCGTATGTTGGAGTTGTTGTTTCCTCCGCGCCCCGGTCTTATTGTGGAGTGATTCCGTGTCTGATCTGAATTACCTCTGCGGACTTGGGCATCGGCAACCGGAGTGAGAGCGAAAATACTGCAAAGGAGCAATGCTGAAATTGAGATTAATTTTCTTTTCATGATCCGGGAGTGTGTTTATGGGTTCTTACTGTGTTTCTTAGTGGATTATTTAATTCTAAGACGTGCCAAGATATAAAAAGTTTAGCCAATGGACTGCAAAAAGCTTTGGTTTAAGATTTATTCAGATATGCTCCGGTCGGCGCATTTCAGCACGCGTCCGGGGAACTGGTCTATGAGGCCGAGATTATGGGTCGCGACAATGACGGTGGTTCCTTGTTGCTGGATTTCCTGAAGACGTTTCATTATCTGGGCTGCCGTTACAGGATCGAGATTCCCTGTAGGTTCATCGGCAATGAGTAATTGGGGATCATTAAGCATCGCTCTGGCTATGACCACGCGTTGCTGTTCGCCTCCCGACAGTTCATAAGGCATTTTGTAACCTTTATTGAGCATTCCCATCTGACGGAGGGTCGTCTCAATACGTTCTTTCATGCTGTTTTTGTCTTTCCAGCCTGTAGCATCGAGTACAAATTTCAGGTTCTCATAGATATTTCTGTCATTCAGCAAACGGAAATCCTGAAATACAATACCGACCTGACGTCTCAGAAAAGGGATCTCGGCGGATTTTATATTTCCAAGATCATATCCCATTACTTCAGCTGTTCCGGCAGCAACGGGCACTTCGGCATACATTGTCTTGAGAAGAGAGCTTTTACCACTGCCTACTTTTCCTGTGATATAGATGAACTCTCCAGGATCCACGGTCAGATTGACGCGCTTCAAAACTCTGATATCCTGTCTTAGAATATCTACGTCGGTATATTTTATGAGGTGTGACATATAATGTGGTCTGTATTTAATATCCCATGTCAGACAGGAATTTTATTTTCATCAGTCTGATCTCATCTTCTCCATATTCGTCGCCGAGTTCCGCATAAGCTTTATCGAGATTACCATCCTCGCTTTCCTGAAAATAGTCGAAGAGATCGTCCTGCTGTTCCTCGTCAAGAAGTTCGTCTATGTAGTAACTTATATTTATTTTGGTGCCGGAATTCAGTATTCCTTCTATCTCGGACATTAGCTCATCGAGAGACATTCCTTTTGAACGGGCAAGTTCGTCAAGAGGGATTTTCCGGTCGATAGCCTGAATTATGGAAATCTTCACCTTGCTGCGGTTTGCGACCGTGCGTACAATCATGTCCTCCGGACGTTCGATCTCGTTGGTCTCGACGTGCTGCTTTATCACATCAACGAATTCCTTTCCATATCGTCTGGCCTTCCCTGATCCTACGCCTGAAATGTTGGCAAGCTCTTCAACAGTTATAGGGTAGGTTGTGGCCATGGCTTCGAGAGAGGGATCCTGAAATATGACATAGGGGGGCAGATTGTTTCTTCTGGCGACCTGCCGTCGAAGGTCCTTGAGGATTGCGAACAATTCCTGGTCCGCCGCGCAGCTTCCGGCTGTCTTTAAGGATTCAGCTTCATAATCCTCGTCATTGAAGACAGCATCCTCGACAATTTTGAAAGAAACGGGGTCGTTAAGGAACTCCTTTCCTTTCGGAGTCAGTTTCATGAGTCCGTAATTTTCTATGTCGCGTTCGATATAGCCGGCAATAACAGCCTGTCGGATAACCGCGTTCAGGTGTCGGGCGTCGATGTTTCTGCAACTTCCGAAAATCTCGAGGTTTTCATGCCTGTAATTCTTGACATCGTTGGTGTTGCGTCCGCGGAGAATATCAATAATGTAATCAGCTCTGAATTTTTCCTTTAATATCGAAATGGCTTCCAGAATGGCACAGAGATCCTCTTTGGCCTCCACCTTTTTCTTCGGATTAAGACAGTTGTCGCAGTTGCCGCAATTTTCTTCGGGATATTCCTCTCCGAAATAGTGAAGAAGAGTCCTTCGGCGGCATACGCAAGATTCCGCATAGGATGCCGTCTCAAGAAGAAGCTGCCGCCCTATTTCCTGCTCTGCAACGGGTTTGTTCTGGATGAATTTTTCCATTTTCTGCAGATCTTTGGCGGAATAGAATGTAATGCAGCGTCCTTCTCCTCCGTCACGGCCGGCCCTTCCGGTTTCCTGATAGTATCCTTCGAGCGATTTTGGCATGTCATAGTGAATGACAAACCTTACATCAGGTTTGTCTATACCCATTCCGAATGCTATCGTAGCCACGATAACATCGACTTTCTCATAAAGGAAAGCATCCTGATTGGCCGATCGGGTGGGACCATCCATTCCGGCGTGGTAGGGAAGCGCTTTGATCTGATTGACAACAAGCATCTCGGCGAGTTCTTCGACTTTCTTACGGCTCAGGCAGTAAATGATACCAGATTTCCCTTCCATCCCTTTAATGAAGCGGATTATCTCTTTGTCGGTATTGGCTGTCTTCGGGCGTATCTCGTAGAAAAGATTCTCTCGATTGAAGGATGATTTGAAGACATTCGCGCCAAGCATTCCGAGATTTTTCTGTATATCATGCTGGACTTTGGGTGTGGCCGTTGCTGTGAGCGCTATGACAGGGCAGTTGCCTATCTCATTGATTATTGGACGTATCCGGCGGTATTCAGGACGGAAATCATGACCCCATTCTGAGATACAATGAGCTTCGTCAACAGCGTAGAAGGAAATCTTGATCGTTTTAAGGAAATCGATGTATTCCTCCTTTGTCAGCGATTCAGGCGCCACATACAGAAGTTTCGTGCGGCCGGAGATGATATCGGCCTTTACTTTGTCAACGGCCGATTTGTTAAGCGATGAATTCAGAAAATGGGCTATACCGTCATCTTCGCTGAAATTTCTCATGGCGTCCACCTGGTTTTTCATTAGGGCTATCAGGGGCGAAATCACTATTGCCGTTCCTTCCATCATTAAGGAGGGAAGCTGATAGCAAAGTGATTTGCCGCCGCCTGTAGGCATAAGGACAAATGTGTCGTGACCGTCGAGAAGGCTTTGCATTATGGCTTCCTGATGGCCCTTGAAGGTGTCGAATCCGAAATAATGTTTCAGAGCCGCTGTTAGTTCTTTGGTATTAGCCATGGATGAGGGGATAAGGTGGGAAAGTATGATGATTGGTGTTTAGTCCTGTCTGTTCAGTTCGAAATTGGCTTCTTCGAGTTTTTTGAGAGCATAGTTGGCAGTCACTTCAAAATGTTTTTCCTCACATGACGGAAGCTCGAACATGGCGTCCATCATGACAGTCTCGACAATTGAACGCAAACCGCGCGCTCCGAGTTTATATTCAATAGCTTTGTCAACAATAAGATCAAGGGCTTCGGGCGTGAATACAAGTTCTACGCCATCCATTCTGAACAGTTTCTCATACTGGCGGGTGATGGCGTTTTTAGGCTCGGTCAGCACTCTTCTGAGCGCGTCGCGGTCAAGAGGTTCGAGATGGGTCAGGATCGGCAGTCGTCCGATTATTTCCGGGATCAGTCCGAACGATTTAAGGTCTTGAGGCGCGACATACTGCAGGAAGTTGTCACGGTCAACCCCTTTGCGGGCCGTGTTGCTGTAACCCACCACATGAGAGTTGAGCCTCTGGGCGATCTTCCGCTCGATTCCGTCGAATGCTCCGCCGCAAATGAAGAGAATATTCTTGGTGTCAACGGGAATCATCCGTTGTTCAGGATGCTTGCGGCCCCCTTGGGGAGGCACATTGACAACAGATCCTTCAAGCAGTTTGAGGAGTCCTTGCTGTACGCCTTCTCCGCTTACGTCGCGTGTGATTGACGGGTTGTCGCCTTTACGTGCGATTTTGTCTATCTCGTCGATGAACACGATGCCTCTTTCGGCCTTTGCCACGTCATAGTCGGCAACTTGAAGAAGACGGGTCAGAAGGCTTTCGATATCTTCGCCTACGTAACCGGCCTGCGTCAGAACCGTGGCGTCAACTATTGTGAAGGGGACATCGAGAAGACGTGCGATGGTTTTGGCAAGAAGAGTCTTACCGGTGCCGGTAGGCCCGACCATTATAATATTGCTTTTCTCGATATCGGTTTCGTCGTCACTCGGTTGCCCAAGTCGTTTATAGTGGTTATAAACTGCTACCGAGAGATATTTTTTAGCGGATTCCTGCCCAATGACATAGCCGTTCAGAAAATCGAATATCTCTTTCGGCTTGGGAATCTTTTCAAGATCCATATCCGGAGTCTTTCCTCCCGCTGGGATGGCTGATGTGTTCTTAAATCCCTTGATCGCTTCCTCAATGGTGTTTACGCAGTCCTCGCAAATATAAGAGGAGCCGTCGGCCGACGGGACAAAAACCTTGTCACCTTCGGCCGGGCAGCCGCAGAAAGAACAACGGACGGTTTGTCCGGAATCCTGTGATGATCTTTTTTTAGCCATCCTGTCAATGTTTAGCCTTAATGAGTACGTCGTCTATCATTCCGTAATCTTTGGCCTCCTGTGCGGTCATCCAGTAGTCGCGGTCACTGTCACGCTCAACCTTTTCAAAAGGTTGTCCCGAATGATTTGCAATTATGGTGTAAAGTTCTTTCTTGAGCTTCTGAATCTCGCGAGCTGTGATCTCTATATCGCTGGCCTGTCCCTGGGCGCCGCCCATAGGCTGGTGAATCATCACTCTTGAATGGTTCAGTGCGAAACGTTTTCCCTTTTCGCCCGCTACGAGGAGAACGGCGGCCATGGATGCGGCCATGCCGGTGCATATTGTGCTGACATCACTTGAAATATACTGCATGGTGTCATAAATGCCGAGGCCGGCATAGACGGAGCCGCCGGGAGAATTGATGTAAATGCTGACATCTTTACCGGGGTCAGTTGAGTCGAGATAGAGGAGCTGTGCCTGAATGACATTGGCCGTGTAATCATTGACATCTGTTCCGAGGAATATGACACGGTCCATCATAAGACGCGAGAAAACGTCCATCTGGGCAACATTGAGCTGACGCTCTTCAATTATGGTGGGGTTGATATAGCTTGAGGTGATGTGAGAGGCATATTGATCGAGCGCGAGCCCGTTCATGCCGAGATGATTTACTGCGTAGTTTCTGAAATCGTTTTTCATATAGAATGTTTTGATTTATCGTGTTTGTTTATTCAAAGTTAGCAATAATTATTGAATTTGCAAAAAATACATTTTAATTTAAAACGGTTTAACTCCGAATTAATACCATTTGTGGCCCGGTTTATCCGTCATTTCCAGTTCTATGGTCGAGCCATCCGTTATCTGCCGATGGGTTATGTAGCTTTTATGGTAGGGAACCCCGTTTATCTTTACGCTCTTGACATAGATGTTTCTGTCCGAACCTGAGGGAGCCTTGACGGTGAAAATCTTCCCATTGTCAAGCTTTATGCGAGCTTCTTTAAAAAGAGGCGAACCGATTTCGTATTGCCCGCTTATAGGATCGACCGGATAAAAGCCTAACGCATTCAGGACATACCATGCCGACATCTGACCGCAGTCCTCGTTGCCGCAAAGTCCGTCGGGGCTGTTCCGGTAGAGTTCGGTCATTACTTTTCTCGCGTAATATGCCGTTTTCCAAGGTTGTCCTATCATGTTATATAGAAATATGACGTGGTGTGACGGCTCGTTTCCATGAACATATTGTCCAATCATGCCTGTGGAGAATATGGGGAGGTCTTTATCGGACGCCGGCGTATAAGTGAACATGCTGTCGAGGCGCTGCATGAACCGATCTTTTCCCATGAGGTTCATCAGTCCGGGAATATCATGCTGTACCGACCATAGATAATGCCATGCGTTGCTTTCACTGATGTGTGGAGTGTATTCATCAGGCGTGAAGCCGGGTTGCCATGAGCCGGATGAGTCGCGCGGTTGCATGAATCCGTTTTCCCGGTTGAAAAGATTGCGGTAGTTACCGGATCGTTTACGGAATTCTTCAGCAATCTCTTTCTTTTCCATCTTTTCAGCCATCACGGCTATGCAATGGTCGTCATAGGCATATTCGAGAGTCCGTGAAAGAGACCAGTCGTCGTTATTGTAGGGATCTCTTATATCGAAGGGGACATATCCGAGACGTTTATAAAGACCTATACCACGATAATCGTCATCGTTTGCGGTTGCGACGCATGCAGCGAGCGCTTTCTCGGCGTCGAAATTGCCAATGCCTTTCAGGTAAGCATCGACAATTACCGGTACGGCATGGTAGCCAAGCATCATGTCGGTTTCGCTTCCCTGCATGTTCCAAACGGGTAACCGTCCATGTTGCTCATAAAAAGCGAGGAAAGATTTGATCATGTCGTTGACGCGCTTGGGTTCCGTGTAGGTCAGCAGCGGGTGAGCACCTCTGAAAGTATCCCAGAGAGAGAAGGTGGAATAATTGTTCCAACCGTCTGCCTGATGAATATTCTTGTCAGGCCCGCGATATTTTCCGTCAACGTCTCCGAACAGAGTGGGCGCAATCATGGTGCGGTAAAGCGCGGTATAGAAATTGGTTATATTGTCGGCGTTTTCGCCGCGAATCTCTATTTTGCCGAGTTCGCGGTTCCATTTTGCTCTTGTCTGTTCTCTGTATCGGTCGAATTCGTCAAGAGGCGCTTCCTGTTGCAGGTTAAGTCTGGCTCCTTCGAGGCTTACCCCTGAGAGAGCGGTAGTCACTGTCAGCTTCTCTCCTTTGCCGGTCAGATAATTGAAGCGTGCAATGCTGGAATCGGCGTTGAAATCGGCGGATTTCCATGGCTTTGAAAAGCGGCTTCTGAAATAAACTTTCTGGTCCCGCGCCCAGCCGTCGGAGAACCGGTAGCCCTCAATAGTCACAGAATCGACAATGCTTATTTTTGCTCCGACGGTAGAATCCCAGTTCATAGCCTTTTTCAGGTTGAGTATGACGGCAGCTTCGCCGCCCGGAAACGTATATCTCTGCAGACCTGTGCGATCTGTTGCAGTGAGTTCGACGTCTATTCCATAGTCATCAAGCGTTACCTTATAGTAGCCTGCAACTGCATTCTCGGTCTCATGACGGAAACGGGAGTGAATTCCAAGCGGCTCGGGCGCTTCTTTGTAGGGGAGAGTGACGGGCATGAATGAAATGTCATACAGGTCTCCGGCTCCTGTGCCTGACAGGTGCGTATGGCTGAATCCGGCTATAGTGCTGTCGGGATAATAATATCCTGCTATTCTGTCCCAGCCGGGGAGACCGTTGTCAGGACTCAACTGGACCATTCCGAAGGGAGCCTGTGCGCCGGGATAAGTGTTGCCGGTGTAATCTGTCCCTATGAATGGATTTACTTTCGAAGCCAAATCCTTTTCGGCGTTTTTTGGGGTGTGACAAGAGGTGTAAGCAGGCGCGATGAGAGATATGGTCAATAGAAAGATGATATTATTT
>OFFB01001636.1_pt1 | contig 12734 bp, 13 predicted proteins | sample 1521281 | NCBI WGS metagenome assembly OFFB01 (sample SAMEA3504109, study PRJEB24116) | mouse gut metagenome | biome: mouse gut; feature: mouse-associated habitat; material: faeces | place: Denmark | collected 2011
GGATTCTCCGGCGCCTTTAACTTTAAACATTTGTTGTCAGTGATGGTGCGATTGAAATAAATTGTCTTACCAAATCCGCATCCCACTGGATTCCTGCACCTTCTTTTAAAATCGCACAAGCTTTTTCTATTGGCATACCTTTTCTGTACGGTCTGTCACTGACAAGTGCATGGTATGCATCCGCAACTGATACAATTCTTGCCGCAAGAGGAATTTGATTACCTTTCAACTGCTCCGGATAACCCTTTCCATCCAAGCGTTCGTGGTGATATTTAACAATAGGAATCAAGTCTCTTAGTGCTTCATTTGGCGCTAATACTTTCTCTGCACCAATTGTTGGGTGCTGTTTCATAATTTCCCACTCGTCATCATCAAGTTTACCCGGTTTTTTCAATACACTTTCAGGAATACCGATTTTACCGACATCGTGTAAAAGTGCACCAATTTTGATTCTTTCAACTTCGTGCTCAGGAAGATTCACGGCACGGGCTAAAGCTTCCGCGTATCTTGAAACGGAGGTTGAGTGACCTTTTGTATATGGATCTTTTGCATCAATTGCACCAGCAAGTGATGTTACCATTTCCATTAAGTGATTGTGGTTGACAATTTCTTCCTGATTAAATTTGTGTACAAGTTCTTCTTCAAAATTTATACCGATTTGAGAGTGACGTTTTGCAAGAACTTCAGCAAATGAATTCAATGCAACATCATCCCAGAAATTAAAATCTGAAGAACTTATAATTGCAGACATGCCTTCTTTATAACCCTTAGCCTGAGAAATAAACATTGCTTGTTCTGCTAAAATTAACAATTTTTCCTGATCAATTGTGCATTCAGGATATGTTGAAATTCCTACAGATACCTTAATCGGACCAACATCATCCACAAAACAGCAAGATAAACAGTAAGTTATATATTCTGCAAGATATTTTGCGTCTTTTGTATCTGTATCAGGCATGATTACAGCAATCTCATCACCGCCATATCTTCCTGCAGAATCTGTTGCACGAATATTTTGACTGATTTTATCCGCAATTGTCTTAATTACTTCATCACCTTTGGCATGACCAAGTTCTCTGTTGATTTTGGAAATATTGTTTACATCAAACATTACAACAGACAAAGGTTTGTTATTATCTTTTGCTTTAACCAGTTCATTTGCAAGAATTTCTTGGAATCCTCTGTGATTATATAAAGATGTTAATGTATCTGTATTTGCATATTTATTTGTTTGTTCAAGCAGTTGAACATTGTGAATAAACATTCCCATATAATTTGAGAAAAATGATACAAGATTTGTATTAATATTTGAAATATTCTGTCCGACAAGCATTACACCGATACACTTGTTAACTGATATCATCGGTACAATTACAGAACTTGTTTTTACAAGATAAGGAATATTCAAATAATTAATATTGTCCTTATCAATTGTTGTTTTACTGTTAAGACATTGAACAATCGGGTTCTTTTCATCTGATAAGAAGACTTTTGATGAATAAGTATTTCCTGTTTGGCTGAAAAGTTTCAAATTTATACATTTTGATTTTTCATGCAATAAACCAAAACCTACAAAATTCCATTTTAATTGGTTTACAAAGATATTATTCAGTCTTGAAAGCAGGTCTACCATACTCTTATGAGCAGAAAAAGCATCTGAAATACTTCTCATTACATCAAAATAATTGATATTTGTATTAACTTTTTTCAAATTAGATGCATAATTATCAGTATAAGACCTTGGTTTTGTCTTATTGTTATTAAAATTGTTAATAGTTTCTACAATATTTGTAAGCGAATTTTCTTCAGGAACAGAAATTGGTTTAATAAGATTATTTAATTTTTTCTTGGTTTTAACAAGTTCCTGAGAATCTGCAACGGGTTTATTTTTCGGCACAGAAATCATTTTCAAATCCCCTGTACGAGATTTGGTATTCTTCATAGGATTTGAACTTAATTCCTTTTTATCCTGCTTTTTAGCTTTATTTAATTCTTTATTTTCTAAATTTTCCAACAGAATCTACCTACAATTTCCTTCATGAAGTCTCGTAATGAAAATTATTTGACTATAAAATCACAATTATTTACATTACTAAACAATTCTACCTCATACTACATTAAAATCAATCCTGCAAACAGACGGAAAAATCCGCTTGAATGGAATCCTATAATAAGATTTATACTTCTACTACATTTATAGTATAAAACATGCTCAATTGTTTTTCTAGTGTGAAAAGTTTGAATGTAAACATATGTTACAATAATTGTTCAAATTCTAAAGTTTTCAAAAAAGATTTCCGATATCTAATTTGTGATTAGAAAACTTTAAGGAGTGTATAAATGTTAGACAAAAAGATTATGGATGTAGAAGATTTAATGGTAGATTACGCTGAAATGACAAGCTTTGACTTCGGCTCATTATCTAATGAAGAAATGGATACATTAAATAAAATTACACACAGCGAATATGCAAATAAACCTGTTGCGTTTAAATATGGAAATTTCAAACTGGTGGATTTTTTCCACTCATTATTGACCAATGAAGGTTAATAGCTGAAGATTACGGAGATATGTGACATGAACGATAAAAAATTGTTTGAATCAGGATGTTTTTCACCGGAATGGGCAACTGATACGGATCAAAGTCCGATATCAACAGTCTATACACGCCAAAACAAAGACCTGCAAACACTTTTAAAGGAGTTAGACGGGATAAAAGACCGTATACAAGAAATTCAAGCTAAACAATGGCATCTGGCTAAACTAATTCATTTTCACGAAAATGAATTAGTCAGAGAATAACGACTACCAGACAGACACATACATAATAAAAAGCCATAAAAATATTTATGGCTCTTTTTTTGCATATTGTACAATTCGAGGTTGCTAAGCTGTCTTTAGCTTTTTATCGGGTTCTCCTACTGTCTGAATTAAAGTGTCGATTACTTTAGGCATTTGACAAATGAAAGAATAGTGTCCGTTTCTCAATGAACATTTTTTACAATCACAATTTATGGAATAGCATTCAATAGCTTGTTCTGTCCAATTTTGTGTAATAGAATCGGACATTTCATCGTTACCGGGCATGTACATATCAACTATATCATTTATCATACCGCCTCTTTCCAAAATTCTTAAAACCTACCCAATATGATTTTAAATGATTATAACCCTATTTCAATCCTCTGTTTAATGTATTTCTATAGTAAATCCCCATAAGGTAAAGACTTAATATAAGATTCCATATATTGCCAATCAGGTTCATAATTTCCTTTGGAATTTACTATTGCAGGAAGTTTAATTCTTGATGTTTCCATTCTGTTTATACCCCATTTTCGACCATATGCATATCTGAATTTTTCTTGTTTTATCATAGTCGTTAAAAACATCGCATTGTATTTATTTAATTTACCTTTATATTTTTCAATAACATCAAGTATATTAACATCACCGGTTGCAAAAAATGATTCTTCTTGATAAAAAGCTTCACCCACTTCGCCATTAGAAGATACTGTTATAGAATTCCCATCAAATAATTTATTACCACTATTGCATTTACCACAAATACCATTATTAAATTGTGTTGCACTTACAAGACAGTTATCACCATTATCTTCAATTTGTGCATTATCCCTGCCTTTTTCCATTTGAAAAATATCTGAAATATAAAACCATTGCCATGAAGACATATCCGTTAAACATTTTTCATTATTTTTTGTTCTAATAGGAGAAAAATGAATATCTTGTTCTAAATCTTTTATATAATTTTCCATATAACCCCAATCAGGTAAATCTTTATCATTTACGGGTAAAGCAATATATTCAAGATCAAGATTGCGGTTAGATATTTCTCTTCCAAAATTATATTTGTATTTCATTGTTTCAAATATTGGTTTTAAATATAATGCAATATACTTATTTAATATCACATTTTTATCTTTTATCCATATTACAGTAACATGATCAGATGCAACAAAATCATAATCATGATAAAAAAGATACCCAACACTCCCACTGTTACTTAAAGTCATACAATTATTATAAATCTTTATTAATGATCCTTTTATATTTCTTTCAGGAGGAGTTACAAAATTATTTATGCCATTATTTTCTTTCGTTGAAGATATATAGGCAATATCTCCGGGGATATGTTCTTTTTCTGTAAAACGTTTACCCCTTTCATAACTAAAAATATCTGTTATTTTAAATAATTTTTTTTCTTTAATCATCAGATGCTCCATAATATTGAGAAAGCATTTCTAATGTTGAAATTTCATCTGTATCATTATTTAGCATATTTTGACTTTCTTTTGCCTTAAATACAAGATATGATTTTATTGAATCAATAAAACATTCTTGAGACAAAGTTGAGTAATCTGTTTTCGCAAAAGCATAAATAGACCATTCATCATGTTTTTTTATTTTTGTTTTTATAACAGTAATATCATTTACATATTTATCTGGATGTTTATATTCTTCCAGAAATTTTTGCTTAATTCCCTGCCATCTATTATAAACATCTGTTCTGCCTTTATTTTTAGCTAATACAAAACCATCGTCTCTTAAATCATAAAACAAAACTTCATCATTTTCATAATCAAATGCCCGATGAGTTTCAAACACCGCAATAGCAGTATGTGTAGAAGCATTTGGCTGGAACAAATCAGACGGCATATTTATAACTGCTTTTAAAGTATGTTTCTTTAATATATTTTCACGAATACTATCTTCCTTAAAATATGTACTTAATGGTGCAATTATAATACCATATCTTGAACAATTATCTAAAAGTTTAGTTAAAAAAGTTATTTCTTTTGGTGTAGGATCTGTCGCATTTTCTTTTCCGGAATAAGGAGGATTTATAAATCCAACTGTAGCCTTGAATTCATCCAATAATTTTTGAACACCATCACCATTTATAGAATCCATATGATGAATAGAAGATTTACCATCGCCTCTAAAAAGCATATTTGATAAAGCACAAATATACATTGTTGGATCTATTTCAAAACCTAATAATTGATTACTTTTCACTTTTGCAATTGCCGCAATTTTATCAGAACGTTCACTACGTTCTATTTTATTTACTATCGCATTCATACCTGCAATAAGAAAAGCCCCTGTCCCACAACATAAATCTACTATTTTATCATTTTCTTTTAAATCAATAAGTTCTGTAAATAAAGTTGTAATATGTCTTGGTGTTAATACAATTCCTTTTTTAACATTTGAAACTCCGGCATATTTCAAAAATTCTTCATAAAATCTTCCTATAATATCATAATTTGATGCAGTTGCAAAACCATTTTGAAATAACGGAATTACTGATGTATCTAATTCCTTTAAAATTTCTTTTAATATAGGTTTTGTTGTTAATATAGGATCAATTTCCAAAAATGAAAGTTCTTTTTCTAATATTTGAATTTTTTCTAAAGGAACACCTTCAGAATTTAGAACTCTTTTTGCAGTATTAGTTATACTTGTAGCTATTGTATAGTTATCACTTGTTTTATAATTATTTCTAAAATCATTTTTTCCATCATTATCATGTAAACAAATCATTAAAGCTGATAAGACAATTGGTCGTTTTTGTGAATTGATTGATCTTAATAAGTTATTAATTTTTTTACTGCTTTCACTAACAGAAGCTACAGCTTTTTCTTCATCTAAAGTATTAAAAATAGCTAAAAATTGCTCTACTGTCATAAAATTTGTAACATGAGGAAGCAATTTAATATTTTGATCTTCAAGACAAAAACAGGTGAATTTATGACCATATTCTTGTTGTAAATCTCCACTAACAGCAATTCCTAAAATTTTCCAATTATCATAAAAACCTTTAATTCTATCATTTAAATTGACATTTAAAAATCGTGATATATACCATTTTACACCACTAACAGCACCTTTTTCTATATCAGAGTTATCATGATCTTTAACAAAGGGTTTTTCTTCAACAATTATCAATAATTTTTTTGCTTTATCAATAAATATACGATCAGGTATACCTTCATTACCATTTTGTTTTTTAGAAGCTGTTGATAAAACTAATTTTAATTCAGGTATAAAATCTTTTCTACTTGATGACCAGTCTGCAATTTGATAACCCAAATTTTGCAAACAAATATCCACACTTGGTGATATCCCCTTATCTGCACGTACCATCCATACTTCCTTATAATTATCCCTAATTTAATAATATCAGAAATATGCCATATAATTCTACATTTTATAATTTCTTAATAAATATTTATTTTAAACGCAGTGGACTGTTTTGCTCGTTCACACGTGAACCACCGACCTCACCCTTATCAGCCCTCCATTAAAACCTGACATTTAGTCAGCTTTTAACGGAGTCCTTGCTCATAACCACGTACTGAATACTTAGAGGGCATCCCGTGATAGATAAATCCTATAATTCAAAACCCTACAACAGATATAAAAAGAGACACCTAACAAGGTGTCTCTTTTTATATGGGCCGCAGTGGACTCGAACCACCGACCTCACCCTTATCAGGGGTGCGCTCTAACCACCTGAGCTAGCAGCCCGTATTTTCAGCGTGGAAATCTTACTTCCCTTTCGCATGAATAAATGTACTATAAACATTTTTTAAAATCAAGCCGCTTTTGATTTTTCATTCTAATTCTTTTTAACTAGTATAATATATCCAATTTCAAAACAAAAATTCTATTCTCCGGAATGGTGAAATATTCCCCCATGACAGCGTATTATATTAATGTAAGTTCATTTCGTCCAGGCACTTTTTCGGGGTTGCGACAAGATTTTTTCTTTTAGCGGTTTGGTTTAAAATGATTTGAACTTACACCTTATTTCAAAAATTTTTCATGTTTTATAACTTCCGGTTTGGATTGCAGCCTTGCAAGACAAACCTTTTTATTTTATAATCCACCTGTAGTAAAAACAGGAGTAAAATTATGACAACAGAAGTTAGAGCAAGCCACATCCTTGTTAAAACTGAACAAGAAGCTCAAGAATTATACAATGAAATCAAAAACGGCACACCGTTTGCAAAAATTGCACAAGAAAAATCTCTTTGCCCATCAGGTCAAAATGGGGGTGATTTAGGATTTTTCGGAAGAGGAATGATGGTTAAACCGTTTGAAGATGCGGCTTTTGATCTTGAAGTCGGTGAAATTTCTCAACCGGTTCAAACTCAATTCGGATGGCACTTAATCGAATTAACCGGCAAAAACTAAACAATGAATTACATTCCAACAATAAGAAATTTTATGTCAGATAATAAGCTTAATTATCTGCTCGTTAATTCAACTAATGAATTTTTAGTTGAATATAATACGTTGGAAGAAAATTCAAGATATAAACTAACAGGCTTTTCCGGATCTACCGGAGAAGCCCTTGTTACACCTAAAACAATTTTTCTTTTTGTTGACGGAAGATACCATATTCAGGCAGATTTAGAAGTTAATCACGAAAATGTCACAGTTGTAAAACTTCAACAGGGACAAAAATATATCGATGAGCTTCTAAAACGAATTCCTGAAAACCAAACTCTCGGGCTTTTTGCAAAAAAAAATTCACAAAAAAAAGTTGAAATATTAGCAGCCGGTCGCAATATAAAATTATTGGATTCTGATCCGCTAGATAATAACAGCCTTAAAGTTAACAGTGAAAACATTACATTGCCGTTTGAACTTACAGGAGCTGCAAGCGAAGAAAAAATAGCAAAAATTTCACAAAAATTATCCGATAATCAAGCGCTTTATATTACTGACCTTGACGAGGTTTCGTACCTTTTTAACATGCGGAATTTTTCTCAAAATTACAGCGCAAAAATCAGGGGAAAATGTCTTATTTTTAACAGTAATGCTATTCTTTTTACCGGCGAAAAATTACTGCATTTAGAAGAATTTCTTAAAAAAATTGATAAAGAAGTTTTTATTGATAAATCTACAATAAACGCATATGATTTTGCACTATTAAGTAATACAAAATCGCTTGAACAAAATCCTGTTCAAATAATGAAATCACAAAAAACAAACGCTGAACTTGAACACTTAAAAGATGCTTTTGCCCGTACAGACAATGCTGTTTATGCCATTCGGGACTTCATTGAAACAAATGATAATATCTCGGAATTTGATATCGCGGTACAACTTGCAAAAGAATTCAAAAAACAGGGTGCGCTCGGATTAAGCTTCAGTTCAATCGTTGCAAAAGATGAGAATTCAGCACTTGCGCACTATTCAAAATCATCAAAAGAAGAAATTATACAAGACGGAAGCCTTATTTTAATTGATTGCGGCGCGTATTTCGAAGGCGGTCTGGCAACTGATATTACAAGAGTTTTTGTAAAAGGAAACCCGACAGACTTACATAAAAAGATCTATACTATGGTTTTAAAAGCATTCTTACGTGCTTATAACTTCAAAAACCCGCAAAACGGTTATGAAATTGATAAAATGGTACACGAGTTTTTCAATTCGCAAGAACTTGACGGATTTGTATTTAATCACGGTTTAGGACACGGAATTGGAATAAATGTTCACGAATACCCGCCAAATCTGAGCTCAGGTGAAATCGCAAAAACTCTGTTAAAAGACGGAATGTGTTTTTCAATAGAACCGGGATTATACAAACAGGGATTTTTTGGTATAAGACTTGAAAATTCGTGTTATTTTAAAGACAACAAAATTCATTCTTTTGTTAATATGAATTATGAGAAAAAACTGATAAATTTTGATCTTTTAGATGAACAAGAAAAAGAATGGCTTAAGGAATTTGAGGTTAAGTAATGGAAATTACAAGCGTAAATAATGAATTAGTTAAAGAAACAGTAAAACTTCAACAAAAAAAATACAGAAGGGGTAAATTTTTACTGGAAGGGTATAAAGCTATAAAAGAAGCATTTGATTGCGGGATTAAACTTGAAAAAATTTTTGTAAATAAAAATAAAATATCTGAATACGATTTTGCAAAAGATATAATTATTGAAACAAATGAAGCTGTACTAAAAAAGCTTGGTACAACTGAATCAGCACCGGAAGCCATTGCAGTCGGATTTCAGAAAGTTTATGATAAAAACATACTAAAAACTGTCAAAAAAGTTTTATTATTAGAAAATATTAAAGACTTAGGCAACCTTGGCACAATAATCCGTTCATCTGTAGCGTTTGGTGCAGAAGCTATTGTATTATTTGGCGAAAGTGTTGATATTTATAACCCGAAATCAGTACGCGCATCTGTCGGTAACCTCTGGAAAATCCCGATTATTCATATCAAAGATTTAGATGAATTAAAAGAAATTTTTGCAGATTTTGAAAGAATTGCAGGATGATAAATTCTCTTTCGAGAAACTCGGCATCACCTATGAAGAGAAAGCATTCTTTGATATAAAGACTCCAAGTCTTATTATGTTTGGAAGTGAAGCTGACGGGTTATCAGATGAGCTGGTAAATTTTTCAACAGGTTCTGTTAAAATTGAGATGGCGCAAACCGTTGAATCACTTAATCTGGCTACATCGGTTTCTGTAATATTATATGAATTATTTGTGGGGTAAAATGCAAAATAACGGATTAACAGCAAGAAAATATTTCAAAGAAGGCTATAACTGTGCCCAATCGGTATTTTTAACTTATGCAGATAAATACGGTTTTAATAAAGATACAGCACTAAAATTATCCTCCTCATTTGGCGGAGGAATGGGAAGGTTACGCGAAGTCTGCGGTGCAGTAAGTGCTATGTTTATGATAGCAGGGCTTGAATCAGGTTACATTGAAAACAACAACGATGAAATAAAAGCCGAACACTATACAAGGATTCAAAATCTTGCAAATGAATTTAAGAAAAAACACGGAACAATAATTTGCCGCGAGCTTTTAGGAGTAGATGCTGATGACAATCCAATTCCGTCTAAACGTACGGAACAATATTATAAAGAGCGTCCGTGCGAGGAATTTATAGCAGAAGCCTGCAAAATTATTGATGAATTTGTTATAAAACACGGCGGATAAAATATCCGCCGTGTTTAACTTTTATGGTAATGTCGGGTGATTATTGAATTTATACCCGCTGTCCCATAATTCTTTTATGGATTTTAAATCTTTATTTTTTATTTTTTCCTTTATGTCTTTTACTGTTTCCGGAGACAGGTAAAATTCCCCCAGAACTTCATTATTAAACATACTGTATATCTTCACATTATTAACTATATCCATAGAATTCAGTGCATTTTCCACAGTTAAATACTCTTTATCTTTTTTAATCAAAACATAGTTTATTGCATTTTTAAACAACGCTTTTTGTAAGTTTTCGGATGTTTCAACCCAATCTTCAGGATCAACATAGAATTTATATTCATTATCAGTAAGCTCAATTTTATCAAAAGAAGCTTCTACAGCCTCAGCTTGATATGCTTTGAATTTTGATTCAATTTTCGATTTGAATTCAGGGTGAGATTTAGAGTATTTCAAAACAGAAGCTCCAACAATAAAAGATGCCCCGATTGATGTAAGCAGGAACAATACAGGAGTTAAAATTAAAAATACAATAGACTGCTTAGCTTGAGATTCGTGTAATTTTTCAGGATTACCGTATTTTTCTTTGTTTTTATAAGCCCATTCATTACCTTTCAAACCGCAGATAAGCATAAACGGAAACCATCCACAGGTAAATAAAAGCGGAATCATTAACAATGTCACAGGTGCTTTATTAACCAGCCCCCAGAACCAGGTTCCTGCAAAAGCTCCCCAGTTAAATTGAATAACTTCACTTTTAGGTTTTTCGCCTGTAATTTTTCCTTTCTTAAAGACAAGTAATAAAAGAACAAACAAAACAATCCATCGGCCCCATGACAACGCGCCGACAGGTGTATAACCCGCAAATAAAATTACTGTAATTACAGATGATACAAGAAAAATTCTGTTATCATCTTCTTCCGCGATTATATCTCTTACTCGTCTTACAATACTTGGGAAATACAAACTGCAAGAAACTAAACCTACTACAACAAGTGCGATTGACAGCCACAGCGGTCTTGATGAACCACTTAAAACTGAAAAGAATTCAGGTTTAACAAATGACATCACTATTAATGGAGTAATCCATAAAACTAATTCTAAAACATCAATAATTAAGCAGTTTACGATAAAATCTCTTCTGCCCAAAACTCCTTTTAAACTGAGGAATTTATTGTTTTCTACAAAATAATCACTCATATAAACTCTCCTATACTTGAACTTCTTCAATTAAATTTTCTTCATTAGAATCTGTTAAAAACTCTTGCGGAATCGTATTTTCGACAATCTTTTTACCGGATTTAACTTCTTTAGATGAGATACCGAACTGTCTTAACTTTTCCGCTTCTTTAAATATACTGCCGTTTTTACGTGCTGTAAACCTGTTAAGTTCAGTTTTGACACTTGCTGCGGCTTTATCAATGGTTTGTTGTATATTTATAAGATTTTGAGCATGTGATGCTATATTATTATACAAATTTTCACCGACAGTAATAATATTCTGGACATTATCATACTGAACCTGAGAAGCCCACAACTGGTTAACAAGGCGTAAAGTTACAAGAAGCGATGCTGTTCCGATGATTATTATATTTCTGGAATTGGCAAGTTCTAAAATTTTTCTGCAATCATAATCCGTATAAATCATATTCACACAGGTTTCAACAGGAACATACATCAAAATAAATCCCGGCTGATAAAGCGAATCAATCTCTTCATAGTTCTTTTTGGCAAGACTTGTTATACAGTTTGTAATATCTGTAATAAATGCTTTTTTGAGGATTTCATTATCCTCTGACTGCTGATATTCTATATAATTTTTTAAAATTACTTTAGAATCAATGATAATGTTTTTACTGTTTGGAAGATTCACTACAAAATCAGGTTTTACTCCCTCTGATGTAAATTGTTTTGAATAATGAACATTTTCCTCCAGATTTGCAAATTTAAAAATCTGTTCAAGCCATTCTTCTCCGAATTCACCTTTAGAATTCTGGTTCATAGTTAAAGCGCGGGCATATTTTTCAGCTGTTGCAATTGCATTTTTTATCTCTAAAGATTCATTTTGATGAGATTTTTGATAGTTATCAATAGTTTCTTTAAATTCCTTTAACAAACGATTAACAGGGGTAATTTCTTCTGCCTTAAAAAGCTCGATTCTGTTTTTCAAATCATTAGCATGTTCTGTTAAAAGTGCTTCCTGCTGATTTTTTAAAGAATCCTGAGCAATTTTTGAAAAAGCAACTTTAACTTCGTTCACAATATTTTCATTAAGCCCGACCTGACTTTTAAGCTTAAGATTTTCTTCAGTTAATTCAGCCAAAGCTTTCCGGTAATATTTTGACGCAAACAACCAAACAGCAAGCCCTGTAATAATTATCGACATTAATAATATTATTATTTCCAAACCCATATCATCCTAACCTCTAAACTGATTACCAAACAATGATAACATACATTTAAGTATATTATTAGTATTTGTTAGGATATGTAAAGATTATTAGCTTCGAAACAGTTTTGCATCCTTTATTCAAAATCTAATAATTCAATAAGTTTAATACCTAAACCTTTTGCAATTTTATTAAGGATTTCCAAACTAGGATTTCTTTTCATATTCTCTATTCTGCCGATATAAGTTCGGTCAATATCACACAGCAAAGCTAAAGCTTCTTGTGACAAGCCCCGTTCTTTACGTAACTTCTTTAATTTTTCAGCGAATTTAATTAGTATTTTACTT
>OFFB01001638.1_pt1 | contig 12714 bp, 8 predicted proteins | sample 1521281 | NCBI WGS metagenome assembly OFFB01 (sample SAMEA3504109, study PRJEB24116) | mouse gut metagenome | biome: mouse gut; feature: mouse-associated habitat; material: faeces | place: Denmark | collected 2011
TGAAATACAGCCAATTCCCATATACCCAGACATTTTCTTGATATCTTTATCGAATTTGGTACGAAACGGAGCGTTCTCTATATTGTGAATCGCACGGTCAAAGCCTTTCTCACCATAGACTACCATTCCTCCCCGCTTTGTTCCCAAATGAGAATGATAATCAATTCCAAAAAATAAATCAAAAACGCAGTCCTGTGCCGCCGCTACTCCAAAAAATCCTCCCATACCGAATAAATTTATTCAATAATTATTTATTGTTATTTTTATTTTCAATCCATTTACGGGCATTCACAAATGCGTCAATCCATGGAGTAACCTCTTCCTGACGACGGCTTTCCGGATAGAATCCGCATTGCCATGGGAAAATAGCACGCTCCAAGTGAGGCATCATGGCGAGATGTCGTCCGTCGGCTGATGCTATACCTGCTACAGATGCTCTCGAACCGTTGGGGTTGCCTGGATATGCCGCATAATTGTATTTTGCTACGATATTATAGTTGTCAAGCGACATTGGCAGGTTGAATTTACCCTCACCGTGAGCCACCCATATACCGAGCTTGCTTCCTGACAGCGGTCCGAACATGACTGAATCGTTCTTTGGAATTACCACGCCAAGGAACTGCGACTCGAACTTATGGGATGCATTATGCTCCATGGTTGTCTTTTTGGGGTGTTCCGGGTTAATGAGGTTGAGCTCTATCATCAACTGGCATCCGTTGCAGATACCGAGACTTAGAGTATCGGTTCTCTTATAGAAACGCTCAAGAGTGGTCTTAGCTTTGTCATTCCAAAGGAAACCTCCTGCCCAGCCTTTTGCAGAGCCGAGCACGTCGGAGTTGGAGAATCCGCCGCAGAACACAATCATGTTCACATCGTCGAGGGTCTCGCGTCCGCTCATCAAGTCGGTCATGTGTACGTCTTTAACGTCAAATCCGGCAAGATATAGAGCATAAGCCATTTCGCGGTCGCCGTTCACACCTTTTTCGCGGATGATGGCGGCACGCACGCCTGACTTGCTGTCGCGGCGCAATGATAATCCGCGAGATTTCAACGAGCCCTTGAAATTGGACGGGAAACGGTAGCGGATCGGTTGCTTTTTGTAGTTCTCGTAACGTAATGCCGCGTGTTTCTCACCGCTTTGCACCGCGTCAAGGAGATAAGAGGAGCGGAACCATACGTCGCGCAGATAATCGATAAACAGCATCATCTCACCGCCGTTGTGGTTGATGGACAGAGTGCGCTCGTCAGATATTGTTCCTATTTTGCAGAAACGTGCTCCTGCGTTTTGCAACGCTTCTTCGACCTTTTCGCATTTAGCTGAAGCTACCTGCACGACAAGCGCCGGATTTTCAGCGAACAGGATCTTGACAAGATCAGTCTCGCCGAGAGCGGCAAATGCATCGGCATCCAATTCCACTCCGCCATTCGTATTGGCAAATGCCATTTCAAGAAGGGTAGTGACGAGACCTCCGGCAGAAACGTCGTGGGCTGCAAGGAATGCTCTTCCCTTGACCAGCTTCTGAACTGCATTGAATGTTTTTGCAAATTGTTCGGGTGATGTCACCGTAGGAACTTCTTTGCCAAGGCGATTCAATGATTGAGCGAGCGCAGAACCTCCGAGCTTAAGGGTGTCTCCGCTGAAGTCTATATAATATAGGTAAGAATCTTTGTTTTGAAGAACGGGAGATACGGTGTGGCGCACGTTGCTAACCTCGCCTGCGGCTGATATAATCACTGTGCCGGGAGCGAACACCTTGTCATCGCCATATTTCTGAGTCATTGACAAACTGTCTTTTCCGGTGGGGATGTTTATACCCAACGCGCAAGCAAAATCGCTGCAAGCTTCTACCGCACGGTATAACGCTGCATCTTCACCTGCATTCTTGCAAGGCCACATCCAGTTGGCGCTCAGTGAGATGCTCTTCAAGCCATCGGCAAGCGGAGCCATCACTATGTTGGTCAGTGATTCAGCAACTGCCATAACCGATCCTTTTGCCGAATCAACAAGAGCTACTTGCGGAGCGTGACCAATTGAGGTCGCAATACCCGCCTTGCCTTTGTAGTCGAGTGAAACGACACCACAGTCGCTCAAGGGCAGCTGAATCTCTCCCTGGCACTGCTGGCGCGCGATTTTACCGGTCACCGAGCGGTCAACCTTATTGGTGAGCCAGTCCTTACAAGCCACAGCTTCGAGGCTAAGCACATCTCTAAGGTAATCCTCTATTTTAGAAGCATCGTATTCTACATCCTTATAGGTGTGATTCACTGTTGAATCAGTCATCACTGTTTTGGGCGAGTTTCCAAACATATCAGCCATGGCAAGATCAATGGGTTTCACGCCATCGGTCTGTTCAAATACGAAACGGTCGTCACCGGTGGTCTCGCCTACAACGTAGAACGGAGCACGCTCGCGGTCGGCAATTCGTTTTACGTATTCTATGTCGCCTTCATTGATCACCATGCCCATGCGTTCCTGGCTTTCGTTGCCGACAATCTCTTTAGCTGAAAGAGTTTTGTCGCCTACAGGCAGTGCTCCTATTTCAATCTTGCCGCCTGTGGCTTCCACAAGCTCAGAGAGAGCATTGAGATGGCCTCCGGCGCCATGGTCGTGGATTGAAACGATGGGGTTGTCGTCGCTTTCAGCCAGCGCGCGGATGACGTTGCTCACACGTTTCTGCATTTCCGGATTGGCACGCTGTACCGCGTTCAACTCGATTGAATTGTCATATTGTCCGGTCTCGACAGATGAAACGGCGCCGCCGCCCATGCCGATACGGTAGTTATCGCCTCCCATCACAACAACTTTTTCACCTGCTTCGGGAGTGCCTTTTATAGCGTCCTTCTTTGCAGCGAAGCCAACGCCACCGGCAAGCATTATCACTTTGTCGTAGGCATATTTCTTGTTGTTCTCTTCATGCTCGAATGTCAGCAATGAACCACAGATAAGCGGCTGTCCGAACTTGTTTCCGAAATCTGACGCGCCATTTGACGCTTTGATCAAGATATCGCACGGAGTTTGGTAGAGCCATGCTCTTGGATCCATCATCAGCTCCCAGCGGTGCTCGGGAGACATACGAGGGTAGGAGGTCATGTAAACGGCTGTTCCCGCAATTGGCAGACTTGCCTTTCCTCCGCCCAGACGGTCGCGTATTTCACCGCCGGTTCCTGTGGCAGCACCGTTAAACGGCTCGACTGTGGTGGGGAAATTATGGGTTTCCGCTTTAAGCGATATGACAGTATTTATATCTTTTACCTCAAAGTAATCAGGACGGTCGGGATTCACCGGATAAAATTGGTCAACCTTCGGGCCCTTTACGAACGCTACATTATCTTTGTAGGCGGAAACAAGGCTGTTGGGGTTGACCTGAGAAGTCTTTTTGATGAGTTTAAAAAGCGACATCGGCTTTTCTTCGCCGTCAATAATAAAGGTGCCGTTGAATATCTTATGTCGGCAATGCTCAGAATTCACTTGAGAAAATCCGAATACTTCGCTGTCGGTCAGCGGTCGTCCGAGCTTTTTGCTCAAATCGCGCAAATACTGCTCCTCTTCGTTGCTGAGGGCAAGTCCCTCTTTCTTATTATATTCAGATATGTCATCTATATATACGATGGCATCGGGTGTCTTGTCGACAGTAAACACACGGCTGTTCAATCCTTCATAAACGCGTTGCAACATTTTGTCATGTGCAGGCGCTTCATCATTGGTGCGATGAAATTCTTCTACGCGCGAGATTCCTTCCAGTCCCATGTTCTGGGTTATTTCCACCGCATTTGTGCTCCACGGGGTGATCATTTCACGTCTTGGTCCGATGAAACGACCTTTAACCGATGTTGAAGACAATTGAACTGCACCGCCGAAAAGCCATGACAATTTCTGGCTCTCTTCACCTGAAAAACGGTGGTCGGTTTCCACTGCGATGATAAGATTTGCTCCTTTCTTGAAGTAAACTACCATATATTGTAATTTTGATGATTTATTATAGGATGCAAAAGTACTAAAAAAATATTATTCCTAATCCAATTACTGCCAAAATATGGATGTCAACATGACAAAGAAAAAAAATTGGCATGGATTTTGCTTATTTTAGAATGTTTGGGCTCAAAAATGTTGGTAAATGAATTTTTAAACGCTAATTTTGTAGTCCGATTTTAGAAAATTAAGTAAAATAATCATACATCATGAATGTAACATTAGACAAGAAAGACAATGTGAGCGCAGTGCTCACCGTTAACATCCAGGAGCAAGATTACAAAGATAAAGTAGCCAAAGAACTCAAAGAAATTGGCAAGAAACACTCTATCCCCGGTTTCCGTCCGGGTCATGTTCCTGCTGGCGAACTTAACCGCCGATTCGGCAAGCAGGTGACAAGCGATGTCATCAATCAGGAAGTTTACGAAGCTGTAATCAATTATATCCGCGACAACAAGCTCGGCGTGTTGGGCGAACCTATTCCTGTAGAAGTGAAAGAACTTGATCTTAAGAATGAGAAGGATTTCACATTCCAATATGAATTGGCTCTTACCCCTGAGATCAATGTAACTCTTGACAAGGAGGAAAAACTTCCTTATTATACCATCGAGGTTACTGAGGACATGATTTCAGAGCAGGACGGCAAGTTCCGCGAGCGTTTCGGCGCTCAGGTTCCCGGCGAAGAGGTTGAAGCAAACGCTCTTGTCAAAGGAACTATCATGGAACTTAATGAAGACGGCAGTGTAAATACTTCAGAGAATGCTATACAGATGCTTAACGGCATTGTGGCACCGATGTATTTCAAGGACAAGGCTGAGGCTGAAAAATTTGCAGGCAAAAAGATCAATGACAAGGTTGTATTCAACCCTTGGAAAACCTGTGAGGGTAACGCCGCTGAGCTTTCTTCAATGCTTGGAATCGACAAGGATAAGGCAGCTGATGTGAAAGGCGACTTTGAGTTTGCCATCTCGGAAATTATCGTTCTTCGTCCTGCTGAACTCGGCCAGGAACTGTATGACAATGTACTCGGTAAGGACAAAGTCACCGACGAAGCCGGCTACCGTGCAGGCGTAAAAGAGATGATCGCCAATGAACTCCTTCGCAACAGCGAAATGATGTTCCGTGCCGACACTGAAAAGGCTATGCTTGCAAAATATGGCGAAATGGAGCTTCCCGCAGAGGTTCTCAAGAAGTGGCTTGTGCGCCGTCATGATGAACTTAATGCCGAAAACATCAATGAAGAATATGAAAAGATGGTTCCGGGCTTGAAATGGCAGCTCATAAAAGAGCGCATAGGCGATCTCTGCCAGATCAAGATCGAAGAGGAGGATCTTGTGAACCACGCCAAGATGATTGCAGCCATGCAGTTCGCTCAATATGGCATGACCAATATGGATGATGCTACATTGACCGATTATGCTAAGCGCATCCTTGCTGACAAGAACTACCGTCCGCGCATCATTGAAGAGGTTGGAGATGCCAAGCTTTTTGATGCAATCAAGGAACGCGTGACTCTTGAAAACAAAGAGGTGTCACTTGACGAATTCAAGGAACTTGCCTCAAAGATGTAATCATCATCAAATATACATAAAGGGGAGCGGCGCAAAAGTGTCGCTCCCCTTATGTATAGACCGGGCAACACCGTTTCTATAAAAATTGATAAAATATTGCAGAATTACAATTTTATTTTTGTATCTTTGAAATAGTAAATTAGACACTTATACATTTAGAATATGAATAATAATGATTTTAGAAATTATGCTGTAAAGCATTTAGGCATGAACGGACTCGCGCTTGACCAATACATTGCCGCCGCCGGAGTGCCCAATATCACCTCAAGCTATATTTCTCCCACTATCATTGAAGAGCGCCAGATGAATGTCGCACAGATGGACGTTTTCTCTCGCCTTATGATGGACCGCATTATATTCCTTGGCACTGAAGTAAATGACTATACCGCAAATGTGATTCAAGCACAGCTATTATATCTTGACACTTCCGATCCCGGTAAAGATGTGTCGATCTACATAAACTCGCCCGGCGGCTCTGTTTATGCCGGACTTGGCATTTATGACACCATGCAGTATATCTCCAGCGATGTGGCTACGATATGCACCGGCATGGCGGCATCAATGGCAGCGGTGTTGTTGGTGTCGGGAGAAAAGGGAAAGCGCTTCGCATTGAAGCATTCGCGTGTCATGATTCACCAGCCGATGGGTGGCGCTCAAGGTCAAGCTTCTGACATTGAGATTACTGCCCGCGAAATACAGAAATTGAAGAAAGAACTTTATACAATAATTGCCGATCACTCCGGAATGACTTATGAAAAAGTCGAGAGAGACTCTGACCGTGACTACTGGATGACAGCCGAAGAGGCTAAGGAGTATGGAATGATAGACAATGTACTTGTAAAAGCTGCACATTAATAAAAGTAAATATGGCAAAAAAAACGGAAAGCGCTAAATGCTCATTCTGCGGACGACCTGCCGAGATGTCTGAGATTCTGGTGCCTTCAGCCGACAAGCCAAACACCTACATTTGCTCTTATTGCGTGGAATCAATAAGCGAGATTCTGAACGAATATAAGACAAATGCATCGGGAAAGAGCGTCTCGGATAACGCAACTTCCATAGGCAAAATCCCAAAGCCGAAGGAGATTTGTGATTTCCTTGACCAATATGTGATAGGGCAGACCGAAGCCAAGAAATATCTTTCGGTTGCCGTATATAATCACTATAAACGGTTGTCGCAATCGGATGACGATGATGTGGACATCGAGAAAAGCAATGTCATTCTTGTGGGGCCCACCGGGACCGGCAAGACTTTGCTTGCGAAAACAATAGCCAAGCTTCTTGATGTTCCATTCACGATTGTTGATGCTACTGTGCTCACTCAAGCCGGCTATGTAGGAGAGGACATCGAGAGTTTGCTCACACGTCTTCTTCAGGTGGCAGATTATGATGTGGCAAAAGCCGAGCGTGGCATCGTGTTTATTGACGAGATTGACAAAATCGCGAGAAAAGGCGACAATCCGTCGATCACACGTGACGTGAGCGGTGAGGGTGTACAGCAGGGATTGCTGAAGTTGCTTGAAGGCTCGGTGGTGAATGTTCCACCGCAAGGAGGTAGAAAGCATCCGGAACAACGGATGATACCTGTGAATACTAAAAACATTCTGTTTATCTGCGGAGGCGCGTTTGACGGTATTGAAACCAAGATCGCACATCGTCTTAACACTCATGTTGTCGGTTATTCAACAAGTCCGGCAAAGCAACGCTATAAGCGTGACAACTTCTTGAAATATGTCGCTCCTCAGGATTTGAAATCATTCGGACTGATTCCTGAGATTATAGGTCGCTTGCCGATCTTGACAAGTCTTGAGCCGCTTGACAGAGAGGCGTTGAAACGAGTTTTGACTGAACCAAAGAATGCAATAGTGCGTCAGTATATCAAATTGTTCAAAATGGATGGCATAGATCTTGAATTTGAAGATGCCACATTGGATTTGATTGTCGACAAAGCTATTGAATATAAACTTGGAGCACGCGGGTTAAGGTCAATTGTTGAAACCATTATGATTGACTCGATGTTTGACTATCCGTCGTCCAACAAGAAGAAGTTTGTAGTGACTCCCGATTATGCCCTCCAAAAGTTGCAGAAATCAGAATTTGAATCATTGGAAAATTAAATAATAAACCTGAACCATACACACCATGACACAGAAATCGGCATTGACTGAAGAGCTGAAGAAGCATTTCGGTTTTGACACCTTCAAAGGGAATCAAGAGGCTATTATTTCCAGCTTGCTTGCAGGAAATGATACGTTTGTATTGATGCCTACCGGAGGCGGCAAATCATTGTGCTATCAACTCCCGGCACTAATGATGGAAGGAACCGCAATAGTGATTTCTCCATTGATAGCGCTTATGAAGAATCAGGTCGATGCAATGCGTCATTTCAGTGATCATGATGCGGTCGCCCACTTCTTGAACTCCTCCTTGAATAAAGCGGCAATTGATCAGGTGAAAAGTGATGTAATTTCAAAGAAGACCAAGTTGCTTTATGTGGCTCCTGAGTCTTTGACGAAAGAAGAAAATATTGAATTCCTAAAAACAGTTCCCATATCATTTTACGCTGTTGACGAAGCCCATTGCATATCGGAATGGGGTCATGATTTTCGCCCGGAATACCGTAAAATCCGTCCGATAATAAATGAAATATGCCGTCGTCCCGTGATAGCCCTGACAGCTACTGCCACACCTAAAGTGCAGCACGATATCCAGAAAAATCTCGGGATGCAGGACGCCACGGTTTTCAAGTCGTCCTTCAACCGCAAAAATCTTTATTATGAGGTGAGACCCAAAACGGCTAATATCGATAAGGAGATTATCAAGTTCATAAAATCACAGAGCGGCAAAAGCGGCATTATTTATTGCCTGAGCCGCAAGAAGGTGGAGGAGCTTGCCGAGACATTGAAGATCAACAATATCCGCGCTCTTCCGTATCATGCCGGCATGGATGCCGCGACTCGTTCAGCCAATCAGGACGCATTTCTGATGGAAGAGGTGGACGTGATTGTGGCAACTATAGCATTCGGCATGGGTATAGACAAGCCTGATGTGAGATTTGTGATACATTACGATATTCCTAAGTCGCTTGAAGGCTACTATCAGGAAACCGGCAGAGCCGGCCGTGATGAAGGAGAAGGTCAATGTATCACATTCTACTCCAACAAAGACTTGATGAAGATGGAGAAATTCATGCAAGGCAAGCCTATTTCCGAGCAGGAAATAGGGAAGCAGCTCTTGCTTGAGACTACCGCATACGCCGAATCATCGATATGCCGCAGAAAGTCGCTTTTGCATTACTTTGGCGAAGAATACAACGAAGATAATTGTGGGAATTGTGACAATTGTTTAAATCCCAAAAAACAAGTGGAAGCAAAAGATGAGCTCTGTGCTGTGATCGAAACCGTAACAGCACTTAAGGAAAAATTTAAGGCCGAGCAAGTGATTGATGTGTTGCTTGGCAAGAATACAGCTACAGTAAAGTCGTATAACCAGGATGAACTGGAGGTGTTTGGATGTCTTGAAGGCAGTGATGCGAAGACACTTAACACTGTTATCCGTCAAGCTATCATATCAGGATATCTTGACCGTGATATTGAAAATTTCGGTTTATTGAAGGTGACTAAGAAGGGAAAAGATTTTGATAAAAAACCGTCCTCATTCAAGATTGTGGAAGACAATGATTTCAATGAGGAAGAGGAAGAGATGGTAGTGAAAAGCGGAGCCTCATGTGCTGTGGATCCGGAATTGTATAACATACTTAAGGATCTGCGCAAAAAGATAGCAAAAAGGCTCGAGCTTCCTACTTATGTGATATTCCAGGATTCTTCTCTTGAGGCGATGGCAACCACATATCCTATCACGATAGAAGAGTTGCAGAACATCCCGGGAGTGGGAGCCGGCAAGGCAAAACGCTATGGCGATGATTTCATAAAGGTGATCAAAACTCATGTGGAAGAGAATGAAATCGAGCGTCCCGAAGATTTGCGTGTAAGAAGTGTCGCCAATAAAAGCAAACTTAAAATATCCATTATTCAAGGAATAGACCGTAAGATACCGCTTGACGCATTGGCAGAAAGCAAGGGTCTTGAATTTAATGAGCTGCTTGATGAAATCGAGGCAATTGTGTACTCAGGAACGAAAATCAGCATAAATTATTTCCTTGACGAGATAATGGATGATGAACGGCAGGAGGATATCTTCGATTATTTCAAAGAGAGCGAAAGTGATGATTTGAAGTCGGCTTTTGAAGAACTCGGCAATGAATATAGCGAGGAAGAGATAAGGTTGATACGCATCAAGTTCCTCTCTGAAATGGGAAATTAAATTAATTATTAATCATAAGCTTGTTGAATAATGTCGTCGACAGAACGTAAGAGAAAAAATACTGCGATATTGCTCATGCATTGCCCCGATCAACCGGGCATCATCGCGGTTATCACAGAGTTTATAAATGTCAATGGAGGAAATATCGTTTACCTTGACCAGTATGTGGATAAGGTGAACGGTGTTTTCTATATGCGTGTAGAGTGGGATCTGGAAAATTTCATTATTCCAAAGAATAAGATAGGACAATATTTCCAGATACTTTACGCCGCAAAATATAATCTCAATTATTCGCTCAAATTCTCTGACGAACCTCAGCGCATGGCGATTTTTGTCAGCAAGATGTCGCATTGCCTTTATGATATTCTTGCCCGCTATATCTCGGGCGAGTGGGATGTGGAGATTCCTGTGATTATCAGCAACCATCCTGACCTTGCTGATGCGGCAAAACAATTCAATATACCGTTTGAGGTGATTCCTGTGACCAGGGAGAATAAAGCCGAGATGGAGCAAAAGGAATTTGAGATACTGGACTCTTACAATGTCGACTTCATTGTGCTTGCCCGATATATGCAGGTGCTTTCAGAGGATTTCATCAATAGATATCCTCACCATATCATCAACATCCATCATTCATTTTTGCCGGCATTTGTCGGAGCCAAGCCTTATCATGCCGCCTACGAACGAGGTGTTAAACTTATCGGGGCGACAAGCCATTACGTGACTCCCGATCTTGATGCCGGTCCTATAATCGAGCAGGATATTGTGCGTGTCACACACAAAGACACGATCCAGGATCTCGTGCATAAGGGTCGTGACTTGGAGAAGATCGTGCTTTCTCGTGCCGTGGAGAAGCACATTCAACGCAAAATACTCACATTTGATAATAAAACAATCGTATTCAGTTGATATATGAGTGTTGCCATTATTAAATATAATGCGGGTAATAACTATTCGGTCCTTTCCGCGTTGAACAGGCTTGGCGTTGAAGCTTTAATCACAGATGATGAAGCTGAGTTGCGGTCGGCATCGAAAGTCATTTTCCCAGGTGTGGGCGAGGCTCGCGCTGCCATGGAGTATCTGCGGCAGCATCGCCTTGATGATGTGATCAGATCATTGACTCGCCCGGTATTGGGGATATGCATAGGGCAGCAACTCATGTGTCGCCATTCGGAAGAGGGGGATACTGATTGTCTTGGCATTTTTGACATTGATGTAGTGCGATTCAAATCGGATAATATTGACTTTAAGGTTCCGCACATGGGTTGGAACACGGTTAATGTCACCGGCAACGGAGTGGTGCCTGCATCATGTGACGGGAAATATGTGTATTACGTGCATAGTTACTATGTTCCGGTCAATCCATATACCACTGCAGTGACAGAATATATAGACCCTTTCAGCGCGTCGCTTCATAAAGATAATTTTTATGCGACTCAGTTTCATCCTGAGAAGAGTGGTGATGTGGGAGAAACAATCATTAAACATTTCTTGGAGCTATGACAGAAATAATCCCCGCCATTGACATAATCGATGGTAAGTGTGTGAGATTGACCAAAGGAGACTATGGCACTGCGAAAATCTATGATGGAAATCCTGTGGATATTGCGAAATCCTATGAAGATTCCGGGTGCCGGAAGCTCCATGTGGTAGACCTTGACGGCGCTAAGTCGCAGCACATTGTCAATCATCGCACACTGGAGAAAATAGCGTCCGGCACCGGGCTCACAATTGATTTCGGTGGAGGCGTGAAGCACGATGAAGACATCAGGATGGCATTGGATTACGGTGCTTCAAAGGTGACTCTTGGAAGTATCGCGGTAAAAGATTCCAAGCTTTCGTTGGAATGGTTGAGCCAATACGGCAGTGATCGCATAATTATAGGCGCTGATACCCGAAACGGCAAAATTTCGACTTCAGGCTGGCTGCATGATTCTGATGTGGAGATAATGGATTTTCTGGATATGTACATAAGCCATGGTGCTACTCAAGTGATCTCTACAGATATAAATGTCGATGGAACTCTCCGAGGTCCGTCCATAGGTCTTTATAAAGATATTCTTGACCGTTTTCCGGAATTATTCCTCATTGCCAGCGGTGGTGTGGGCGGACTGAACGACGTGTATTCTCTGAATGATTCAGCAGTGCCGGCAGTAATAGTTGGCAAGGCTATCTATGAAGGGAAGATAACTTTGAAAGAATTGGAAACATATAATTTGCAAAAATAAGGATCATGCTTGCCAAACGAATAATTCCATGTCTTGATGTGAAGGACGGCACGACCGTAAAGGGAGTGAATTTCGTTAATTTCCGTGATGCCGGTGATCCTGTAGAACTCGGCCGCAAATATAGCCTTGACGGTGCTGACGAATTAGTCTACCTTGACATCACCGCATCGCATGACGGGAGAAAGACTTTTATTGACTTAGTGCGTCGTGTGGCTGCCAATATCAGTATCCCGTTTACTGTGGGAGGGGGTATAAATCAGGTGGATGATGTGGAAAAACTGCTTAATGCGGGGGCTGATAAAATTTCGATAAACTCAGCCGCGCTACGAAATCCAAGACTTATTGATGATATAGCTTCCCGGTTCGGTTCGCAGGTGTGCGTGGTTGCCATTGACGCAAAACTTGACAACGGTGAATGGAAATGTTTCCTAAATGGAGGCAGAATCCCTACTGACCGCAGTCTGATTGAGTGGGCGCATGAGGCTCAAGAACGAGGAGCCGGTGAGATTCTTTTCACGAGCATGAATCATGACGGGGTAAAAACTGGTTTCGCTTGCGACACATTGAGAGAACTTCACAATCGCCTGTCAATTCCGATCATTGCTTCGGGAGGAGCCGGAGC
>OFFB01001639.1_pt1 | contig 12707 bp, 11 predicted proteins | sample 1521281 | NCBI WGS metagenome assembly OFFB01 (sample SAMEA3504109, study PRJEB24116) | mouse gut metagenome | biome: mouse gut; feature: mouse-associated habitat; material: faeces | place: Denmark | collected 2011
CGTGCCTGGCGGCACTTAGCTCGATCCATCCGGATTTATTACCCAAATAATTCGGATATCACAAATTTTATTTACAATATGTGACCGTAAATACCATATTTTGATTATTTTTGCAATATGCACCTATCTCATGATTAATCAACAAAACAAAATCTAAACCACGCAAATGAAACCTCGATGGAAGACCTTCTCGCTCTCTGCAATTATCGGAATCATCTGCGTTTCGTCTCTCGTCTCCTATGCCCAAAGCAACAAAGCCAACTCACATATCATAATCGATGTGCCCGACAGCATCGCCACGAAGTCAACCATGTTTTCAGTATCAGTGACCGACGGGAGCTTGCCTGCCGAGCATTCAACAACAATAGGCTGCGAGATATTGCTCAACTCCGAACTGAAAGGCAACATCGAACACCCCCAATATTATTTCGAGAATCCCGATGCAGGAACCGACAGCGACCTCGATCTGCTGATGATGACACAAGGATGGCGGAGATATGACTGCTCCGACATTCTGAATGACTCTCTGCCGAAGATTGACTTTCCGGCAGAACAATCGCAGTCCATAAGCGGTCACGTAGAAAAGTCATTCAACCGCCGCCCAAAAGGGCTGAAAGTGGTGCTTTTCTCCCCCACAACGCTTGAAATGACTCAGTTTCAGCTCGGCGACAGCAACCGGTTTGTCATCTCGGGACTTGACTTCGTCGACGGCACTCCGTTCACCCTCGAGGCTCAGACAAAAGATGGAGGCACATCGACCGTTTCAATACATCTCGACTCTCTCGAAGTGCCTAAAGTATCGCCTCTTATAGAATATGCCGTCAACTCACAACAAGCCGACAGCACAACACTATCTTTCTCACAATATGTGAAGAAACAACCACGCGTCCCGTCACTGCTCGATATGCAGGAGTTAGATGAAGTGAGCGTGACCGCCCACAAGAAGCAGAAATGGAGCAGCCGAGGCAACATCAATCCTCATCGCGGCTACAAAGAGGGCGATGAGAAAATCTCCCGGTTTCCCACCATGGAATCACTTTTGAGAAGCCTGAGTGTGAGAATCCGACACTCCGACAGTGACGGCGGAGCATTGCCCGAACCACAATTCGGAGAATATGTCACGAACGACTTCATTCCAACACCCGTGTTTATCGACGGATTCCGAAGCGAGCAGCGCGAAGCCTTTGACCTACATCCGCAGAACGTGAACTCCATCGAGTATTTCCGTCCCGGCGATGCACGCGTCGCATCCTATACACCCGAAGCAATCTATACAGGGGTATTGCTCATAACCACCAAATATGGATCTGAAGGAAAAAGAACTCCTCAACCGTCAATGGCAAATATCATGCCGCTCGGCTATCAACCTCCGGTGGAATTTTACGTGCCTAAATACCCGGACGCGGAAGATGCACTGTATCATTATCCCGGCTCACGCCCCACTCTATATTGGAATCCGAGACTATCACCGGTTTCAAATGGTAAATTCAGTATTGAGATACCGGAAAGCACTTGCCGGAAATTAAACATCTCGTTGCAAGGCATAACCCTCGACGGCAAAATTATCGATATAACCAAAGCGCTGCAATCACAATGAATGTACTACGCATATATCTGAGTTTGACGGCATGGCTTTTGACCGCTATATGCTCTTCGGCACAGGAGCCATTGAATGCCGACAGCATCGCTTCGCTGTTTTTGGAACATTATGCCAAGGCGCCACAAGAAAAGGCGTATGTGCATACCGACAGAGATTATTATGCAGCAGGAGACACCGTGTGGTTCCGCGCCTACATCGTGGATGCCGCATCCAATCAATTGACCGACCGATCCAAATTCGTGTACATCGAATTGCTTGACAACGCCGCTGATACCCTGATACGGCGGATAAAGATCAAAGCCGACACAGCCGGAGTGTTTGCCAACGCCCTACCGCTCTCCTCACGCATGAAGAGCGGCACTTACACCGTTGCCGCATACACGCAGTGGATGCAAAATTTTGGCGAGGAGATGTTCTTCAAAAAGCGGCTCACAGTCGTAAATCCCAAAGACAGCATAAATCCAAGCACCAAGTCTCGCACCGTAAGCAAAATCGCTCTGGACATTATGCCCGAAGGGGGCAACCTCATAGCCGGACATACACAGCGTGTTGCCTTCAAGGCTATGGGTGATGACGGACTGGGGGTGGACGTGCAAGCCCGGCTTGTCAATGCGGCAGGTGACGTAATCAAAGAAACCGCATCACGGCACCTCGGCATGGGCTACTTATTGGTCAACGCCGATGCAGGCGAAGAGCTGTGGCTTGAGGCATTTACCGCCAACGGGCTTTCATGCCGCACGAAACTGCCCGAAGCGCTTGAGCAAGGCGTCACCATGTCGGTGAACCAGCATAAAGGCGTAGTGCTGATACAGCCTTTCGCCACTCCCGGCATCAACATTGAAAACATGGCGTTGGCTCTATATGGAGCCGGCAATCTCATGGTCATAGAGCTTGCCGACGCCACTCCCATCAGAATATCGTCACAGAGTCTTAAGCCCGGAGTGGTCAATATAGCCTTGATTGATCGCGAGTCACGACGTGTGCTTGCCGAAAGGCTCGTTTTCATCCGCGACCGCAACATCCCTGACATAGACATTTCTGCAACTGCGGAATGAACTGTTCAGAATGCAATCAAATAAGGGCATATACATAGCAATTCAATATAAAAAGCGGTCTATTGCTAAAATATTTCATCAAAATAGCCCCTTGGTATAAATAAAATGCTTATATTTGCTATACCTTAAAAAACTATTCATAACAGAAATTCAATATTAATGGAGAAAATAGATAATCTTGACCGCAAAATTCTTGAAATAGTGATGCGGAACGCCCGTATCCCCTCCAAAGATGTAGCTATGGAGTGCGGAGTGTCACGCGCCGCCATCCATCAGCGTCTGCAACGCCTTATCGACCTGAAGGTTATCACCGGATCAGGCTACCATGTAAACCCGAAAGTGCTCGGCTACCGCACCTGCACCTACATAGGGGTGAATCTTGAACGCGGCGCCATGTACCGTGATGTGGTTCCGGAGCTGGAGAAGATACCCGAGATAGTGGAATGCCATTTCACCACCGGTCCTTACACGATGCTCATAAAGCTCTACGCCCGCGACAACGAGCACCTGATGGAATTGCTCAACGACCGCATCCAAATGATCCACGGCGTGACCGGAACCGAAACGCTCATCTCCCTCGACCACAGCATCGACCGGGAAATCCCCATCAACTACGATTGACAATAATCAGTCATATCATCAACGAGGGCATATCTTATAGCGATTTGCCCTCTTTTTTGTATCTACGCCGAAGATTTGTTATTTTTGCAATCATAACACCACACATCCGCAAACTATGTTTTCATCGCCATTCAACACCTCATCAATGCCTGCCGACGGAACAAGATATGCAACCGTAGCCGAGCCGGCAACCGCCCAAAACACTTCGCTGGCGGCATTGAGGATCATTGACGCAGGCTACTTCGGCAACCTACATGGTGAATGGTCGTCATCAGCCGACAACGACACAGCCGACGGATATGTGATGCTTTACTGCATCGACGGTTGCGCGGACTACACTGTGGGAGGCAACTCGACTGCCATCACACGCCACCGGTTCATAATACATGACGGACGAGCTGAAGCCGCATACACGGTTCCGCCGGGGAAAAGCTGGTCGGTGTACCGCATACGGTTTACCGGCACGATCGCCCGAGATCTCGTAGGCGAAATAGCCAACGGGGAATTCTTTTCTCCCGGCGATATACTCGGCGCGGAAATAGCCGGAAGGATCGAAGAGATTCTCGTGAACATCGAACGCGACGCCTCCCTTGAATCCCAACTATATTGCTCGGCGCTCCTCCACTATGTCATCGGAACTGTGCGCCGGTTCACCACCATGGTCGAACACAATTCCACCGACAGCTCGGAAGAAATTGTCGACGCGGCTATACGCTACATGAAAGAGAATCTGTCGAAGAAACTGTCGCTTCAGGACCTCACCGAAATGACCAACTATTCAAAGCCTCATTTCATGACCATATTCAAGCGTGCCACAGGACACAGCCCCATGAGCTACTTTAATATGCTCAAAATCATGAAAGCCTGCACACTGCTTGACACAACCGACATGAAAATAAACCAGATATGTTTCGCCATAGGGATAAATGATATGTTCTATTTCTCCCGTTTGTTCAAGAAATATATGCACGTATCACCATCGTCCTACCGCACCCGACACAGCAATCAGGTTGACAACAACAACGACATTAATACACAACAAACAATAAAATCATGACACACGAAAAGCCCCTCATACTCATAGCCAACGATGACGGCATCAATGCCCCCGGCATCCACGAGTTGATAAACTATGTCGCCGACATGGGACAGATAGTGGCAATCGCTCCCGACGCGCCGCGCTCGGGACAATCATCGGCAATTTCAGTGAATAAAGTGTTGAGAGTGACACGCCACGACGATTACAACGGTGCCGAGATGTATTCAGTCAACGGCACACCGGTCGACTGCGTGAAACTGGGAATGCACGCCATCCTCCCCCGCCGTCCCGACCTCATCCTGTCGGGCATAAACCACGGATCCAATTCCGGAAACTCAATAATATATTCCGGCACCATGGGCGCGGTGCTTGAAGGGTGTATGCTCGGAATCCTGTCGATAGGATTCTCTTATTTAAGCCATGATGAGAAAGCCGACATATCAGTGTGCCGCGATGTGGTCAAAACCGTCACCGCAAAGGTTATGGAACACGGGCTTCCTCATGATATATGCCTCAACGTGAACATCCCCAAAAGCGACCGCATAAACGGGATCAAGGTAGTGAGGGCAGCACGAGGATTCTGGACCGAAGAGTATGCCGACTACGTGGATCCGCACGGCAAACCATTTTATTGGCTCACCGGCAAATTCCATAATGAGGAGCCTGACAATCCGATGACCGACCATTATTGGCTCGACAGAGGATATGCTTCAGTTGTCCCCTGCCATCCCGACCAGTCGGCGGCTGATCAGATCGACAATATTGAAAATCTTCTCGGTTAACGCAAAGGGCATAGATATTGCCCTTTGTTTTTTGTGCGTGAGCCATACTCCACCGCATGAACCGGGCACACATGATAGCAGGACAGGCACATGGTGCAGTTGCCGCCCCATCCGGGTCGGCGATCTCCGTCGAGCGTGATATTGCCCACCGGGCAATGAGCCGCACACTTGCCACATCCGTAACAACGCGACTTGTTGTAACGGAACGGACGCGGCGACTGCATGAAACGCTCGAAAAACGGATAAAACACTTTGGACTTCAAACCGGGCAACGCTCCGGGATGCACGTCGTCGCCCTCCCATCCGAGCTGAATGCGCGTGGAGATATCGGCGATGCGCTCCGGAACCCGTGAAAGTTTTTCGCCCTCCACTTCCTTTGTGTCGACATCAAATCCCGGCAGAAGCACGTAGGTATTGGGCATAATCACCGAATAGGCGCCCACCGGAACCCATCCACGCACCCTGACTATGGCACGCCATTGATGATGGGTGAGCCCTATTTCGTCGCCGCAACTGCACACCATGAAGTGACGCGACGACGCCGGAGCCGACACCCGCGCCATAAATTCCACCACGAGCTTGGGCAATTCCCAGGAATGGACGGGAAACACCCACACCACCCTGCTGTCAGCCACCTGCAACGCTGAGGGACCGGCAAGAAACGACATTTCCCTCACCTCCTCGCCAAGCGATGCGCCAAGCCGCTGTGCCAGATAACGGGAGTTGCCTGTGCCTGAAAAAAAGAATATCATCGTATAGTGACTTGAGTGGCGCCAAACCCATATTCCCTGAATGAAGCATCCTGGGCGGTGCAGGTTTTATACTTATGTTTCAATTCCTTCAGGATGGCATTACGCAGCACCCCCTCGCCCTTGCCATGGATGAAAACTATCTTGCGTCCGGGATGACGCACGTTCTCGCTCATGACACGGTTGAATTCCTTCAGCTGCACGGAGAGAATATCGGAGTTGGACAATCCGGCGGTAGTGTCGAGAAGCTCGTCAATGTGAAGGTCCACCTCAATCACATCGGGATTAATCTGCTTCTTGGTCTTTGCCGGTGCAGGTTGGGCTTTAACCGAGTCAACCGCCTTTTTCTTCTTCAACCCCTCTTCAAGACGCGAGCTGTCGATGAACACCGGACGCTGCGGCACATCATTCTTCACGATGTCAAAGGCGAGTACCGGAGTGTCGAAGTACACATTGTCGCGGAAACAATGGAGCTTGAAGAATTTAGTGTTGTCAACGGCATATTCCACCACTCCCGGCGACTTCATCTTAAACTCGCCCTGCGGCTTAAACGCCACATACTGAACGGCGATGCGGTCGATGCGGCTCACCATGTCGCGTGTCACGTGCTCAAGATGCTCCTGATAGCCAGGCTCGATCATTCCGGCAAAGCGGGTGACCCAGCCTTCGCCGTCGGCACGGGTGAGATAGGTGACATACAACGCGTAGTTGGAGTCATTCACAAGATAAGCGTCATACTCGGTGGTGGTGAGATGCTTAATCTCCTCAGCCTCATATCCGAGCACGATATTGAGCAGCTCCCCTTCGGGAGATTCCTTCACCGGCTCCTCCTTTTTAGCCTCTGCCTTAGGCGCCGTTTCGGCTTTCGGAGCCACATATTTGGGCGAAGAAGTTGATTTAGGCGCCGCCGGAGTCACAACCACGCACTCCTTTATCAACACCGGTGTTTCAAATCCGTCCTCGTCAACGTATGCTATGTTACCGTCTATTTTCGTAATGCGTCCGCCACCCACCGCATTGAGGTAGCGCACTATATCTCCAATCTGTGCCATGTTCAATCAGTTTTATTTGTAAAGTTACTCTTTGCCACTGTATATTACGCCCGCCCGTTAATTAAATATTGTTAAATAAATCTCTTCCGTAAGCTTCTCACTTTGATTCAGCTCACCCGCAGAAATAAGCCCACTATATTCTGACTATATTTTCAATGGACAGTCTAAATCTCAGATAAAATTAGTATCTTTGTAATCTAACACGCGCTTGCGCAGACAAATAGACCATCTTGACCGAAAGTAGCTTTGCTTAGGCAAAGAGTCAATGTAAGTAACACTAATATTCAACATATTAAGGATCTTCCTCGTAGTCGCGAAATGGCTTGGTCACCAGTCTGCCTACATGGACGGTCTTTGCATAATATAATAAATGGCTGATAATCCAAATACTACCAATACACTATTTCCTCTGACTGAATTATTCATTGATTGGAGAGATTTGGAGTTCAGTCATCCTGAACGAAAGATCAGACTTGCCACGTCATTTAGTGGCATTGGCGCTATTGAACATGCTTTTCAGCGACTTGGGCTCAATTTTGAAATAGTTTTCGCAGGAGATATTGATGACAAATGCAAAAAGTCTTACTTTGCTAATTACCATATCTCTGAGAACCAATGGCATTCGGATATACATAATCTCGATGCCACGCCATATTTTGGGAAAGTCGATCTTTTTGTAGGTGGTGCCCCTTGTCAAGCATTTTCCATGGTTGGAAAGCGTAAGGGATTTGAGGATACTCGCGGTACTTTGTTTAGAGAGTTTGCCCGCGTGGTTAAGGAATGTCAACCAAAAGTTTTCATCTTTGAGAACGTCAAGGGTTTACTCAATCACGACAATGGTAACACATGGGATGTCATCAGACATACATTTGAAGATTATTGCGGATATCACATCTGTTTCCAGACACTGAATAGCAAAGATTATGGTATTCCTCAACACAGGGAACGTATATTCTGTATTGGTTTTAAGGATCCCACAGAATTCACATTTCCTCGTGCGATTCCGTTAGAGTACCGTATGTACGACTTTTTAGAAGATTATATTTCAACTAAATACTTCCTCAAAGAAAAAGGGATAAAATTTGTCACCTCCTCCAAGAATCGCACTAAATGCTATACTCAAATTAATGGCGATGTAGCCTTGTGCCAAAAGAGAAACCAACAGTTCAACTGGCACGGGGATTTTGTATATCACCCTGCACTTGAAAATGAAAAATATGAGGAGGGTTGGGATGAATTCATCTTTGATGTTCGAGATGTTGAAGAAAAATACTATCTTTCCGATAAAGTCCGTAACTATGTTTTGGCTCCAGGCACCAAAAATTTCAAGACTTCAACCGAGACTGATTTGGACGTAGCACGTCCTTTACTTCAGTCAATGCATAAAATGCACCGGGCAGGAGTGGATAACTATGTAACCCACAAAGGTCGCATCCGCAAACTTACGCCACGCGAATGTCTGCGCCTGATGGGGTTCAAGGATTCCTTCAAGATAGTTGTATCGGACACATCCATGTATCAACAAGCAGGCAATAGCATTGTCGTTGACGTCTTGATTGCATTACTTAAACAACTTGATATTACCAAATACGGCATAAATAATAACCATGAAAATTAACGGACAAAATTTTTCTTTCGTTGATACCCTCAACTCTTCAATCACAGTACCTGATTGCTTTGTTAAGCCGGGTTCGAAGATTGGCGGGGGAAACGGAGAAGCAAAGTTATACATTGCTCCCAAAGCCACAATGTACCCATTCTTTGGGAATGAGGGGTTTGCAGCCAAATGCTTTATTCTCAAAAGTGATCTTATTGCATACATGAATGCCCTACACTCAGAGTATCTCCATCCATCACAGCCGTATCGAGGTGCAGACAAGATGCCCGAATTATGGCAAGAACGCATCAATAAAATCAATGCTTTTCCTGAGGTTATTGAATTTACGGTTCATGCCCAAGACCAAATTATTGGTGATAGAGGATACGTCAATTCAAAAGATGCTGGTTATCAGCTTATCCGAGAAATATCACTACCCCTTGTATCCTATATTTCAGTAATGCAGTTGACAGATCCAATTGGCTCAACTATATATTATTGGAAACTTTTTGCTGACTTCGAGGCAATTTCAAATAAGCGAGAAGCTTTGGTATTTACCTACGGCAAGAAAAGGGAGAAAGCAGAATCGCAACCCGTTAAAAAAGAGACTTCACGTCAGACAGAAATTAGGCGTGCCCGCCAAGGTCAAGGTTTGTACCGTGAAAAGCTCCTTACAGAATGTCCATTTTGCCCAATTACTATGATTAACGATGAGCGACTGCTAATCGCAAGTCACATTAAACCTTGGGCCGTTGCGAATGATAAAGAAAAAATAGATCATAAAAACGGGTTCATGCTTTCTCCGCTATATGATAAGCTCTTTGATCGTGGTTTTATGACTTTCTCAGAAGACAAAAAAATCATGTTGTCAAATTGGATTTCCCCAGCAAACAAAAAGCGTCTTGGCGTTGTTGATGGTCAATTTATACAAATGCTCCCTCTTGACGAGGAGCGTCAAGCGTATATGCAATTTCATCGTTCATCTGTATTTAAAGGATAACATTTAATACATGAAAACAATAAATTTAAAGACTACAGAAACATATAAATCTATCCCAGCTGGTTTTACATGGGATAATATTCCCCCTTTTTCTATTATCACCGGAGTTAATGGGGCCGGCAAAACCCAGCTATTAGAAATACTAAAGGGGACTGATAACAATGGTATGGCTCTGTACGTTTCGGCTGAGATTACTGATGAGGACTCTATGACTGCAACTCTTGTATTACCATCTCCTCAAACACGAGGTAATAATATTACTGGGCTTCTGTCATATTTTCAAAACACTGCCAACCGCCTTGGAAATCTCGCTCAATGGAAAAATAATATTAAAGAATGGGAAAACCATATTTCAACATGGATTGAACCTCAATTGAAACAAGATATACCAACTGAAAAGAAATATCAATTAACTAGCGAAAGAACTAGTCTGCTTGAAAATATTAAATCTTACAAGCAGATGGTTCGTGATAATACCATTTTCGCTTATGAAGAAGAATTAGATGCTATAAGCAAAAAGCTTTCGATTCCAATAGAAAATCTAACAGAGGCAGATATAAGACGCTATGCAAATCCGTACTTCAATGATTTTTCGGACATTGAAGACCTTGAAAGATATATTAAACAAGAACATGATGAATTCAAAGAAAACCTAGCTATAGCAGTAGGGAGAAATGATTTTGAAAAGGTTAAAACTTTAGCAGCCCAAGAGAAGCCATATCAAAGCATCAACAGATTATTCAAAAAATACGGATTTACATATTTTGAGATGTTAGATCCATTTCCTGAACTAAAAGAAAGAAATGGGGAAATTCGATTTGAAGGAAAGAATGGAGAAATAATAGATTACAACGCACTATCATCCGGAGAGCAAATGATAGTCATGTTTATCGCCTTATCACTTGGACGAAATATATCGGGTAATAGAATAAATACTTTAATATTAGATGAACCGGATGCTCACCTTCATCCAACAATGAGCAAAATGATGGTTGAGATTCTTCATGAGTTATCTATGCCAAAAGAGTTAGGAGGAGGAGATATTCGTGTGATTATTACTACTCATTCCCCCTCTACAGTTGCATTTGCACCTGAGGGAGCTTTATTTGTCATTGAAAAAAATCATGAATGCAAGAAGGTAAGGGAGACTTGCGCATCTGAAGCTATAAACATACTTAGCGATGGTATTCTTACTTATGATAAAGCAGTAAAACAATTTTCATTGGCAATAAATTCCAATAAAGATGTTATAGTTTTTGTAGAAGGCAAAACCGATATACTTCATTTGAATCGAGCGAACGAATTGCTCGGCTACAATCTTCCCTTTGAAATTATCGACATGCATGATGCCGGAGCACTAGCAAACTTCATTAAATCAACCCCCTCAAAAATATTCCCAGGAAAGAAGTTGATTGCTCTTTTTGACGCAGACACAGAAGGATTTAAATCATATGGGAGTATAACAGGGGACAGTCAGTCAATTCATTTGGCTAAAATTATTACTGCTATTCAATGTGAAAACAACTCATTCGCTATGACTTTGGTCGCTCCTGCTCAAATAAATAAGTATTGTCCAATAGAATTTCTGTATCCATTAGAATATCTAAGGACTCATAATATGTTAGAGAAAAGAAATTTCCAAGAGTATCAAAATTTGTATAAAGCCTCTAGCCTTGAAGAGGCAACCAACTTAAACAATGAATATGATAAAGAAACTGGATTGAAACCATTCAAAGCAAATGATTCAAATAAGGATGCATTTTCTCAGATATGTGCATTAGAAACTGAATCTAAATTATTTGACAACTTCAAGCCTACTTTGGAGGTAATAAAACAAATAATTGAGTACAAATAACACGGGATGGTTGAAGCCGATAGTTAACGGTCAGATCATATTATACTAGACGCAGGGAGGTAAGGCAAAGATTGAGGTTCGGCTTGCCGGTGAGACCGTGCGGCTGACTTCCGACTAGATGACGGAGTTATTTCAGCGCAATAAGTCTACTATTTCGAGGCACATCAAGAATATCTACGAAAGTGGTGAATTAGAGCAGAATCGAACTGTTGCAAAAAATGCAACAGTTCAGAATAAAAAGCTGCGAAAGGTTGAGTGCAACATCGCACACTACAATCTCGACATGATTATCAGCGTCGGGTACAGTCAACTCACATCGTGGCATGCAATTCCGCCAGTGGGCTACGCAGGTGTTGAAGGAGTATATGATAAAGGGCAAAACTCGATGATTTCCTGACACTTTCGGGCAAAGAGCTCTTGACTCACGCCGGAACGGTAACGGCAGAGGTTGCGAAGCTAAAAGCCGATACAGAATACGACCGTTTCCGTGAGCGTACACAGTATCAGCTTTCGCCTGTTGAGATACATTTCCTCGAAGCATTCGATGCCGAGCAGAAGAAACTTAAAAGCGAATGATTACCTCCGCCATGTCAAAATGATGGAATACCGAAACGCAATCTCAAAATCCACCGGCTACAGGTGATGCTTTTTCGGAATCTCGTTTTTTTATCGTATTTTTGCAGTATAAATCAAAATCGACTATTATGTTTTCCGGAATTGTTGAAGAGGCGGCTAAAGTTGTCGCAGTGAAGAGAGACGGAGGTAATGTACACCTCACGATGTCATGCTCTTTTGTTGATGAGTTGAAAATAGACCAGTCAATAGCCCACAACGGAGTATGCCTCACGGTAGTGGCTCTTCCGGGTGACGGCACTTACACCGTGACCGCTATCCAGGAAACTCTTGACCGCAGCAATCTCGGCGACCTCAAGGAGGGCGACCTTGTGAATGTGGAGCGCAGCATGATCATGAACGGACGTCTTGACGGGCACATCGTGCAGGGACATGTGGATTGCACCGCCGTGTGCGACGAGGTGAAGGAAGTGGACGGAAGCAAATATTTCCGGTTCCGCTACAACGTGGACAAGGAGATGGCACAACGCGGATATGTGACCGTGGAGAAAGGCTCGGTCACCGTCAACGGCGTGAGCCTCACTGTGTGTGACTCAACCGTAGACTCATTCCGGGTGGCGATCATCCCCTACACTTTCGAGCATACCAACTTCTGCCGCCTTGCGGAAGGCTCACGCGTCAATCTTGAGTTTGACATAATCGGCAAATATCTTGCCCGTCTTATGGAGGTGAAATAACCGGAGCCGATGGAAAAGAAAGGTATCGCAGTCTACTGTGCCTCAGC
>OFFB01001652.1_pt1 | contig 12630 bp, 12 predicted proteins | sample 1521281 | NCBI WGS metagenome assembly OFFB01 (sample SAMEA3504109, study PRJEB24116) | mouse gut metagenome | biome: mouse gut; feature: mouse-associated habitat; material: faeces | place: Denmark | collected 2011
AAATTGGCTCAGTGCACAAGCCACCAACACGAAGCCGCCTTCGTTGCTCGGACGGGGATCCCGTTTTAAACACCCTCTTGTTATCATTCTCCAAGGTGCTGATGCCGTCAGCTGCCTTGTGCCCCCATGTATATCGCCATGTAACAGAAAAAGCTCGCGTAATTTTTTACGCGAGCTTTCTCTGTTTATATCCTGTTGAGGAATGCGGTTACTTGTTTAAGTATGCTTTGACAAGAGCGAGCACGGCAGGTGTTGTGAACCCGAATTTTTCATCAAGCACTTTGTAGGGTGCTGATGCTCCGAAGTGATCGAGTCCGAACACTTCACCGTCACGACCAACAACACCTTGCAATGTTGAGGGTAGTCCTGCTGTCAAACCGAATACCTTGCCTGATGCCGGAATCACGCTGTCGCGATAAGCTTTGGGCTGGCAGTCAAAGAGTCCGATTGACGGGATTGACACCACGCGGGCGTTGATGCCCTCCTTAGCGAGCTCAGCGGCTACTTCAACGAGCAGTGACACCTCTGAGCCGTTTGCAACGAGAGTCACAGCCGGATTTTCAGCATTTACCACGATGTATCCGCCCTTTTCAGCTCCGAGAGCTTCGTTGTAGCGGTCGCCTGATGCTGCGGGAAGGTCAGGTATATTCTGGCGGCTTAGAATAAGGGCGGTAGGAGTCTTGGTGTTTTCCATCGCCATTTTCCAGCACACTGAAGTCTCGGCAGCGTCACCCGGACGCAATACCAGCACGCTCGGTTCGCCCTTGAAGTTCTTGAGCTGTTCCATCAAGCGTATTTGAGCCTCCTGTTCAACCGGTTCATGGGTCGGACCATCTTCGCCCACACGGAATGCGTCGTGAGTCCAGATGTATTTTACAGGAATCTCCATGAGTGCAGCCATGCGCACGGCTGGTTTCATGTAGTCAGAGAATACGAAGAAAGTTCCGCAAGCGCCGATAACGCCTCCGTGGAGCACGAGTCCGTTCATAAGGGCGCCCATGGTCAACTCCGATACTCCGCAGTGCAGGAATGCGCCTGAGAAGTCGCCGTTGGTGAACGGAGTGGTATTCTTCAGGAATGCATCGGTCTTGTCTGAGTTCGCAAGGTCGGCTGAAGACACGATCATGTTGCCAACCTCTTTAGCGAGGGTGTCAAGCACGTCGGCTGATGCCTGTCGTGTAGCGATGCCCGGTTTGTGGGCGATATTCTTCCAGTCGATGTTGGGGAGCTTGTTGGCGAGGTAGCTGTCGAGGAGAGCCGCCTTTTCAGGATTGGCTTCGCGCCAAGCTTTTTCCTCCTCTTTGCGGGCTGCAACTTGGAGACGGAGCACTTGGGCACGGTCCTCATAAAGCTTCTTGACATCTTCCCAAATGTGGAACGGATCCTTCGGATCGGCTCCAAGATGTTCGATTGTCTTTTCAAAAGAGCCGCCTTTGGAAGCGCTGATCGGGTTGCCGTGGGTTGAGCACTGACCTTCGAAGTTTTCGCCGGTAGCGGTGACGCAACCGCGTCCCATCACGGTCTTTCCTATGATTATAGTGGGGCGTTTGTCCTCCTTGATTGCTGCGTCGAGAGCCTCAGCCATAGCCAAGGGATCGGTGCCGTCGACTTCAAGCACGTTCCAGTTCCATGCGCGGTATTTGGCTGCGGTGTCTTCGCGGGTCACTGCAGCGGTGTCGGTCGACAGCTGAATGTCGTTGCTGTCATAGAACATGATGAGGTTGTGAAGTCCGAGATATCCGGCAAGACGGCCTGCGCCTTGTGAGATCTCCTCCTGCACGCCGCCGTCGGAAATGAAGGTGTAGGTTTTGTGTGACAACCAGTCACCGAAGCGGGCTTGCAAGAAGCGTTCGGCGATGGCGCATCCTACTGCCATCACATGACCTTGACCGAGGGGGCCTGAAGTGTTTTCAATACCTCTCTCTACGTGCAATTCGGGGTGTCCCGGAGTGGGGCTTCCCCATTGACGGAATTCCTTCAATTCCTCAACGGTGAATTTTCCGGTCAAAGCGAGCACGGAATATAGCATCGGAGACATGTGTCCGGGGTCGAGGAAGAATCGGTCGCGGGCAATCCAGTTGGGATTGTCGGGATCGGTCACCAGGAATGATGAATAGAGTACGTTGATGAAGTCAGCGCCGCCCATGGCTCCGCCCGGGTGTCCTGACTTGGCTTTTTCAACCATTGACGCGGCGAGAACACGGATATTGTCGGCTGCGCGTGTCATTAGATTTTTGTCCATTGCGTGAAATTATAAGTATTTTTGTTTTAGGTAGTAAAATCATTATAGATAAAGCTGCTCCTCCTCTTCATCTACAGGAATTTCGGGGTTTACGTTTTTGCAACCGGCAATTCCGTAGTAAAGCAGGTAGGCGAGCATTGCTACCACCAACCAGTAAGATGCCATATAACCTGCGCTTGTGGCGATCGCGTTTTGGATGAGAGGCATCACGCCGCCGCCTACCACCATCATCATGAAGATACCTGATGCCTGAGCGGTGTATTTGCCGAGACCTTCAACCGCAAGATTGAATATGCCGCCCCACATTACTGATGTGCAAAGTCCGCACAATACGAGGAAGAGAGCTTTGGCGGGCACTTGTGCCATGGAGAAACCGTCGGCAGCGCTGTAGGCAGGCATTGAAACGCGGATGTCGCTCGGAAGGAAGATGGCGATGCAGATGAGAATGATCGCAACCGTTGACACTACGATGAGCTGTGTGCGGCTTGATACCTTGCCCGAGATGACGCTTGAGATGAGACGGCCGCATAGCATGAGCAACCAGTAGATTGCCGCTACACCTCCGGCGACTGCGGTGGCATTTTCGGTGATGCCTGAAGCGGCGCTGTCGCTAAGATAGAAAATGAGCACGCCGGGAATGCCGATTTCGATGCCGACATAAAGGAAGATGCCGATGACACCAAGCAGGGTGTGGCGGAAATTCCAGGCGCTGTGGGTGAATTTTACTTTATGGTTTTTAACATCCTTGTTGAGGTGGGGTTCGGGGATCTTGACTGCGCTGATCACAATCAAGGCAAACACGAATACGCCCATTGCGATGAACAACAGTGGCGCTACGTCGCCCATTGATGTGGTGTCGGTCACCTGTCCGATGAGCATACCCACGAAAAGAGGCGTCAAGGTAGCAGCAAGGGAGTTGAATGAACCGCCGGTCTGTACAAGCTGGTTGCCGGTATTGCCGCCGCCGCCAAGAAGGTTGAGCATGGGGTTGACGACTGTGTTGAGCATACACACACAGAAACCGCAGATAAATGCACCAAGCAGATAAATGATGAAGTTGAGGGTCACTACTTGTCCGCTTACGGTGAACACTCCGGTCTCGGTGCCTACTATGCCTGAGAACCATTGGAACGCAAGACCGATAAGCCCCACGATCATCGCATAGAGGGCTGTTTTCTTATAACCGATTTTCACGAGAAGATTTCCTGCCGGTATTCCCATGAAGAGATAGGCGAGGAAGTTCATCATATTGCCGAGCATTCCTGACCATTCGTAGTTGTTTTTCCAAATAGTGCCGAGCGGGGCTGCCAAGTTTGTGACAAATGAAATCATCGCAAACAGGAAGAACATCGCGATAATTGCTATCACACGTCCGTTGCTGGATTGTTTTGCTGTTTCCATGTTAGTGTCTACAGATTGATAAGTGTTAGTTAGAAATTGTAAATTGGTTGATTGTGTAAAATTAATGAAATTTTTCGTAGTTGCTCCATTTTATGTTGCACAACATGGATTTTCGCCGGTTTAGTATTCTCTTTCTCCGAAAATAGTAGTACCGATTCTCACCATGTTGCTCCCCTCGTCGATTGCCGTCATGTAGTCGTGGCTCATGCCCATGCTTATGGTGTCGAGCGTTTCAATGCCGGTGGTCTTGCGCAAATTGTCAAATGCCCGGGCGATGTCGCGGAAATCCTGACGGATGCGGGTCTCGTCGTCGACGTTGCTTGCCATGCCCATCACTCCACGCACTCTGATGTTGCCGAGCGAGGGGATGATGCCCGATGCGGCAAGGTCGTCAAGCTCCTGTGGGGTGAACCCGAATTTTGTTTCTTCGCGAGCCACGTGCACTTGAAGAAGCACATCGACAGTGCGTCCTATTCTCCGGGCTTCTGAATCGACAAGTCTCAGCAGCTTTTCTGAATCGATGCTGTGGATCAGCGAGGCGTGAGGGATTATGGAGCGTACTTTATTGGTTTGGAGATGTCCTATGAAATGCCATTCCACGTCATGAGGCAATGCAGAAGCTTTCGCTACAAGCTCGTTGGCGCGGCTTTCTCCGAATGCTCTTTGACCGCAGTCGTATGCTTCCTGCAACGCTTCGACTGGGTGGAATTTGGAAACAGCGACAAGCGTCACTCCTTTCGGGAGCGACGCTTTGATGTCGTTGATGCGTTTGCCTATAGTTGACATGGGCTTGATTATTCGTTAGAAGATGAGGAGGCAAGTTTTGCCTTGAACACGTCCATGATAGTGGTTTCCGCGATTGATGCCACTTCGAAATCAGCCATCGTTCCCTTCATGCCTTCCATGAAGTTATCGAGCGCTTCGCGGAAATTGTTGGCGGCGACAAGGATGTGGCTGGTTGTCTTTTTCTCAACCGCCGTTTTTTCGTCAAGAGTTATGAAGTTGACTTTCACGTGATACCATTTGTCGGCTGCATCGTTCCAGAATATTTCCGTTATGTTGGTTCGCTTTACTGCTGAGATTGAAAAGTCTCCTGATATGAACGGAGTCAGCTCTTCGATGGTGCGTGCTTCAGCTTCGGTGAAGCTTAAGGCATCGACCATATAGGGTTCATTGACTTTCTTTTGGGTACCGTTTTCCATCATTTTGTCGTAACGGACTTTAGTTTCAAACCAGTTGCTCATATTTGTATGTGATTATAAGTTTTGTAGAATAGTGATTGTTATTTAGGGCGTTTGTTCAGGTACAGATAGGAGTGGACGCATCCCACAAATACAGCGCCTCCTATGATATTGCCTAATGTCGCCGGAATGAGATTGCGCCATACCATTTCCCATGTCGAGATGTCGGCGCCTTCGAGTATGCCGCAGGGGATGAAGAACATATTGGCTATTGAATGCTCGTAGCCCAGGGCGACGAACGCCATCACCGGAAACCAGCATCCAAACATCTTTGCCCCGCTGCTTTTTGCCGACATTGCGAGCCATATAGCGAGGCACACACACCAGTTGGCGCCTATCCCTTTGAGCAACACTGTCGCCCAGGGCATCGACACCTTGGCATTGGCGATGTTGATTATAGCCGAGTGGTATGGCTCAGGAGCTGTAAGTCCGGTGAGATATACCATGAAATACACGAAAAGCAATGCTCCCATGAAGTTGCCTATCCACACTAATGTCCAGTTGACAAGAACATCGGCGATAGAACACTTGCGTGTCAACAACGGGGGCATCAACAAGGCATTGTTGCCGGTGAAGAGCTCGGCGCCAAGCACCACCACGAGAATCAACCCGATGGGGAACGCAGCTCCGCTCAATAATTTTTGGAGCCCAGGGTTGCCTGCTGTTATTTCAGGAAATCCGTAGCCTAAAGTGAGCGATAATATGCCGCCGAAAGCGATATATATGCCGGCAAGCACGGTCAGTAGGATGAACCGGTTGAAACTTGCTGACCGCAGCTTCACCTTGTTGGTTCCGGCATTCAGGGCATTTTCAATTACTTCTGTCGGAGTTTTTGTAGCCATACTGTTATTTCAATGATTCAAGCAGGCGCTTTAGCACAACTTGCGCTGAGATTTCTCGGTTTGCTGCTTCGGGGATGACAAGCGAACGCGGACCCTCGATCACATCGTCGCTCACAATCATGTTGCGTCTCACCGGAAGGCAATGCATGAAATAGGCGTTGTTGGTAAGTGCCATTTTTTCTGCTGTCACAGTCCAGGAGCGGTCGGTGGAGATGACTTTTCCGTAGTTGGGGTCGGCAAATGCGCTCCAGTTTTTGGCATATACGAAGTCGGCGCCTTCAAGCGCTTTGTCCTGGTCATATTCCACACGGGCGTTGCCTACGAATTCAGGCGCGAGCTCATAGCCGTGGGGATGCGTTATGACGAAATCGTAATCGGTGGCGTTCATCCATTCGGCAAATGAGTTGGGGACTGCCTGCGGAAGCGATTTGGGATGAGGCGCCCAGGTCATGACCACTTTCGGACGCTCTACGGTCTTGTATTCTTCGATTGTGATGAGGTCGGCGAAAGATTGCAGCGGGTGGCGTGTCGCCGCTTCCATCGAGAATACCGGACGTCCGGAATACTTGATAAACTGGTTGATGATTTTCTCTTCGTAGTCATCGGTCTTGGATTGGAACTGAGCGAATGACCTCACGCCGATAATGTCGCAATAGCAACCCATCACCGGTATGGCTTCAAGCAGATGTTCGGGCTTGTCGCCGTCCATTATCACTCCGCGCTCGGTTTCGAGTTTCCATGCGCCTTGATTGACGTCAAGCACCATGACATTCATGCCAAGGTTCATTGCCGCCTTCTGAGTGCTCAGTCGTGTGCGCAACGATGAGTTGAAGAAAATCATCAGCAGTGTCTTGTTTTCTCCAAGATGTTTGTAACCGAATTTGTTGGCTTTGACTTCCAAAGCCTCTTTTACGGCGGCATTAAGGTCGCCGATATCCTTTACGTTAGTGAAATTTTTCATCGTGTTTTCAAAATATTGTGCAAGTTACTCAATAATTTCGAGATAGACATATTTTTGAGGGCGGATTGTGGGCATAATGCTGACAAATTTTATTAATTTTGTTCGGTAAACCTACAATTTGAACAGATCGTAATGGTAAAATCTCTTGGGCGTAAGGCTATTTCCGGCACACTGTGGACCACTGCCGACCGTCTTGTGTCGATGGTGCTGCAATTTGCGGTCAACCTCGTGTTGGCGTGGGTTCTCTTGCCTGATGATTACGGCGTTGTCGGGGTGCTGGTGATATTCATCGCCGTCAGCAACACATTGATAGACGGAGGGTTTGCCTCGGCGCTTATCCAACATAAAAACCCTACACAGGAGGACTATTCCACTATATTCTTTTGGAATACAGGATTTTCGCTGTTTTGTTATCTGGTGCTGTTCTTTATCTCGCCATTGGTCGCCGGGTTTTTCGGCATGCCCATGCTTAAGGATGTGCTCCGGGTGATGGGGCTGAGTGTCGTGGCGAGCGCATTGGGGCAGGTTCAGATTGTGAGGCTTAAGAGAAATCTTGAATTCGGGACAATCGCCATTGTCAATCTCACGAGCTACATTGTTTCGGCGGCGATAGGGGTTTATATGGCATACAACGGATTCTCTTATTGGAGTCTGGTGGCAATGACGGTGGTCAATCAGGTGATGATGACCCTCTTGTATTGGCTTTTGGCGAAGTGGCGTCCGTCGGCGGTGTTTTCGGTTAAATCGTTTAAGCAACTGTTCAGTTATGCCGGATATCTGCTTGCCGCAGGATTTCTGCAAGAAACGTGCAAACATTTGCAAGGGGTGATTATAGGAAAGCGCTTTTCCGAGACGCAATTAGGACTATATACCCAGGCATCAAAATTGGATCAGGTCACCTCCTATGCCGTGCCGCAGGCTCTTGTGCAAGTGCTGTTTCCTCTCTTTTCCAATCTGCAGGATGAGCGTGAAAGATTCCAGGAGATGATGGAGATGGGGATAAGGGTGATTTCGGCAATTGTATTTCCGATGCTGCTCATTCTCATAATAGTTGCCGATCCGCTCGTGCTGGCGCTTTACCATGAGGCGTGGACTCCGTGCGTGCCTTATTTCCGCATTTTGTGTGTGGGCGGCGTGTTCGTGTGCTTGCAGAATGTCAATTTTTATGCTGTTGCGGCGTGTGGCTACAGCAAGACTCTTTTCAACTGGAGTTTCTACAAGTGGGGAATGCTCGTGGTGCTTCTGCTCATAGGAATGTTTTTCGGTATGCAGGGGTTGATGTGGTCGATAGTGCTCAGCAACATCAACATTTATTTGGTCAATGCCGTTCTTGCCCGCAAGTATGTGGGCTTTGCGTTGTCGCGACAGTTGCGTGCGTTGCTTCCTCCGTTGCTTGCCGGTGCTGTCCCCGCTCTCTTGGTCTATTTCCTGGATTGGCATTGGCTGTTGGAGGCTGTGGTTTATGCGGTTGTTTATGTGGCGATCGTGTTCTGCTCCGGCATGAAGGTAGTCAAGGACTTTAAGTTCATAATATCAAGGTTCTTGAAAAAATAACGACCCTAATGATTTTAAAGTCATTAAGGTCGCTAAAGACGTTAAAGTCATTAAGGTCGAGACTATTCTTTATCGGTTGGAGTACATATCGTCGTAGTACTGTTGATATGCTCCTGAGGTGATGTGGTCCATCCATTCCTGATTGTCGAGATACCAGCGTACTGTCTTTTCGATGCCCTCCTCAAATTGTAGTGAAGGCTCCCAGCCGAGTTCACGTTGAAGTTTGCGTGAGTCGATGGCGTATCGCATATCGTGGCCGAGACGGTCGGTTACGTAGGTTATGAGTTTTTCGCTGTGTCCTTCGGGGTTTCCGAGCAGACGGTCGACAGTCTTTATTATGACCTTGATGAGGTCGATGTTCTTCCATTCGTTGAACCCGCCGATATTATAGGTTTCGGCTACTTTTCCCTTGTGGAAAATCAGGTCGATGGCACGTGCGTGATCCTCTACAAAGAGCCAGTCGCGCACATTTTCACCTTTTCCGTACACCGGCAGCGGCTTTCCGTGGCGGATGTTGTTGATGAACAGCGGTATGAGCTTTTCGGGGAACTGGTAGGGACCGTAGTTGTTGGAGCAGTTGGTCACGAGCGTAGGCATTCCGTAGGTGTCGTGGTAAGCTCTTACAAAGTGATCGGAAGATGCCTTTGACGCTGAATACGGGCTGTGGGGATTGTATTTTGTGGTTTCGAGGAAGAATTCGGTTCCGAAAGCCAGATGGTGCTGTGAAGAGGATGCTGTGGTGGTGAAGGGCGATTCCACACCTTCGGGATTGGTAAGCTCCAATGCTCCATAAACTTCATCGGTAGAGATGTGGTAGAAAAGTTTACCCTCATACTTTTCGGGAAGAGTGTCCCAGTATTCTTTTGCAGCCTGAAGGAGAGCGAGTGTGCCCATCACATTGGTGCGTGCGAAAGTGAACGGGTCCTTGATCGAGCGATCCACGTGGCTCTCAGCGGCGAGATGTATGATTCCGTCGATTTTGTTGTCCTTGATGATGCGGCGCATTTCATCAAGATCGGCGATATCAGCTTTCACAAATGTATAGTTGGGGCGATCCTCGATATCCTTAAGGTTGGCGAGGTTGCCGGCGTATGTGAGTTTATCGAGATTGAAGATATGGTAGTCGGGATATTTATTCACAAACAGTCTTACTACATGGCTGCCGATGAATCCGGCTCCTCCGGTGATTAAAATATTCTTATGATTCATGTTGATTGTTATTTCTGGTGGGTTATCAGGCTTCGTCTTTCAGATTGGCGATGCATTTATTCAGCGAGTCGGTCCAGTAGGGCACCTTGATGCCGAATTGCGTCTTGACCTTGGTCTTGTCGAGAACGCTGTAGGACGGACGGGTTACTTTTGACGGGAACTCGTCGGAGTGGCAGGGTTGGATGTCACAGCTGTTGTTGCCGGCGATTTCGGCGATCATTTTGGTGAAGTCAAACCACGAGCACACACCTTCGTTAGAGTAGTGGTATATGCCTTCGTTGCCATCCATTTTGCGGTTTTCAACGATATGGAATATGGCATCGGCGAGGTCCTGCGCGTAAGTGGGTGAGCCTACCTGGTCAAACACCACTTTCAGTTCAGGTTTGGTGGAGGTAAGGTTCAACATGGTCTTGACGAAATTTTTGCCATATTCGCTGTACAGCCATGCTGTTCTGAAGATAAGCGCCTTGCATCCGGCATCGGCTACGGCTTGTTCGCCGTGCAGTTTGGTGACGCCGTAAACACCGATGGGATTTACCGGATGGTTCTCCGATAGCGGTGTGTTGACAACATCTCCTCCAAACACATAGTCGGTGGAGACGTGAATGAGAGTGGCATCGGCATTCTTGGCGGCATTTGCGAGATTGCGCACGGCTCCGGCATTAAGGAGTTCTGCGAATTCCGCATCATCCTCCGCCTTGTCGACGTTGGTATAAGCGGCGCAGTTCACGATGACGTTTATGTTGTTGTCTTCGACCATGCGTGTCACCGCATCGGCATTTGTTATGTCAAGTTCGGCTACATCGGTGAAGATGTAGTTGTCGTTGGAGTTCTTGGCTGCGTTTCTAAGGCAGTTGCCCAACTGTCCGTTGGCGCCTGTTACAAGTATGTTCATAGATAAACTGTTATTCATAGAGGTCTACATTGATGTCGAAGGGAGTGTCGAAATCCTTGAGCAGGGGATGCTTTGTGTCCTTTTCGCTCAGAATAGCCTCTTCGGCGTTTATCATCCAGTCGATGCCGAGTGAATCGTCGGCGATTGAGATGCCTCCGTCAGCCTCTGGATGGTAGTAATTGTCACATTTGTATTGGAATACCGCAACGTCAGACAGCACTGCAAATCCGTGGGCGAATCCACGGGGGACGAAAAATTGGCGATGATTATCCTCACTCAGTTCCACGGCAACGTGTTTGCCGAATGTGGGCGAGCCTTTGCGGATATCCACGGCAACATCAAGGACTCTTCCTTTCACGCAGCGCACGAGCTTGGACTGAGTGAAGGGAGGGCGTTGGAAGTGCAGTCCGCGCATCACGCCGCGTGTCGACATCGATTCATTGTCCTGCACGAAGTCAACCGGTCTTACTTTTTCGTCAAATTCCTTTTTGGAATAGCTTTCAAAGAAATATCCTCTGGCGTCGTTGAATATACGAGGTTCGATAATTACAACGCCATCGATATCAGTCTTTATAACATTCATAAACGGGTTTTATTTCTTTATGTGCTTTAGTCGAGATTCTTTTCTCCTGTGCGTTCAACTTCTTCCACCACTTTCAGCAGATATTGACCGTACTGGTTCTTTAACATAGGTTTAGCGAGCTCTTTCATCTTGTCGCTGTCAATCCATCCCTGACGGAATGCGATTCCTTCAAGACAAGCTATTTTGAGTCCCTGGCGTTTTTCGAGTACCTCTACATATATCGAGGCATCGGCAAGTGAGTCATGGGTTCCGGTGTCAAGCCATGCAAAACCACGGGGGAGGGTTTGCACCTTCAGTTCGCCGTCTTTAAGGAACTCTTGATTCACGGTTGTGATTTCAAGCTCTCCGCGTGCCGACGGCTTTATGGAGTGTGCCACCTTTACCACTTTGTTGGGGTAGAAGTATAATCCTACCACCGCATAATTGCTTTTCGGGTGCTGCGGTTTTTCCTCTATCGACAGGCAGTTACCGTTTTTGTCAAATTCAGCAACTCCGTATCGTTCAGGATCATCGACCCAATATCCGAATACGGTGGCCTTTGAATCATTTTCGGCAGTAGCCACAGCATCTTTCAATATGTTGGAAAATCCGGCTCCATGGAAAATATTGTCACCCAAAACGAGGCACACTGAATCATCTCCGATGAAATCTTTGCCGATGATAAACGCCTGTGCAAGACCGTCGGGAGAGGGCTGCTCAGCATACTGTAAGTTGATTCCATAGTCCGATCCGTCGCCAAGCAGACGCTTGAACCCGGGCAGATCCTGAGGCGTGGAGATTATAAGGATATCCCTGATGCCCGCAAGCATGAGCGCGGATATGGGATAATACACCATGGGCTTGTCAAAAATGGGCAGCAACTGCTTGCTTACGCCTTTTGTGATAGGATAGAGCCTTGTGCCTGAACCTCCTGCCAATACGATTCCTTTCATAATACTTGAATGATAAATACTCTTAAGAGTGATTTTAGCTAAAATATATTTTCTGCAAAAGTAGCAATAAAACTCTGAAAATGCAACTATTGCAAGGAAATAAGGGTTAAACGCCCTCTTGATCTTCCTCAGTGAGGAGGGCTATTTCGTCAAGGATGGAGTAGGCTATGGATTTTGTGAGGGGCTCGTCGCGCTCGAATTCACGCGAGGCGTAATCTTTGGCTTTTTCAATCGTGGCGGGCAAGAAGTAGAACAGCAGCCGCAGTGCGGTATATCGTTCCGGAGCTGATGTTGAAGTGATTAATCGCTCTACGAGCTGCAAGGCGTAAGGGGTGTGACGCAGCAGTTTCATGCACAGAATGTCGGCAGCCTCCTGCGACTTTGTCTCGCTAACCCAAATTTCGGCATCCTCCATGCTCAGCCTGTCGGCAGGATAGATGACGGGAGCCAGGAGCTGGCATTCGCGCGAGTCAGCGTTAGCGCGAAGTTCTTCGGCGATTTCTACCGATTGAGGAATCTCTTTGGCTATTTCCGTGATTTGCGGAAGATTCAGCCCGAATATCACGCGGTAAGGTGATCCGGCGCTGCGGAGGGTGTCGGCGACTATGCCGTTGCGCATGGCATACAGGCGTTTCTTTATTTCCGGTATGGTTTCAATCATGACTTATCAGCTTAAGAATAGGAAAGGACGCACGATGCCGTGCGTCCTTTCTGTTGTATTTGTTGTTTCAGTGAGTTGACACACTGATTATTTAACGAGCACCTTTGTG
>OFFB01001659.1_pt1 | contig 12580 bp, 6 predicted proteins | sample 1521281 | NCBI WGS metagenome assembly OFFB01 (sample SAMEA3504109, study PRJEB24116) | mouse gut metagenome | biome: mouse gut; feature: mouse-associated habitat; material: faeces | place: Denmark | collected 2011
GACGTTCATAGAAGTTATCTAATCCCTTGAGAACGCTTCCGAGTCCGATATTAGCAACGATGATGGAAATGATATAGAATACCATCATAATTCCAAATGAGAGGAGTAACTTACTCCTCACTTTCAAGTTTCTAAACACGTTTCATTCCTCCTAGTACATAATAATAGTAAAAAATATAAAATAACGAGTAATATGCATTTTTTATTTTATAACGTTTTGCTAAAAAAGTAAATATCTGATTAAAAGTTTCCTGTCATATTTTGTGGTAAATTTTTGTCAATATCTGTAAAAGTTGTTTATGATAAAATAGTGCAGGTTTTTGATAATTTTAACTTTATTATATATCCCAAATGGCGTATAATGGCATAAAATGTTAAAAAGATAGCCAAAAAAACCTTTTCAAAGCGGAATAAAAATGGTATAAGTATGATATGAAATAAGTTTGATGTTTTTATTTTTATAAAATATATAATAGGATGTGTTATATTATTTTTTTTATTAAAATCATTTGGGTATTCGCAAATCTTAGCTATTTTTGTTTCGATATTTAGTAACCTCATGATATTTTTTGTGGCGGCAAAGCATCAATTTGAAATATTTGAAAATAAAATTGACGGGTGTTATTTTTTCGGAATGAATGCATGAGTATCGGTTGCTTTAACTTTTTTTTAAGACAAAGGAATGTGTTATTTACCGGGTGTAGAGCGTCTAAAAAAAACGAACGTTTTTTTTGCTTGTTATTTGGTATAAAAAATGGAAACGATTTCGGGATTTTATTAAGATAAGGTTGGAGGTGTATTATTGTTTTTCAGATTCGTTCCGGTCAAAATAGGAGGAATGGTTTAAGAGGGCTATTATTGGGATAGTCCGGCAATATTTAATTTACATAAATCTTAAAATAATATTAATGAGAACATTTATGCGCAATTTGTTTATTTTACTTTTGTTATTGCCTGTATTTGCTTGCAGGGATGATAGCAGTGGAAAAGCAGCTCAGGTAGGTTCCGTGTCCAATATCAGATATACGGCAGCTCGGGGGGCACTCCTCTTTCAATGGGATAATCCGGAAGCTGACGATGTGGCTTATATAGAAATTTCTTATACTGATAAATCCGGAAACCAACATAGAACTTTAGTGCTCGGAGGTCTTACCGAGCGTTGGATTGAAGGTCTTGCCGACAATTCTCCTTACTATTTCCGTTTTTTGGTTTACGACAAATCCGGGAATACTTCAGAACCGGTTGAGGTGATGGCTTCAGCCGGGGAGTCTTCTGTGAATATGTTTTACGGTCGTGTTAAATTAGGAGTGGATTTCAGCGGGATTAATGTCAGTTGGGAAAATAATTTTAATGAGAATTTCTATATAGAATTGGCTTATACGGACTTGAACGGGAATGATTACCAGGAAGAGGTTGTGGTGGCAGCAAATTCTACCGGAAAACAATTTGTAAAAATCGGGGCTAACATTTCGGGAAATCAGAGTTTGGATATATATGCTACAATTGTAGACGAAAACGGTAATGAGTCGGAGCAGAAAATACTGAAATTCTATAAGAAAGAAGCGGGCAAACTGGATCGCAGTCTTTGGAAAGTAATTACTTGTTCTTCCGAAGAAACGGTTAATGAGAATGGGGCTGCCGTCAATATAATTGATGGTAATCCCGAGACTTTCTGGCATTCAAGGTGGCATTCGAATGCTCCGGATTATCCGCATTATATTGTTTTGGATCTTGGAGCGCGGAAAGCGTTGGAAAAGATTGGTATTTTTCAACGCCAGAACAATGCTATGGTAGCGGGAATGGCCATATACGGCAATAATGTGAGCGGCACTCCGTCGGATGAATCGCAATGGAAAATGTGTCACGAGTTTGATTTATCAAATTCAGAAGCCGAACAAATATTCGAATTTCCGAATTTGACGACCTACCGTTATTTAAAGATTGTATGTACCTCTTCTTCTAACGGAGGTGTGCATGCTGCTTTGGGTGAGGTTTATTTATACGGTTCAGATGTTGCGGATGAATAATCAAATCAAATATATATGAATACAAAGATTGTGTTATGGATGTGTGGTATTGTACTTCTGTTCGGTAGTTGCCGGGAGGAGTTTGATAATCACTATAACAAAGTAAATGACGCTTCTATCGGGATGAATGTGGTACAAGTGCTGGAGGAGAAAGGTGGATTTGAATTATTTGTGCAGATGATACGGCGTGCGGACTTGGAGCGTACGTTGTCCCAGTCCGGACTTTACACCTGTTTTGCTCCCAAGGATGAACATGTTCAGGCTTGGCTGGACCAGCACGGCTGGACGGTAGAAAATATGCCGGAGCGAAATATGATTGATTTTATTAATTATCATTTCATGTTAGGAATGGTGTATTATTACGATTTTGAGAAGTATTACGAAAATTCGGATTCCTGGGATAAATCGCCGATTACTTATGCGCAGGGAATAAAACAGGATACCCGTACTTCTGGGAAAGCTCATCCTTCAAAGGCTCTCCGGGTATTCACCAATTCGTATCTTTCAATGCGGAGTGACGATTATCAGAAAATGATGGGTGTCACTCCGGGTGATTTTATGGTGGAAAATGTTCCGGTGTCACAGACAGAGCGGGATATTCCGACTTCCAATGGGGTGATTCATGTTCTGGACGGGCCGTTGTTGCTGACTCCCAGAATGGATGAAGCGATTGCCGCAGAACCAGAGCTTTCTGTTATCAGCAAATGGTTTAACCGATTTAGCGGTTATGCTACTGTCGGGATGGAGAATGACAAACTGGATACAACTTTGATGAAATACTATGATGTGGCAATCAAAGCAGGTGGCAGAATATTGAATATTGCCGATGAGACGTTTTTTAATACGGCCTTTTTGCCAACCGATGCAGCCATGCAAACTTTCTTTGAACCTTATTTTACCCCGGAATTGTTGGTGTCTTTTGATTCTGTTCCGAATGAATTAGTGGTTCCTTTCCTGAGAGCCTTGGTGTCTCAAAAGACGGCAACTGTTTGGGGACTGAGCGATATTGAGCGGAATTTGCCTTATTTTTACTCATATTCGGGAGCTATGTTGCCTTTAAAAAATAATTTGAGTAGTACGTACACCGGGGCAATATTGAGTTCAAACAGTATGATTTATAAAGTCAATCAGGTGCCGGACATCCCTTTGTTTACGAGTGTGGAGGCTGGGTATTTAATCAGATATAAGCATTACAGGGAGTGGGCTAAATTGATTGAAAGAGAAGGTATTGATATTGATTCGTGGTTTGGTGTGGATAATTCTTACCAGCATGCCCCGCGCACAGTGTTGATTCAGGCAGACGATTCCAAAGCCTGGGATAACGGGACAGATGGTGAATGGGGGATTGACGGGTATGAGGAAGAGTATATGGATACTTTGGCGATGCGGCTGAATGCCGGTATATTGCAGGTAAAACTAACGGACCAGGCATTTGAACACCGGTATTATCCCACTGCTTACGGGGCTATCTTGTGTGAGACGGAAGAGGGGCAGCCGGTATTTACCGATTATAAAGGATTAAAAGTTCGTCTGACTTCGCCGCAGTCTGTGTGGGAAGCGGATAATGGGGCCATTTATGAAGTTGATGGTATTTTTAATCATCTGTTGAGTACGGATTCAACTCAGTTGCTCTACCGTACTTATATTGAAAAGGATGAAGAGTTGAGTCAATTTAAGCTGTTGATTGAGAAAGCAGATCAGGTTGATGTGCTGGATAAGATAGATGTTACCAAATATACGGTGTTTGCGCCTACGAATGATGCTTTGGCCGGAAAAAATATAGCAACAATGGAGAAGGAAGATGCCCTGAAGTTGTTCCGGAAATGTGTGGTATCCGGAAGTCGTTTATATACAGACGGCTATTCGGAAGGAATTATTACCTTATTGGACGGTTCTGTGCGGACATTTTCGGGGGCATGGGAAAACTGTAAGTTATCGACGGTATACAACAGTGCCGGATTTGTGCTGGACAAGTGTAATCGGCAAGGTTCTAACGGGGTGCTTCATGTGGTAGATAAACTTATCGAAAATTAAAAAACAGGATTATGTGGATAAAATGCTTAAAGTATATAAGTGTTCTGGCATTATTGACAGTTTGTTGTACCAGTAAGGTATTGGCACAAGGCCATTATGCACAGGGTGTTGTCTACGAAGAAACGAAAGGAAATCCCCTGGTTGGTGCGACAGTCATCATGCTGAATGCCAATAACCGTGTTATTGGTGGTACTGCGACCGATATCGACGGAAAATTCCGGGTGCTGGTACCGGAGGGGACGACTGGAATTTCTTTTTCTTTTGTGGGATTAAAGACTATTACGCAGCCTTTTGACCCGAATAAAAAGTATGAGATTATTCTGAAGAGTGACGAAACGGTGCTGAGTGAAGTGGTTATTACCGGTAAACGGGAACGGCAAGCGGATATGGGAATGATTTCGAAGTCACGCAAAGACATGTCCAATGCAGTTTCGGCTGTAGATATGAAAGCGTTGGGTACTCAGCCGGTATCTTCAGTGGACCAGTTGTTGCAGGGTGCTGCTCCCGGTTTGCAGGTGACGTTTAATAGCGGAGACCCCGGTGCAGGAGCTTCTATGACCATCCGGGGGGTGACTTCTTTGGAAGGTAATAATAAACCTTTGTGGGTAATTGACGGAGCTGAAGTGTTGGGGGAAGATTATAATGTATCGGATTTGAATAATTTCGGTTCCAGTCCTATTGCCGGTCTGGACCCGGCTGATATTGAGTCTATAGATATTTTGAAGGACGCGTCTTCAACTGCTATCTATGGTTCCCGCGGGGCGAATGGGGTTATTGTGATTCGTACCAAACGCGGAAAAAGTGGTAAACCGCAGTTTTCTGCCAATGCTACCTGGACGGCTGTATTGAAGCCGGACCGGATACCATTGCTTTCCGGCGACCAGCAAAGGATGTACGTTATTGAATCCAGAGCTAATACCAATGGGGGAGATGATCAGACCATTATGCCGCAATTGCGTGGTGACCTTACCCGGACAGATGCCTGGATATATAATAATAATACGGATATGGTGAAAATGCTCACCCGTACCGGTTTTCAGCAGAAATACAGTTTTTCGCTTCGCGGAGGAGGTGACCGTTTGAGTTATTACTGGAGTATGGGTTACGATACGGAGTACGGAACTACGAAAGGAGGAGGATTCAACCGGTTGACAACTATGATTAATCTGGATTACCGGATGTCGGACAAGTTGAAAATTTCGGCGAAATTCCAGTACAACAACCAGATGAAAGACAAACGTTCGTGGGTATGGCCGATTACGGCATTCAACAGATGGTCAAATGAATACATCAATCCCCGGGCTTTTGCACACCGCAGGGCTGCTTTTTTGCCGGTATATACACAGGATGGTTCGGAGTATTATATTGATGACGAGGGAAATAACGGTAACGATGTCCCCAGTATCGGAACAAAAATGTATAATCCGATAGCCATGGTAGACAATGCTACTTTTGAAAGCCGTGAAAATCAGTTTACTTCTCTTTTGTCTTTGGATTTCGACATTACCCAAAAGTTGAATTTCTTCACAATGGTGTCTGTGGATTATAGAGAGGGAGGAAATGAATTTTTTGCTCCTTCGGAAGCTATGGGTGTGTTTGGGCATCATTCTTGGTTCAACCGGGGACTTCGTGACAATAGTTACAGTATGTTGCTGATGAATAAAAACAGATTATTCTATCGGCCGGTAAACAATGATGTTCACTATGTTGCTTTGAACGGGATTTTCGATTTGATTTATAATACAAGCGGTTCTACTTCCATGGAATATAACCGGGGAGGTTCTTCTCAGATGACAGAAAGTAGTGACGCTGCAATGTGGGCTAATGCCAAAGGTTCAAATGCGGAGAGTACCAGCATCAGCGTGGTATTGGATGCACAATACCGTTTGCTGAACCGTTATAATCTGAATCTTTCTTTAAAAACCGAAGGTTCATCACAATATGGAAAGGATAATCCTTTCTCTATTTATCCGACCGTGGGTTTTGCCTGGAGAATGGAGGAAGAATCTTTTCTGAAGGAAAAAGAGGGAATATCCATGTTAAAGCCCCGTTTTTCGTGGGGACAAACCGGAAAATTGCCGAGTATTACGAATATGTTGGACGTAACTTACGGAAGTGCTTCCGGAGGATATATGAACAATCCTTATTCCTACATCAGCGGATTTGCCTATGATAATATCCATGAAGAACGTACAACGGAGTTTAATTACGGTTTGGATTGGGATTTGTTCAACGGTCGTTTTTCGGGAGAATTTAACTACTATACCCGTAAGACCAAAGACCTGTTGCTTCGGGAAATGATGTCGTCCAGTATCGGTTATACCGACGGAGACGGCTGGAACCGGCGGTATACGAATTTCGGCGACCTGAAAAATTACGGAGTGGAAATCGGTTTGACTGTTGTTCCTGTTCGTTTAGAATCGGGATTTCAATGGAGTTTGTATGTGAGTGCGACCCGGAATCGTCAGAAGATTTTGAAAATGCCTGATTATGTGAAAAACAGCAAGGTGCAGGGATATACCGAAAGTGTGTATAACGGTTTTATGACCAAGCTGGAAGAAGGTTCGGTAATCGGAGGTTTCTACGGATATAAGGCTAAGGGAGTATATGCTACCGATGACGATGCTGTTGTACGCGATTTCAATGGAAATATTGTTTATGAAGCAAACGGGACTCCTAAGAAAATGCGTTATAGTTCGTCTACCGGACATGTTTTCCAGGGCGGAGATATGATATATGAAGATATCAACCATGACGGTGTGATTAACGAATTGGATATTGTGCAGATAGGAGATGCCAATGTCGGAATGTTCGGTATGATTCGGAATAATATTAACTGGAAGCAATGGTCGTTGGGAATTTCTTTCTATTACAGTCTGGAGCAGGATGTAATCAATGGACAACGTTATGATTTGGAGAGTATGAAGAGTGATAATAATCAGGCAACTTCAATTCTGAGACGCTGGCGTAAACAAGGGGATATTACTGATATGCCCCGGGCTTACGATTATGCGGAATGGAATTATGCTGCTTCTTCCCGGTGGGTGGAAGATGCTTCTTTCATTAAATTGAAAGAAGTCAGTCTGACATACAATGTTCCATTGGATTTCACCCGTAAATTGCATTTAAAACAGTTGTCTGTTTGGGTGACGGCTATGGATTTATGGTGTGGCACCAAATATAAAGGATTGAATCCTGAGATTGGATTGAATACCGGGACTTTGACAAAGATTGCTGTGGATAACAGTGCTACGCCTCCTTCTCCACAGATTGCTTTTGGTATAAGGGCTTCATTTTAACGCTTGAAAAGATAGGAAATATGAAACGGAATATAATTATTACTGCATTTTTATTCTTTTTACTTGGGTGGCAGGGGTGTAGCGGTTTTTTGACGGTGGATATACCGGATTCCCTTACCAAAAAAGAGTATTGGAAGAGTAAAGATCATGCAAAAGCTGCGTTGACAGGGATATATACCAATTTGGGCGGAAATATCCAGAATTTTATTTATTGGGGAGGAATGCGTTCGGAGATTTATGGATTGCGAGCTGCGGATGCTGCTCTTTTGCAATTTGTGAATCAGGATATCCGCATTACCAATTCGCTGTGTAATTGGGCGAATGTATACAAGGGTATTTATTGGGCGAATTCTTTCTTGAAGAATGTTCATCTGGTGCTTGAAAACGACCGGAGTTTCAGTGAAACCGAAATGCAGGAGATGATGGGACAGGCTTATGCTTTGCGTGCCCTGAATTATTTTTATTTAGTCAGGACTTTCAGGGATGTGCCTTATCATACCGAACCTTACGAGTCAGATACGCAGCCTCCTCATGCTGCTGCGCAGGCTGAGGACGTTGTGTTGGATTCTATTGAAGCAGATTTGTCGCGGGCTTTGGATATGGCTCCGGAGAGTTTTGACAATCCTTTTGATAATTGTGGATACATTACCAAAAATGCCGTCCGGGCATTGTGGGCTGATGTAAAATTATGGAGGAAAAAATATCAGGAATGTATTGATTTGTGTAGTGAGGTAGAGGAAGCATATGATGGAAAGACAGTTGCTGATGAAGCATGGTTTTCTATGTTTGCTACCGGTAATTCGAAAGAAACTATTTTTGAATACCAATATCTGGATGAAGGGCCTTCCAGTACAGTAGGGCCTTTGTTCTATAATACTATTTTCGCCAACCGGTCGGCCTATTATTACAATATCCGGAAAATATATCCGCAGTCGGGACAATATGAAACGATTGATACTATCCGGCCGCAACGTACCGTGCAATTGGTTACTTATGGTATATCTTCGTTTTACGGAGTATTTAAGTATCTGGGAATTTCGTCTACTGACGGGCAGTATGTTTTGAGGGACGAAACAGGACGTAAAAAAGTTAATTTTATTTTTTACCGTTATCGGGAGGTTTTACTAATGAAAGCCGAAGCTTTGGGGGCTTTGGAACGTTATGAAGAAGCTGTAGAACCCATAAATAAAATTCGGGAGGCAACCGGACTGGAAACAGTGATGCCTGAAGAGATGGGAACCGGAGAAAATTTTATGGATAAAATTATTTGCGAGCACCGGGCAGAGCTTGGCTATGAAGGAAAAGACTGGTTTATTTTACTACGGATTGCACGGAACACAGGGTATACAGGGCTTTTGATAGACCGTATCAGTGAGCATTCGTCTTCTTCTATTAAAGAACAGACTTTAAAAGCTTATCTGGAAAATCCTGAAAGTTGGTTTTTACCTTATTTGGATGATGAGGTACAAAATAACCAGTTGTTGGAACAGAAGAAATTTTATGTAGGGAAAAAATAGTATTCACGCCGTAGAAATATCAAGAAAATGAAAATGACAATTTATAAATGGAGCATTCTTGTCGTTGTGCTACTCGCCTTGTTTCAGATGACCGGGTGTGAGGAAAATTTTATGGGGCGTCAGTACGATACTGATGAGGAGTATATGCAGATATACGATTATGTCAAGACCCGTCCTGAACTTTCCATATATAAGGAGATTTGTGATTATTCCGGTTTTTACAGTCAGATTTCTACAGCAGGAACTTATACGGTTTTTGCTCCGGTAGACAGTGCCTGGCAAAAATTTTATAAAGAATTGAAGATTACTGATTTCAAGGAAAAAACACCGGAATACTGGTTGATGTATATGCAATATGCAGCACTTGAAGCTATGATTCATACCAATTCCCTGAACGGAGGTAAGATGACTACTTATACGATGCTTGACAAGAGTTATTATCTGTCTGCAGATGTCAGTTCTTATTCGGCTATTAAGCTGAACAATTCATCGGTGATTACGGAGTCTAACATTGAATTGAAAAATGGTTATCTGAATTTAATCGATGCTGTGCTGGAGCCGCCGGTAACACCGGTTTATGATTTACTGAAAGAAGACGGGCGGTTTGAGATTATGCTTTCGCTTTTTGAGGCGAACGGCTTCAAATCCTATCTGACTGATAGTATAGTTACTTTGTTTGTTGAACCGGATGTATTGTTTGACGATGAGGAGGAAGATTTCGATCCGCGTGAATTGCCGGTTGATTCTTTGCGGCAATGGCTGAAATACCATATTTTCCCTGCTCACCGTTATTTTATAAACGATTTGGATGCCCGGATGTTGCAACCTTTGTATGAAAAGGATGTAGTGACTTTCAATGTAAAGAAAACAGGTAATGACGGGAAAGGATTTGTATTTTTGAATCAAAAATACCGGGTTTCCACCCGAACGGACCGGAATGCCCTTAACGGGGTGGTACACGAAATGTATCATATGATTCAGATGGGAGACCATACGGCCGGAACCATTGAAACCAATTTATACGGAGCAACCAATGCACAGAAAGGGTATGTTCAGAATGTATTTGCCAGTGCTCCTGCCAGAGTAATAGAAAATTACAGTTATAACAGTTATCATCAGTTGCTGATGGATGAGCCGCAACCTCCGATTTGTTCGTTTGTTTCTGGGCAGAGCGGAGATTTTTTCCGGGTGATGATTCCGGATGTGGCCCGGGGTGCTTATTCGGTCCGTATGATTTACAACAGGGCTTATACTCCTACTTTGCGTTTGTTGTATAACAACATAACCATAAAAGACGGGATTGATATGGGAACGGCAGATGGTGATTTTGCAGAATATACTACTTTGAAATATAAGGATTGTGGTCTGATTGAAGTAAATGAACGGGGAGATGTTGAGTTGATTTTTATGATGAAGGAGAACAGCCGTTTGTTGATGGACCGGATTGATTTGATTCCGAATATCGCGTTCTGAAATGATTTTGTTAAGAAAAAATAATAGATATGAAGATGTTAGTTAAATATAAAGTTCTGTTGCTCGGCCTGATTTGCCTGGGAATTCCGCGATGTGTGGAAGCACAGGAAAAAACGGGAGGGGATGCTGATACTACAAAAAATGTGGTGTTGTCAGTATTACAGAAAGAAAAGGACTGGAGTGACATCTATTCCATGCGTTCGATGTTTTTGTTCGACCGGGGATTGATGGGCGAAGAAACCGGAGTTTACACAGCAGTTAACGGTTTTGTCGGAAATGCCGGATTGATGATGATTCGTGGTGTTTCATCCATAAATTTGCATACATCGCCTTATGTGTTTGTAGATGGTTTACCTACGCGTCAGGCTCCTAATATTTCTCCTTTTGCTTCCGGAGTACTCCGGTCAAATCTGATGTTTATCAATCCGTTGGACATAGCACGAATGCGTGTTGTGAAAAACGGATATGACAATGTGTTTTACGGTGGACGTGCTGCCAACGGAATTATAGAACTGGAGATTGACAAAGGGGACATCGGGACGGCATCGATTGATGTGGCTTTGCGTATGGGGATTACGGATGCTGATTTTTCCCCGTCTTTGCTGAATGCTGCAGAATACCGCTCTTATCTTTATATGATGATGCAAGACCGGGGATTTTCTGCCGGAGAATTGCAGCAAAATTTATTGTTCGATCCGTCGCAGCCAGCTTATAGCCATGATACTTACTGGCCGGGGGAATTGGGGCGGAAAGGTATGTTTTCGGATGTTCATGTGAAGATGAAAGGTGGTGACGGCGATACGCACTATCTGTTTAGTATCGGGTATACTTCAGAAAATGAGGTATTAAAGGAAGCCAAGGACCAACGGATTAATATGCGTTTTAATCTGGATTTTAAGATTTCTCCTAAAATAAAGATTACCAATTTATTTGCTTATAATTATGGCAATAACCGTTTTTGGGGAGAAGGTGCCGATTGGCTTCACAATCCTTTGTTTGTATCGGCAGCCAAAGCTCCGTTTATGTCAAAGGATTATTATTCGGAAGCAGGAATAAAGGTTGAGCAGTTGGCAGATGTGGATGTGTTGGGCATGACAAATCCGGCGGCTTTGATGGAGGGATTGAAAAACAAGGGATTGAGCAACAAGGTGGATGCTTTGATTCGGGGAAATTGGAGTATTGATTCAAAAACTTCCGCCAATGCCGAAGTGATGGTTACATATAATTCATTGATTGAAAAATTGCATCAACCTGCAGCCGGTATTGCTCCGGACCGCTATATTACCCGTCAGAATGCTAAACGTTCCTATAATGAGTATCTGATGCGTTGGAGAATCTGGGCGGACCGTAACGGTCGGATTGCTCCGGACTGGACCTATAATGCTCATGCCGGATTTTCTATAGATACCTATAAGGAAAAGATGATTTACGGCCGGACGGTAAATGCTGCAAGTGATGAAATGGAATCCTTGGACAAGGGAAAATTTGTCGATTCTGTGAATAATACACGTTATGACCACAACCAGATGAATTTTTATCTGTCCGGGGGAGTGATGTGGAAGAATAAATTGCGGTTGGGAGCTAATTTTAATTTGGAGCGTTCTTCAAATTTTGGTCCGGACGGAGCATGGAATCTCTATGCCGGAGCAGAGGTTCGCTGGACTGTATTGCAGACTCCTTCAGAATATCTGGAGGCATTCGGACAGTACGGACGTACAGGTAATAATGATGTGCGGGGCGGATATTATGCACGGTTGTATAAGTCTACGGCTTATTATACTTATGGAGGCGTTTATCTTGGAAATGTAAAAAATGACGATTTGCGTCCTGAATATACTCATAATTATGATGCTGGTGTGAATGTGGCCTTGTTTAATAATTTACTGGAGTTCGGCGCATCTTATTATTATCGCAGGACGGTTGGTTTGATTACTCAGAAGTCCTTGCCTATCGAAATCGGACTCGACCCTCAGTATGAAAATAACGGAGAAGTGAGCAATCAGGGAGTTGAACTGTCATTGGCAGTGAATCCTATACGCAGCGATAAATGGAACTGGAGTATCTTTGCCACCGTTTCTACCCTGAAAAATAAAGTGGAGAGCCTGAAGAACGGAGAAGTGGTGGAAACTATGGACCGATTTACTTCTGTTGCCCGGGAGGGAGAAGAATTGGGAGCTTTTTACGGTTATAAAGTAAAAGGTATTTTCAATACGGCTGGAGAAATCGATGT
>OFFB01001666.1_pt1 | contig 12543 bp, 7 predicted proteins | sample 1521281 | NCBI WGS metagenome assembly OFFB01 (sample SAMEA3504109, study PRJEB24116) | mouse gut metagenome | biome: mouse gut; feature: mouse-associated habitat; material: faeces | place: Denmark | collected 2011
CTTTACAGCAAAAGGTCTTAAGAGTAATGCGGAATTGAACTACCTTGAAGAAAATAGCAACTGCGTTACAGCAGATTTCACACTATATTCAAATACGAAATCTCACAAAGCATGGTTTGAGGAGCTATGGCAGAACAGCGAATTATGGTCTGGCAAGTTTATTAAAAATATTCTTAAGCCATCACCTATCGGTGTAGAAATTGAGAAAGACAATGAGACTGAAAATCCTCTTACTCCTTACGATGTCTATATCAAGTATCTACAATTGCAATTTGGAGATATGGTAGATGCGAATACATCTGAAATTCTTAAATCCTATTTGCCACCGTCATTCAATACTCTTGAATATCAGCTTGACGCGGTAAAACAATGCTTCTCGGTGATGAAACGATTTGGGGGTTTTATTCTTGGTGATGTTGTAGGACTTGGCAAAACTGTTGTAGGTGTATTGCTTATCCGTCATTTCCTTGAAAATGCCGAATCTCTCGGTCGCGCTCGTAAAGTGCTGATTGTAACTCCGCCAGCGATTAAGAAAGCATGGGAAAAGACAATCCAGGATTTTGACAATGATAATCCTCGTAATAATATTGGTCTATGTGTCGAATTTGTGACAACCGGAAGCATCGGTAAAATTACTGATGAATTGGAGGATGTCGATGATGTTGATGATAGTGACGAAATTGATAACATTGAGGTTGGGAACTATGGTTTGGTACTAATTGACGAGAGCCACAATTTCCGCAACTCTGATACTCAAAAATACAAGGCGATTGATGACCTGATTGGCATTATCAATCCCACTCCCTACGTTGCACTATTATCTGCAACTCCACAGAATAACTCGCCTAAAGATCTTTATAATCAAATACGCTTATTTCAACGCACACCCAACAACTCTAACTTGCCTAATGTCGAGGGTGGCAAGCTTGACTCTCTATTTAATGCGATGGAAAGACGCTTTAAAGAAGCAGGAGCCATTTCTCAGGATACAGATGAGGGTAAAATTCAAGCACGCACTATTGTTAAGGAGGTCTCAGAAAAAATCCGAAACAGTGTCCTTAATGACCTCGTAGTTCGTCGTACCCGTACCGATATTAGAAATCTATATGGAGAAGATGCAGAATTACTGAAGTTCCCCACTGTCAAAGGGCCACATAAGCTCGAATATAAGATGGATGAGGAACTATCAAAGCTCTTTTCTGATACCGTAGATGCCATATGTCCTCCTGCCTTAGGAGAGTCTTTTGACCCGAATAAACATATCGGCTTTTACCGTTATGCCGCAATTACACACTTCGTCGATGAGGGCAACAAGAAACTGTATGAGAAACGAAACCTTACGGTTGATAGCATTACGCAAAGACTTCAGCGTATTATGCGGATTCTATTGGTAAAGCGTCTGGAAAGCAGTCTTGCCGCATTCAAGAAGACGCTTGAAAATCTGAACCGATACAATGAGGTTATGATAGATATGCTCCAACACGACTGTGTATTTATATGTCCTGATATAGATGTAAACAAATTGCACAACGAGTCCAAGGGTAATTTTGCCGCTTTCAAAACTGCGGTAGAAACTATCATAGCTCGTAAAGGTGGTAACAACAGGTGTTTTAAGTCCTCTGATTTTAAGGAATCGTATCTCGCAGACTTGCAAAATGACAAACTACTTATCGGTTCTTTACTTGAACGGTGGAGAGAAAACACGGAAGATCCAAAATTCGACCGGTTCAAGGACGCTATAAATCCCGAACTTTTCAATCCTGAAATTAATAATCCATCGGGAGCGAATAAACCTCGCTTAGTTATATTTACTGAAGCTATTGACACTCTCAAATCATTGGAGAGAGCATTGAAAGCTAAAGGTCATAAAGTTTTGAGTATTTCGGCAGGGAATCGGACTGAAAGACAAGAAGAAATTGAAGCCAACTTCGATGCAAACTGTAAGCCGGATAAGCGTCGTGATGATTACGATGTTATCGTTACAACCGAAGTTCTTGCTGAGGGAGTGAATCTACACCGTTCTAATGTCATTCTCAATTATGATGCACCATGGAACGCGACACGTTTGATGCAGCGCATAGGTCGTGTGAACCGAATAGGCTCTACTGAAAACTTTGTCCATGTATTCAACTTCTTCCCATCAGACGAAGGCAACAGTCAAATTCGTCTGATTGAAAAAGCATACGCTAAACTCCAGTCTTTCCATGAGATGTTTGGCGAAGATAATAAGGTTTTCAGTGAGCGCGAAGAACTTGTTGAGCATGACCTGCAACATTTCGTTGATGGTGATGAATCTCCGTTTGGGCCATTTATCAAAGAACTGAAAGCATTTCGGGATAATTCATCGGAACGATATGATTATATCGCCTCCGTAGATGCTAACGGACTTGGAGGTGTTTTAGAGATTCGTGATGAAAACGCTCATGGTTTTTTCGTATTCACAGACGACTCGCAAGAATTGATTTCAGTAGATGTAGAGAAAACTCAGGAAGATACTTCTTCTAACATAATCTCCTCATTGTCTACTATGCAGCGATTGAAATGTGAGCCTGATGCGGAGTTTTTCAATATGCAATGTGATGACACACTTGCTGAAATAGCTAAGCGAGCCTATCAAAAACACGTTGCCCACTATATTACAGCCGCTGATTCAAGCAGAAAGTCTGCGAATGCACTTGCCGTGTTATCATCCTTACGCTCTCGTTCGGATGTGACACAAGAGTCGAAAAAACTCTTAAAACAGATTGAAAAACTTGTCAGAGCAAAAGATAACTATGTCATCAAACAGGTTATGAGATTCGAGAACTACCAAGGTTCGCTCTTTGGTGCTAATGACGATATAAATGCTTTGCTTGATACAGCTCTATCAAATTTAGCTCACCGCGCTCAAGCGAAACGTGGAGACGCTAAACTAGTAATTTATTCTGAAACGAAATACAATAACTAACTATGGAACTCAAGCATAAGTTAGAAAAAATATTTAACGATGATTATCCCGGAACTGAACGTTTCATAGCGGATGTTATTGAACCAATCTTCGGTAATGAAATCGAAAATATTAACGATGACCTTGCCGAAAGAGATGAGTATGCAGAAAAAGCTAAAAAAGCCGGCATCAAGCACATCAAATATATCGGAAACCTCACAGAAAAGAACTACAATGCTGATAATATTGCACTTCTTGATGTAACTCTTGATGACTCAAAGAACATAGAGCGTTCACGCGTCAATATTCAGCAACTTATCCGCTCTATAATGGATTATCGTCAACATCTTATGATTGTATTCCATTACGAAGATGTCGCAGATAGACAATGGAGATTTTCTTACGCATATAAAGGAGATTCTTTAAAGGATTCCACCTCTGCCAAACGCTACACTTACGTTTTTGGCAAAGGCTACCATGGTCGTACCGCAGCCGAGCGCTTTCAAACTCTTGCTGAAAGTCCACGTAATAATGAAGACTTTGAAAAAGCATTCTCCGTTGCGACTCTAAGCAATGAGTTTTTCGGTAAATACCGTGATATCTATGCTGATTTTGTCCAATATATCACTGGAAAACGATACGAGAAAATTAAAAACAAGTGGGAGGAAGTAAAAAAAGAAGACCCTAACACTGAAATTTTCTCGCAATTCAAGAATGATAATAAAAGAGTAAGAGATTACGTTAAGAAGATGCTTGGTCGTCTGACATTCCTCTGCTTCCTGCAAAGGAAAGGTTGGATGAATAACGACCGAAACTTTTTGCAGAATCTTTATCAATCGTCTCCTCTTCAGGATGACTTCCTTGATGCCGTTCTAGAACCTTTATTCTTTGGTGTGCTGAATACTCCACCTGAAAAACGCAAGGAAATATTTGCAAAAAATGGATGGAATACAGATTTAGCAGATGAATGGAACGAAATTCCATATCTCAACGGAGGCCTTTTCGAACAGACACGTGAAGATAAACTCACTGTCAAGTTCCCTAAAAAGCTATTCCAAGAACTGTTTAAGTTTTTAGGAGAATATAATTTCACTATTGACGAGAATGATCCGGATGATGCTGAAATTGGCATTGACCCGGAAATGTTAGGACGTGTATTCGAAAGTCTTCTTGAAGATAATAAAGACAAGGGAGCTTTCTATACTCCTAAAGAGATAGTTCAGTATATGTGTCGCCAGAGCATTATTGAACATCTAAAGACTCATACAGCCGAATCGCTTCACCCGGATATCGAAGACTTGATTAATCAGGGTCTTGTCAATCATGCTCTGCAAAATAAGGATAATGCGAGAGCAATTTATAAGCTTCTTAAAGAGATAACTGTATGCGATCCGGCAATTGGTTCCGGGGCATTCCCCATGGGCATTCTCAATATCCTTTTTACTGCGCGTCAGCACCTATATGGCTTCCTTAAAGAATCAGAACCGTTTAATCCTCTCGAAGTGAAGAAGGCTATTATTCGGGATAATATATACGGGGTCGATATTGAACAAGGAGCGGTTGACATTGCTCGACTCAGATTTTGGCTTGCCATTCTTTTGGAGGAACAACAAAAACTCCCGCTTCCTAATCTTGATTACAGGATTGTGCGTGGCAACTCTCTTATCACTACATTTAACGATGAATATATAGCACTACCAGAAAAACCGAAAGGCAGCACAAGACTTGGTAAACTTAAGAAAGAGCTTCATCTTTTTCAAAACGATTTATTTGACTTGAACGGAGATAAGAAATTCCAACGCGAAATAGAAATCAAATGTAAGATACTGGATATTCTTAAAGTTCAACTTGGCATTGATAAAGCTAATGCTCAGGTAGAAAGTAGAATTGAATCTGATATATTTGAGGATAAAAAGTTATCCGGAAAGGCGTTAAAGAAAGCCAAACAAGCTCGTGCGATTGAAGAAGTTAAGAGTAAAAGCCTTTTTGCCCTGAATAATCTTATAACTTCGTTGACTACACCTGCAACCTCTTTAGCAGATAGAGCACAGATTGACATTAAATTCTTTGACTGGAAAATTGTATTTAGCAATATCTTTAGTGATGATGCTAATGCCTCCGGTTTTGACATTGTTATTGGGAATCCGCCGTATATAGTATATGAGGGTACAAATACATCGGATTTGCCAATTCTAAAAGCTATTCGAGAATATAAATCTGCGTTTGGGGGAAAGCTTAACGCATATAAGGTTTTTGTCGCTAGCGCTTTTAATATTTTGTGTAAACCGAATGGTATTGTGGATTTAATATTTCAGAACTCATTTTTGGCTGATAAACAGGCAACGCTGTTAAGACGCGATATTCTTTCGACTCATAAGGTTATTGGACTCGATTCTTTCCCAGAGCGTGATAATAAAAAGAAACGCGTTTTTGAAAGTGCAAAAATGAGCGTGTGTATATTATGTGCCCAAAAAGGCCTCTCTTCGTCTGAAAGTTTCACTGTGAATTTTTGGGATGATAGGCATATGACATCTGGTCTTAAAACTCGGTTCTCATTTAATGACATTCAATCAATAGATCCCGTAAACTATAGTATTCCTAGATTGGCCTTGGCTAACATTCCTTTAATTGCTAAAATGGCAAAGAAGAATGATATACATTTAAATTGCTACCAAGGAGAACTCAACGTGTCTGTTCACAAGGAATATTTTACGAAGAATCCTGCATTTCCAGCAATATTAAAAGGAGCATCGATTCAACGTTACTACTATACTTTTAATATGAGTCAGGGTGTCATTGAATATGTGGATGAACCAAAATACTTATCTAGATTTGGCACTTCCGAGAAATCTCAACATCATACAAGTCCTCGTATAGTAATGCAAGGTATGACAGGTGCAAACGATAAAGTTAGACTCGTTAGTGCACTTGTGCCGAGTGGATATTACCTTGCTCATTCATGTAACTATATAGTCCCATGTGATGAGATTGATTTAGTTGCATTGCTAGCGATATTAAATTCAAAGGCAATGAATTGGTATTTCAGATGTTTCAGTACTAATAGCAACGTCAATAGTTATGAGGTTGAAAATCTCCCAATACCTAGATTAGATAGAAGACAAGAGGAATTACTCCATGATTTAGTAACCAATGTTACTGAAGAAAAACAAAAAAATCCCACAGTTGATACTTCATCCAACGAGTCATTAATAGATATCATTGTATATCATCTCTACAATTTGATCTACGATGAAGTCCTCATCATTGATCCACAAACACCAATCTCTCGTGAAGAGTATGAATTGTTTAATATAGACACTTATGGACAATCGTGATTATATGAAAGCATTTGGCGAATGGCTATGTTCCATCGCTCCGAACTCATTGGTTAAATCTCTGACACATGACTCTATAAGGTATATGTACGAGCGAGATTATGTAATTGTTACTAATTTATGCAATGGCTTTTGGAAAATTCCCACTATATCAATTAAGACAATAGATGGAGCAAAAGAACGCTATAAAGAAGTCAATAAGGCGTTGTTAGAAATCTCCCCTCTAGCCGAAGATGAGAAGGAAAAGGTATCAGTCCAAATCGATCTCAATGCTGAAGAACAAAAGAGGATATGGATAAATATTCTTCAAGTAAAATGTATAACAATAACTGAGTAATAAATTATATGTGTCCATATTGTAATGCAAACGCTGAAATGATACCGGTATCTACCGTCTGGTGGATTGTAGTAATATCTGTTTTAGCAACCTTCATAATTTCGTGGTTTCTATTCCATCACCTGTGGTTTAAGAAAACTTCATATCCGAAGTTTTGCAAACGTATAGAAAATGCAATAGAGTTTTTGGGGTATTGGTTGCAGCGTCTTTGGTATGCGATTCTATTTGTCGGTAGTTCAATCTATCTATTTATACATTTTGAAGAGTGCAGAGATTTGACTTTCACACCTAAATTTAATGGATTTAACGTCATCTTTGTGTTTTGGCTGATTCTTTTAATTCTTCCCCTTTTTGAGAAATTCGAGGGGTTCGGTGTAAATCTTAAATTGAATCGTCAGAATAAAATTTCAACAGATGCAGCCTCAAAAGCCATGGACTCTACAGATATAATGAGTGTTGAGGAATTAGATCAGATGCATCGGGAAGGAGGTAACAATGAATAATAATTATATACTTCTTGATGGCGTTATTAGGCAGGGGCTTGATTTAATGCGTCGAGGTAACAGTTTGCAGGAGAACCAATTTAGGTATTGGTTGGATTATTCTAGAAATACCTTAAGTATGATATCTAATAATCCATTTCTAATGACAAACTATATGAATGTCATTATAGCTGCATTGAGGCCCGGACTTCAGACGTATCAAAGGTTAAGTATGTGTCTACGTTATTTAATTGGTATCCAATCGGTAGTTTAGTTAGAACATGTCAACACTGAGCGAACTATATATCACAATGGAGAATCTGCGTAAGCTTAATCTCCCTATTGATGAGCGGCTTAAACAGGAAGCCGCGAAACTTGAAGAGGATCTCATTCGCACCGAGATTCTCCCGACTCTCACCGAAAAGATTGAACCGGCTTTAGCGCAAGTTCAGCGTGAACTGGTCTTAGTCGTTGACTATGTTCCCGGAACTCCTCTTAAAGTTAGCCTATCACGCAAGCGCAACATCTCCGATGTCCTCCCCGATGCTGTGGAAATTTCACCCAAAATACCTCATATAGTTACAGCTACGGGCATAAACAGAAGCGCAAGCACTCCTTTTCGTGTTGAATTTGCAGATGGCTATATATGCACCGGAAATGGCAAAGATACGTTCATTGATGCATTGAAGCATATGAAGCTACCTCGTGTAGCGACATTTGAGAATCGTATTTTTGCAGGTTTTCCCCTTGTAGGTCGAAAACAGCGTGTTACGGAAGATAATTACAAGTGGCAAGAAAATGTAGACGGTTGGTGGATTTATGTCAACATGAGCAACGATACTAAGATTGAAATGATTCGTCAAGTCGCAGACTATCTTGGCATAAGCGTAAAAGTTATGAATCAAGGACAATCGACATCTACGAGTCCAGTTGAGACAATGAAAGGAAAGCGTGCTATGTTCTCGCTGAATGGTGGTGTACCGATGAATAAACGAGCAACGGTTCTTACCGTTGTAAAGAATTATGTTTCAGAACATCCTCAGGCCACCTTCTCAAAAATTAAAGAGGTGTTTCCTGATTTACTACAAGGAAGCTATGGCGTTGTAAGACCCTTAGTAGAAATTCAAAACCGAATTGATGCGGGACAAGATGCAGAGCATCGTTATTACCTTGAACCGGAAAACATCCTGAAAAGTGCAGATGGGATAGTTTTTGCTGTAAGTCATCAGTGGGGTAATCAGTTCCCAGCTTTTCAGAAACACGTAAAGAATACACTTAATTGGGATATTGAAGAAATTTAAATATGGCCATCCTCTCCGATATAATTGGTCCATTAGGCCAAATGAGTGCTGCTCTCTTCCAGCAATTGGGAGATGAGCTATTAAGGGCTATTTATAAACCGATAAATATTGAATCTCGAGGAACAAAAGAAGGACAAGTCAAAACAGTAAAAGGAAGTCCCGATACTGTCTTTACGATGTCTGATGGAAAGGTTTTAATTGAATATACAACACAATCAAATCGTCCAAAGAACCAGTTTGTTGCTAAATTAAAAAACGATATTGATTCTTGTATTAATATCAAGAAAACAAGAATCCCTATTGATGAAATAAAAGAGATTGTATTGGTTTCTAATCAACGAATTGCGATAGATATTCAAGACAATCTAAGAACATACCTTTGGAAACAATATCCCGATATAAAATTAACGATATTCTCAATTGATGATATCGCTACTAAACTGCGGCAAGTCCCAAGAATACTGCAAGAGTATTTAGGGATTGTAACATTCCCCAATTTAGTAGAAATTGATTCTTTTATTAAGCGTTTCTCCTCTACAAAGTTTTCATACTTAACACCAATTAATAATCCATATTTTGAGATTGACGCACAGCCAATTTCAAAAGGATTAGAATTACTGAAAGCCAATGATTTTCTCATAATTTCTGGAGAGCCTGGGATGGGTAAAACACGCTATGCAATTGAAATTGCGAAAGCCTTTTCAGATATGACTGGGACGGAAGCTTTTGTTATTGAGGAAAAGAATCGTAATATAAGAGAAACGCTGGATAATGTTGATAAAAATGTCTCATACTTGTTCATTATAGATGATGCAAATAGAACTGCCATTTGGGATGAGGCAATCGAGTTTTATGAGCATACCCTCAATAGTAATGTTAAATTTATTGCGACAGTTCGCAGTTATGCTCTTGATTCCGTAATTACAAAATGTTCTAATTTGGTAAAAGTTGAGCAAATTGCAATGTCAGAATCTCCGGAAGATCTTGCATCAAAAATTCTTACATCGTTTGGTATTACTAATGCACTGTGGCACAAACGCATTAATAATATCACTGGTAAGAATATCAGATTAGCAGTGATGTGTGCTCAAATTGCTTTGGCTGGAAAAAAGTATAACGATTTAATTAATGTGGAAGGGGTTTATGACGCATATTACAAACCTTTCTTTGAGCGTTTAATTTCGGATTGTACGGATTGTAAGCTAATCAAGGTAGTTGCAATTATTTCTTTTTACAAAGTTGTTGATTTAGAGGAGACTTCATTATTAGATCAAATTGAACACGTTTTTGGTCTTGAATCGTCAGAGTTTAAATCTATATGTCGTAAGCTTGATGATTTGGAATGTATTAGTATAACAGATGATGATATTGCTACTATAGAGGATCAAAATTTTGGAACTTATGCATTCTATAAATGTTTCTATGTCCTTAAAGAACTAAGTTTGTCGAATCTAATTGAGAACCTGCATAATCGAAGAGAACGATTGAGAGATAGTATATTTTCCGTATGGAATTGTTTCCATAAAAAGGAGGTGATAGATTTCTCGCGAAGTTCTATCTCCGATGCATGGAAAAGTCTGTCTGTTTCTATCAAAGAAGAACGAGAAAAATGCGAGTTCTTAGAAGTATTTAGTGGTGCGATTCCTGCATTGACTTTTCTTTACATTAAGAATTTAATTAAAGAAAATAAATTTGATGATTTTAGTCATTCTTATGTAAATTCTGATATAATTCTTTCCATACTTTCTAATTTCTCTCATTCAGAGGAATCTGATACCGCCACGGCATTAGCTCTCATAGTTGAGTTTTTGAAAAGCCATCCTAATAAAATGGAAAGTGCCGTAAAAATAATATCAGAACATTGGATATATGATGATATTGACTATGCCAATTCATACAAACGTGAAACGAATATCATTGAAGTTCTCATAGATTTATCAAAGGAGAGTGAAACTGGCTTCATATTAGCTAGCTGCGTATTGCCATCATTTCTTAAGTTTTCATACCAATATTCACGCATAAAAGGAAGGAACTTCGTAATCGGACGTTATGCAGTAGTTATCACTGATGAACTGAAGACCAATCGTAAAAGAATATGGGAATGGATTAATAGCAATATCGTTAATTTAAATCAGTCAGTATTATTAAGTGATCTTTATGAAGATTTCTATGAAGTAAAATCTATTGCCCGAAAGCTAATAAGTGCTGAATTGGATTTTATAAACGATTGTGTTAGCAAACTTAATATCACAGAAGATTTCAATGTGTGTAAGAATCTGGAAACTCTTCGTCAGAGAATAAAAGCTATTATGGGGAAAGACCTACTTCAGATAGATTGGTCTAAGGCAAATAGGCATTATCTTCTGGACTGTCAGATAAGCAAGGTTAGAAAACAGAGATGTAATAGATTATATGATTTTGAACGAGAAAATATTGCTCAAATAATAAAAACAAAATCAGTCACCGAACTCATAAATTTTTGTAAAGATATTGCACATATCTCACATTACAAAAATATCGGAGATGACGTTAGGATATCATATGTAATTGAATGTGCTTTTGAACTAAGTCAGGAAAGTGGATTTGAACTTTGGCAATACTGTATTGATCAAGGATTGTATTTTATACCAACTCGAATTATTTCAACGTATTATAGTAAGGGACATGATTTAGCAGAGCTTGTTGGATTTATTGGGTCTCAAAGGCTTAATCTAAAATCAGACTTATTGTTGGCTTATATCGTTATTATTGATAATGCATCATCTCTGGTTTCTGCATCGGATTTTTGTAAAGCTATACGTCATCACTCTTTAGAGTGGTTTACCATAGATGGTTTATGTAATAGATATTTTTCCGCTGAGAGTTTTGATAATGGATGTCGCTCCATAATGGCTGCTCTGATATACAGAATTCGCAATGCTATGTCTATTGCTGGATCAGAAGAGTTTTTGTTGAAATTTTGCAAACGACATCAATCAAAAACAGATCTTGTCAAATATGCATACATCAGTGCTATTAAAAGTCAAGATAAATTTGATTATAACCATAAATTACTTAAGTATTTATTGCAAATATCACCGCAGTTTTGGGTCGAATGTTGTAAAGCCTTTCCAACATTTGTCACTAAGTATCAAATCCATCCCTATGAGTTTATATGGGATATTGAGAACTATTCCATAGTTATTGAGTCGACACTACAGTATTATGGTGCTATGGCCTATTTTCCATATAGCGAAAAAGAGAATTTATATTCGTTCTTTTGTAATCTAAAGGATGATACTGCTGCAAATTTCATAGATGATATGATATATAAATACTGCCAAAACAGTAATATTTCCAGTATTATTTTTGAGATAATATCGTCATATATGGGTTCTTTTAGAATCCGTCATTACATTACATTCATTTCTTCCAATACCAACCTCACCGATTTTCGGCAATTAGATTTATTCCCTCATTCAATGACTGGCGGAGATAGTTTTGCACCTGCCATAAAATGTAGGATTGAGTTTCTGGAATCGCTAATTGTAGAGATAAGAAAATTGAAAGATAAAATAAATTATCTTGAGCATATTCAATATCTTACAGAGGAAAAAGAGTCATTGGTACGAGAGTATGAATTCGAACTAAAACGCGGTCACAAACATAAACTATACGATTTGTAAATGGATAACGGACAGATAATATTATTCCAGACGCAGGGCGGAGAGACGAAGATTGAGGTTCGGCTCTCAAATGAGACTGTGTGGCTCACTGCAGACCAGATGACGGAGTTGTTTCAGTGCAACAAATCGGCCATATCAAGGAACATCAGGAGTATTTATGTAACTGTTCAGAATGAATGGTAAACTACAAAGAATAAACAAATAAATTGCTTGTGATATGAATATAGACAACGACATATATCGTCTGATACATTTCGTTATAATGGCGATTGGGAGCGGTGCACGTAAACTGGGGATCTCTGGCAAGGAGATGTACGACCGATTGGGCTAACATGGATTAATCCACAACAGACTTATAAAAAGGTATGAGGAACTTCATACACAAAGTCTTTCTTTAATGGGTTGCCGATGATATTAGTGAAACACTTCTAAACTGGGAGGCCGGATTATGAAAACACTTTATCACGGTTCATACATAGCTGTTTCTTCTTTGAAAC
>OFFB01001668.1_pt1 | contig 12512 bp, 7 predicted proteins | sample 1521281 | NCBI WGS metagenome assembly OFFB01 (sample SAMEA3504109, study PRJEB24116) | mouse gut metagenome | biome: mouse gut; feature: mouse-associated habitat; material: faeces | place: Denmark | collected 2011
TAATAGCTATATATTACAACAAATAATTTGATAAATCAAGTAATCTCGACAATATAATAATTGCATTTAAATATACTCATACACAATTCGACAAATACGAAATTCTTTGTATATTGTTCGATATTTTGTGCTGTTATTCTAACGATATTCCTTTGCTTTTCAACATTTTTCGCTATTGATTAACCGTATTTCTATTTTATTTGCATAATCTTGATTCTGCCTAATTAAGTCATTTATTTTCTATTTGTCAGATTATGTCGGCTGTATATATCTTACCCTATTTTTACTTTAGTTGATTTAATTTATTTTTGTTTAGTTTTTTACTCAGTCTTATTTTGCTTTTGTTATTTTTTTTCGACATTTTTTTTGCATCTTATGTAATATTTTACCCATTTGCTTTATTATAGCACAACTGCATTTGCAAAATAGGCCTTTTTAAAAACATAGTTGCTTAAACTGTTGTCCCATCACTTTATAGGGTGCGAAAAATGTCTGTTTTGTTACACTTGATAAAAAATATTTTGTAAATTTTGTGTAAAATGATAATTATTTTTTGCCATAACTAAATTAGATATTTATATTATGAAAATATTAACAAATTAGATATCGAAGGTATAAAATTACTTGTTTCGTTAAATCCTACGCTTTCATATCTCATAAATATGGTTTCTTTTTCAGTAACTATCTTTCCACGTGACTTAAATGTATATATTTCGTCTTCATCTACTTCGAATTCTTCATAATATAATAATTTTTGATTTGAAATACTTTGTTCTTGATTATAAAATAAATTCATATCTGCTTTTTTATAATTTTTATTTACAACTACAGTAAAATGATAAGTTTCAAATGTTGCAAAATTTTCTCCAGCAACAATAAAGTACAAGACATGGTTATATTTGGTATCTAGATATTTTATTACTTCCCATACAATGTTGTTATTTAAATCTATAAAATCAGTATAAGTATTTAGTTCGGACACATTTGATTCCATTCTTATCTCATTATCAATAAAATATTGGTCTGTGCTACCACTATCTTGTTTAAATAAGAAGAGTCCTCCAATAATAGCAACTACCAAAACTACAGCTACGCAGGAACTAACCATTGCCAATTTAAATGGTCTTTTTGTGCTTTTTCTCTTTGCATTAATTAAATGTTCATTTTGAATTTTCAAAGATTTTAGCAACTGTTCGTCGCGATTTTTTGCTAATGATTCATTAACAATGTGCTGAAGTTTCTTATACCTCTTCATTTTTTGCCCCTCAATTTATTTTTATTGCCAAAGCCTCGTCTATATTTGTCTTATATGAAATATTAAAGTAACCTTTTGGCGCCTCAATCATTCCCGATGCTATGGCCAAATATTTATCATTCCTTTGCGCACCATTTGTAAGCGTATATGTGATATCTTTATATCCAAAAGCAGTCATAGCATGGTTATACTTACTCAATGTATAACGAATACTATTACTATTATCTCCGTTAGTTAATGTTATAATATTAAATGTTGACAAGAATAATACTATAGGCTCTCCGCTATTAATATAGCTTTTTGCAAGATTATAATCAAATTTACCGGAGGAAATACAATAACTGTAAGTCAAAATGTAGCTGCCATTTCTTTTTATATATTTTTCAAACCCGCTTTTAAATTGAGCTATTGAAGTACCTGCCAAATTACTATTGGTACCCATATCATAATATAAGTCACTTATCAATTTATTAGTCTCCTCACTTTCGCCTCTGTAAATGTAATGCCCCATTAGTTCGCTTCCCGGAGTATAATTAGGTATTAGGTCAGGACAAAATCTATCCCAATATTGTATTAAATTAGCACCTGCTACCGCCACACATTCATTTGAAAGGTTTTCTAAACCTGTAAGATACGGATGCCTTTTAGCTAAATCTTTAGCATCTTCGGATTTAGATGTAAAGCTTATGGTTTCGTTTTCATAAGTAAAGTCGTCATAACCGCCATACAATGCCATTTCCTTTAATTCTTTCAAGCTTTCGCTATCAATAAGCATATCATTTTTTGCTAAATAATAATTTTGATTATCATAATATAAGTATGTCATGTTTGTCACATAAACTCTAATAGCTTGTCCGCTCATTGTATACGGGTTAACGGCATCAAAAAATACTTCTGCCATTTCAAATTCCCCTGTGTAGTTGATAACTATAGCATAACCATGCTCGTTATTTACAGTAAAATCGTATATGTAACCCAATTTATTTAAGTTTAAATCATACATTAATTCTTTTTCCGCAACTAAATCTATATCTGTACCGTAATTATCTTTTGCAAGACCGTCTATGTTTTTCAAAAAAACTTGGTCGTACTCGTTACCATCCAACTCCATTGCATAGGCAACAGGAATATTAGTTAAAAATAAATAAATACTTGTTAATGCTACAATGATTGCTACAATAATAAAACTCAGTTTTATTAATTTCGATTTTTTATTTATCATTTTTTACCTCTCTACTTATAAGGGAGCTAAATTTTGCTTTTTGTTACATCGATATACAAATTTTTAATCTTTTTTATAGCTCTAGCATGTTTTTGTCTAACCGTGCCGTATTTTACATTTAATATCTCCGAAATTTCCAAAGCACTGTAATTATCTATGTACAACATTTTGATAATTTTTTGAGTTAATTCGTCTAATTGACTTATGTAAACGTCCAACTCGCCATACATAGATTCTTCAAGATTTGGAGTATCTGCCACAAAGCTTTCGTCTATTTCGCTGAACTTACGTTCGACTTTCAAAAGCTTAAGTGCGATATGGTCGCAACATTTATATATCCATGCCGTAGGATATGTTACATACGGTTTATTTTGCATGCGTATTAAATAATGAAAAAATTCTTGAGCTACATCATGTGCGATTATAGCTCCGCCATCATATTTATGTGTGATAAAACTTATTATTCTGCTGTAGTAAAAATTGTATATTGCCTCCAATGAATCATTGCTCTTATTCAACTTTTTTAAATGATAATTAAACTCAATACGATTCATGGCGACTCATACTTTCTCCGTAAAAAATAAAATTAGATAGATAATATAAAAAAATTGTTGTAAAAATTTTTAGAAAAATAATATCTTGCAATTAGTATATCATTTAAAAACACTAGTGTCAAACAAACAATTTATATTGATGTTCCTACAAGATTATAAAAGGCGGCTATGCTAATACATAGTCGCCTTTATGCAATAAAATTACTATATTAATCCTCTTTAATATATTTTTTTATTTCGTCCACAATCTCTTGAATGGTGTTTACGTGCAACACTTGCTCGTAGTCAACCATAACGTCAAACTCGTCTTCCAATGAAGTTATAAGTTCTGCTTTATCGATAGAGTCAAACTTTAAGTCTTCATTTAAACGTGTTTCCATTGTTATTTTGCTCTCGTCCACATCCATTTGATTTACCAAAATATTTTTTACTACATCTATAATCATAAATAACCTCCAAATTATTCAATAAATGTTTCCATTGCTATAAATTCGTAATGTGTATCCTTGCTGTATACAGTCGTTTGTGTATCCGCAAAAATATCAAAATACGCAAACTCTCCGTCCTCTCCGCCATGCTTAAACTGAGCTTCGTGCTTTGTCCATTCCTTATAAAACTCGTCAATATTTAAAGCATCTTTTTTTAGCATATTATTTGCTATAGACTCATAATGACGGGACTTTTTATACTCGATATCCACACCTACTTCGCTTTCGGATATGGCAATAACTATATCTTTGTATGTATGCGAAATGGAAATAAACAAGTTTTCGTCCACAACATACGGTTTCCCGTCCCCGTAATAAGAAATATAAACATCCCTGCCCAAAAGATACTTTAAACACTTTTCGGCAAGTGGTTTGCTGTTTCCGTTGTAGTTCCTGTATGTAAAAATAATCATAAATCAATTATAGCAACAATTTTTAACAAAATCAAGTTTAAATAACAAATTATAAAGTTATTATGCTGTTTTATCGCTTAATTTCGGTTACTTAAGTAGTTATATCGTCTCAAACGGTCAATACGGATTCTGTCAATCGCCTCGTAAGTAACCCTTGGACGCCAATTTCCGCTAGCTTTGCCAGGGATATTCATACGTGTATCCTCGCCCCAACCAGCTAAGTCTTGGAAAGGTATTATCACAATATCCGCAACGCTAAGCAACATAGTACGTATACACGCCCATACTAGTCTACTGTTTTCGCCCCCCTCAAGTTCACAATGCAAACCCAAATAATCATAAAGCTTTGCCCTTGCATCCTCACCAAGGCTTGCAAGCCAACCGTAAATTGTAGTATTATCGTGCGTACCTGTATAGGCTATGCAATTTCTCTCGTAGTTATGCGGCATGTGTGGGCTTACTTCGCTGTCAAAAGCAAATTGCAAAACCCTCATACCAGGGAAACCCGTCCTTTCCCTAAGTTCGTTTACTCCGTCATCAATGATACCCAAATCTTCAGCAATTATATCCGCTTTAGGGAACTTATGTCTTATAATAGCAAACAACTCCCTACCGATACCCTTACACCATTTGCCATTTATTGCATTAGGAGCACCATATTCGACTGCCCAATACCTGTCAAACGCTCTAAAGTGGTCTATCCTCAATTTGTCATACAGCTTAAACATTCTTTCAATCCTGCTGCAAAACCAAAAGTAGTTGTCTTTTTTCATTTCGTCATAGTTGTACAAAGGATTGCCCCAAAGCTGTCCTTCCGCACAAAAATAATCAGGTGGCACTCCCGCAACTTTATTTGGTTTAAAATCACTGTCCAAATCAAAGTAATTAGGATTGGCCCAAACGTCCACGCTATCGTAAGACACATAAATCGGCATATCCCCGATAATTCCAATACCCAAATCGTTAATTTGTTTTTTACGTGTTTTCCATTGCTCGGCAAAAAGGTATTGCTCACAAATATAATAGTCAACCTCTTGGGAGTGTTCTTTCATAAATTCGCCTAGTGCACTGTGGTCACGCTTTTTATACTTATCCTCCCACTCAAACCATGGCTTGCCGTTATGATAATCTTTAAGTGCCATAAAAATAGCATAATCCATAAGCCAATCGCGCTCTTCATTGGTATATGTATACAAAACATCTGTGTTTGATTGCAAAATATGTTGATACGCCATTTGTACTGCTTTGCGTTTTTGACCATAACAAAACTCGTAATCAACAACATAAGGCGAGCCGTAATATTTTAAGCTATCGCACTCCTCATACGTCAAATACCCGCTATCCCTTAACATTATCGGGTCAATGTACAAATAATTACCTGCAAATGCGGAAACACCCGAATAAGGCGATTCTCCCAAACCGATAGTAGTCATAGGTAAAACTTGCCACCATTTACAATCGCCAAGTTTTAAGAACTCCGCAAATTTAACAGTCTCATTACCAAAACCGCCAATACCGAACTCGCTTGGCAATGAGCTGATGTTTAGCAAAACACCGCTTCCTCTCATACTTTCTCCTTAGACATTTATTTTAGTGTATTTAAAAGTTATTTTGTTAAGCATTATTCTATCAATTAACTTTAATTTGTTCCCCTATCAATTACACATAAATTCAAACAAATGTTTCATTATTTTTTATTATAAACCATATCTATTAAAAAATCAATACCCAATTTTAATTTTATTTGGGCAAATACTATCATTTTGCGGAATATATTTGATTGTATAGACAATAATTTAAAAGAAATATAAAACTACCAATAAAATTACAATAATTAATAGTTATAATAAATACATACTTTCATTTAAAATAAAAATTCAGGAGATTGATATGAGCAAAATGATTACAGTAGACGGAAATGAGGCGTGTGCCAAAATTGCATATTATATGAGCGAACTTGCGACTGTTTATCCAATTACGCCATCCTCACCAATGGCAGAAACTTGCGAAGTAATGCGTGCAAAAGGTGTAAAGAATTTTTTGGGGAGCACACTTGACATATCCGAACTTCAATCGGAGGGAGGGGCAAGCGGTGCTATGCACGGCAGTTTGTCCGCAGGTACGCTTACAACAACATTTACTGCATCTCAAGGTTTGCTGCTTATGATACCAAACATGTACAAAATTGCGGGAGAAATGTTGCCTTGCGTTATGCATGTTACGGCGAGAACGATTGCAACACACGCGTTAAGTATATTCGGCGACCACTCTGACATTTATGCGGTTAGACAAACGGGCTTTGCTATGCTTGCCTCCTCTAATGTTCAGGAATGTATGGATTTGGCAGTGGTGGCACACCTTGCAACCCTCGAGTCGGGATTACCGTTTGTTCATTTTTTCGACGGTTTTCGAACATCTCACGAAATACAAAAAATACACAATATCGAATACTGCGACTTGGATAAAATAATCAATCTGGATAGTGTACAACATTTTCGCGACAAGGCATTGTCCCCAAACAATCCTACTGCGAAAGGCACCACGCAAAACCCCGATTGCTATTTTCAAAATTTGGAAGCCCGTAATATTTTTTATGATAAACTGCCTGCTATAGTAAGCGAATGTATGGACAAATTATACTCGACAACAGGCAGAAAATATAATTTAGCAGACTATTTCGGGTCAAAAAAACCTACAAAAATCGTGGTTATTATGTGTAGCGGCGGCGAAACAGTGCTTGAGACAATAGACTATTTGAACAACATTGGCGAAAATGTAGGGCTAATAAAAATAAGACTTTATCGTCCGTTCCCACATAAGGAGTTTATATCTATAATACCCGATTGCTGCAAATATATTACTGTGCTTGACAGAACAAAAGAGTTCAGCGGAGTTGGCGAGCCATTATATCAAGATGTGATTTCCTCACTGCAACTTGCGGGAAAATCAGGCATAAAAGTATTTGGCGGAAGATACGGGATAAGTTCTAAGGAATTTACTCCGTCAATGGTTAAAGCCGTATATGACAATATGAGTGAGAGTGGCAAAAACTTTTTTACCGTAGGCATCGATGATGATGTGACAAACTCTTCTCTAACAATAAGCGACTATATAGACACCACCCCTAAAGATTGCATAAGCTGTAAGTTTTACGGTTTAGGCTCGGATGGTACAGTTGGTGCAAATAAAAACAGTATCAAAATAATAGGCGACAATACGGATAAATTTGCACAGGCATATTTTGCTTATGACAGCAAAAAATCCGGCGGACTTACTACTTCGCATTTGAGGTTTGGCGATAGCCCTATCAAAAGCTGTTATTTGATTGAAAAAGCTGACTTTGTAGCTTGTCACAATTCAAGTTTTTTAGGCGTTTACGATATGGTGCAAAGCCTTAAAAAAGGCGGAAAATTTTTGCTTAACACAAGTTTTGACAAAGAAAAACTATCTGAGGCTTTGCCTTGTGAAATTAAACAATATTTAGCACAAAACAAAATCGATTTTTATATTATCGATGCAAATAAACTTGCCAAAGAACTTGGTTTGGGTGGCAGGATAAATACAATTATGCAAGCTTGCTTTTTTAAGCTTTCAAGCATTATAGAATATGAAAACGCTTATAAATATATGGTTGATTACACTACAAAGACTTTTGCATTAAAAGGCGAAAAAGTGGTGCAAATGAATGTCGATGCAATAACAAAAGCTACCGACTTTTTGGAAAAGGTAGACATCCCTAGTGAATGGGAAGATATTAACTGCGAAAACAAAGTAGTAAGTAGCGGAAATGCTTATTTTGATGCTTTTTCAGTGCCTGTCCTTAAAGGCAAAGGAGATAGCTTAAAAGTAAGTGCTTTCTCACCCGACGGAAATGTGCCGACTGCCACTACACAATTTGAAAAACGTGGTATTTCAGACAAAGTATCGTCGTGGATTAAGGAAAATTGCATACAATGCAATCAATGTGCTTTTGTATGCCCTCACGCTTGCATAAGACCTATTTTGCTTGAGGATAAGCAAAATATCCCCGACGCTTTTGAGACGATTGACGCAATACAGCCAAAGGGGCAATATTTCAGACTGCAAATCAGCCCTCGTGACTGCACGGGGTGTGGGAGCTGCATAAACACTTGCCCTGCACCAAAAAAAGCTTTGGAATATAAGCCGTTGGAGTCGGAGAAAGTATTGCAAAAAGATAATTGGGAATTTGCCAAAAATCACGAAAACTCAAAAGAGGTAATCAATAAAAAGCAGGTCAAAGGAGTTGGCTTTGCAAGGCAACTATTTGAATTTTCGGGTGCATGCTCGGGTTGTGGCGAAACACCTTACGTCAAACTTGCAACTTCCCTTTTCGGCGACAAAATGATAATTGCAAATGCTACGGGTTGTTCATCGATATACGGTGGCTCGGCACCTACTTGCCCATTTGCAAAAACAAATGACGGCAAAGGTCCAGCTTGGGCAAACAGCTTATTTGAGGATAACGCCGAGTTTGGTTACGGCATAAGCTTAGGCGCAAATTTAAGACGTAAAAAGCTTAAAAAGATTGCAAAAAAACTTATTGAAAATCGCTATGAAAACGAATATTTGACAAATTGGCTAAATACATTTGACGATAAAAAGCTAACAGAAGAGCACAGCAAAATACTATATAACAACATACAAAAAATGGCGGATGAGTGTTGCAGCGAGGAAAATAAAAGTTTGCTTTTGCAAATGGCAAAAGATAAGGATGCAATAACCAAAAAATCAATTTGGATAATTGGAGGCGATGGTTGGGCTTACGATATCGGCTACGGTGGACTTGACCATATTTTGGCAAGCGGAGAAGATGTAAATATACTTGTTTTGGACTCGGAGGTATACTCCAATACAGGCGGGCAAGCTAGCAAAGCTACACAAATCGGGGCGGTTGCAAAGTTTGCACAAGAGGGCAAAAAGACCGCTAAAAAAGATTTAGGGCTTATGGCAATCAACTATGACAATGTTTATGTTGCAAGTGTAGCTATGGGTGCGGATATGAATCAATGCTTAAAAGCTTTTAACGAAGCGGAAGAGTATAACGGAGTGTCCTTGATTATTGCATACTCCCCTTGCATTAACCACGGTATAAATATGAGCAACTGCATGCTTGAAGAAAAGCTTGCCGTAGAGTGTGGGTATTGGAATTTGTTCCGCTTTGCACCAAATGCACAAAATAATAAATTTATGCTTGACTCCAAAGCCCCTAAAAGCGATTATGTGGAATTTTTGAAAAGTGAAAACAGGTTTGCAAGCTTAAAGAGGACAAATCCCGAAAATTTTGAAAGATTGCTTGAGAAAAACAAAGAATATGCAAATTATCGCTATAACAAATATTTGCAACTTGCGGAAATGTATAAAAATCTTTAAAACAAATAACCTAAACAAAAAACGTGTCGATTTTCGACACGTTTTTTGTTTAAAGATTGTCCTATTAATTGGTTTTTTATAAAATGCTACTCATAAATTTTATAAAAGTACTTTAAATTTCTACCCTACCATTTATTACTTGTTTTAATACCTCACTATCTGCTGTAGTTATTCCACCTTTGTTTAGTATCATTGCAGATAGCAATATGCAGTCTTGTACATTTGTTGTATCGTTTACTACTAATGCCCTTAAGTAAGATATATCTGCTGCAGTTATTCTTCCGTCTCCTGTTAAGTCGCCTAGTACCGATAGATATGTTACCTCTCCTCCTATCTCTATCCTCCAACCTGTTCCTACTATTGCACTATTGTCACTTACTGCCTCGCCTTTCCTGTTGTAGATTGTTATTGCGGATATGTTTATTCCTATTTCTGCTAGTTTACTTTTTAATGTCTCTACACTTGTATTTACTGATATATTTCCTATTACATTGGTTTTGCTTTCACTCGTTTTGCGTAGCATATTGTCCCTATCCAATGATAAGTAAGTGTAAGCATCACTTGTACTTGCAGTTTCACTTTCCATAAATTTTTCTAAATCTATTTCCTTACCGATATAGTTCCTCAATATCTCACTATCTACTTCGGTTATTCCGCCTTTGTTGTTTATCATACCTGCTAGCCTCTTTTCTATTGGCATACTTTCAAGTATTGTACTATCATTTGCCACCTGTCTTAGGTATGATACGTCACTTGCTGTTATCCTGCTGTCCCCGTTTATGTCTCCTAATACGGATAGGTAGATTGTGTCAAGCACGGTTGTATCCTCGCTACTTTCGTAAAGTTCAACTTTAAAACCTGTTGCTATCCACTTATTTGCAGTGCTATCCGTTATAACACCATTGCTTTCAATTCCGTCAAATTGCATTATGCCATTAGAATCATAAATTTTTATTAATTTACTGCTATTTCTAATATTATTTATTAATTCATTTAATGTTGTTCCAATCTTTATATTCCCAATGACATAAACATTACCATTTACAGTCATAGTTTTATCACTATCGTTTACCCTGTGTATAATGCTTGTTTGCTTATACTTTTTCTTATAGCCGTTATCTAAATATAAATAATCAAACTTACTATTGTCAACCAGCACTATTCCCGGATGAATTATTTCATATTCTATTAAAATATCTTCCGTCGATAAACTTCCTGCCCATACATTGTTCCAATTATCTTTAAGCTGCACTTTTGCTGTGTACTTACCAACACTAGCTCCTCGATTATATGAAATATTCATTGTATTGCTATCGAATCCGTCAGGCTCAAAATTTACTTGTTCGCCATTGTTATAAACAAACTCATATTTTTTTATTGTTGGCTTTTTAATTTGATTTTTTGGATTTTCGATTATAAGTTCAAAATAAGGATTTTTTGCATTAATATCGTTTGAATGGAAAACATACCTACCCGGTTCGGACACATAAACACGAGTACCGCTTGCACCATTACTACACGTAATAAAAGTATCATTTCCCCTTACACAATATGCATTGCCTGTATATGGGACAGACAAATATGTTCCGGTTGTATAATTGCTTATTTCATCAGCCCTCCAAGTAATACTAAACATTGAAGTTGTATTTGCTTTTGTTAATTCAATTTCGCCATTACTATTTAATTGAACAACCTTACTTAAGTCATCAGCAAAGAAAAATCTGCTAGGCGCCGCAGTGTTTCCGCTGCTTGTATATCCACTTGTAAGGCTAGTATCGGTAGTCCTATCAGTAACCACATTTATACCCATATATGCTATAGAATCATCTTGAATTAATTTTTCGCTAATTTTTATTTTGAACAAACTATGTAAAGTAAGGTTACTTCTTTCGCCCCTATCTGTATTATTGTAAATTTTAGTGCCCGGTCCTATAGTACATGTATTCTCTCTTATAGATACACCACCGCCATAATTCACCATATCCTTGTTTCCATTATTAACATTACCTGTAATTAAGCAATTTGATAAATATGTCGAAATGGTCGACCCTAAGTACATAGCACCACCGCAACAATCGGAAATATTATTTTTAAATTCGCCACCTGTAATATTTACTACGCTTAAGCCATAAGAACAAACAGCTCCACCGCAAGGAGTATAATCTGTCTCATCAATGCCGACTGCTTGATTATATTCTATTATACCACCCGTCATATTCAAATAACCACCTTCTGCGACTAATATTCCTCCTCCGTCGTCACTAACTGAATTTTTAGCAATAACTCCGCCAAAAATATTTGCTACAGATTTGCCTGTATCCGAATAAGCAGCAATTCCACCGCCATCAGCAGTTGTATTATTATGCAAAATTCCACCATAAAAATTTAATGTGGATTCACTTATTAAATTGATTGCTCCTCCGCCAATAATTGATGAGTTATTTGCAATTAAACCATTGTTCATAGTAATTGTTGAATTTACAGCTTGAACACCACCACCGCTATCTTGTGATTTATTGTTAGTTATTACTCCACTTTCAATTATTAAATTTGAGTCTGTTAAATGGATAGCTCCTCCCGTATAAATGTTGTTTCCTCCGGTTATTTTACCTTGGCAATAGCTTGTCAAATCTACATTTGGATTAGTCTTATAGGCATTTTGAATGGTATAAGTATCATAGCAACTATCTTTGATAATTAATGTTGCTGACTTTACTACAATTACTTGTCCATTTTCTGTTGGATTAGTCAAGTTTCTATCCAATCTATGGCCATTCAAATCAATAGTTATGTAAGTATTAGGCCTTACATAAAGTCTTCCCCTATCAAAAGCATTTTCAACATCGCCTAAAATGCCGCTGGCAGGAGCAATCCAATCCTCATACATTGTTACCAATATATGTTGATTCCCACCATTAGCTAACGATTTTTCTATTGCAAGTCCCCACTTTATAGACTGCTCGGTGCAAGTTTTGCCATCTAGCAATATTTCTTCCACTATTGGACTTATTTTATTTTGTTCGACCGTATTTATTTTGTTATAGTTTATTAAATTATTATCGCTATTTGTGATATTGCTGTCATAGTTGCATACCTCACAACAAGTGACTAAAAGTAGAAAGGAAATTACTAGTACAAAAAATACTATCCCAACTCTTTTAATAATCTTTGCCATAATAAAACCTCCGT
>OFFB01001674.1_pt1 | contig 12483 bp, 14 predicted proteins | sample 1521281 | NCBI WGS metagenome assembly OFFB01 (sample SAMEA3504109, study PRJEB24116) | mouse gut metagenome | biome: mouse gut; feature: mouse-associated habitat; material: faeces | place: Denmark | collected 2011
GTCAAGTAAAGGACGGTAAAATATTCCGCGTCTTTCGTTTATCCCCTGCAAGCCGGAAATACCTGTCCCTGTTGCAATCCTGTATATTAAAGTTTCAGCGTTATCGTTTTTGTTGTGTGCTGTAAAAACTATTTGGCTGTTAAATTTTTTTGCACAGTGTTTAAAAAAATCATACCTTGCATCTCTTGCCGCTGTTTCTGTTTTTGGAATATTTGATGCTAAATTTTCACTGTAGAATTCGATACCAAGAGATTCACAGAAATTTTTACAGTTAATTTCTTCGTTATCGCTTTCTTCCCCGCGCCATTTGTGGTTTAGGTGGATTGCAACGATTTTGTTTTTTACGGTGTGATGTAAAGCATCTAAAAGACACATTGAATCGTATCCGCCTGAAAATGCCGCAAGATAAACTAAATCCGGTTTATCTAAATCGTGTTTTTGCAAAAAAGATTTAATTGTTTCGCGAATTTTGTTCATAGTTACTATGCTTTTGCGATATGTTTTTTAATGCCTTCTCTAATTTCCACAACATCTGTTCCAAGCTGCTCTAATGCCTGCATCGCAAGAGAATCAGGCTCCGTTGTGATAGCATAAAGCAGGTCAGATGATTCAATTTTGGTTTTATTTTGTTTTTTAGCGTATTCCCAGGCTGTTTCCAGAACTCGTTTAGCGCGTTTTGTAAATACCATTTCATTTTCAAAATACTCATTACCATAGCCGATAATTCGTTCAACAATTATACGCGCATCGCGGATGTTTATTTCAAGTTCATTTAATACAACAGCGCCAATTCCTGTTGCTTCGCCGATTATGCCGAGTAAAAACATTTCAGTTCCTACAACACCTCTGCCGATTCTTCGCGCTTCTTGTTTTGCAAGTCTGAGGATTGTAAGTGTTTCTGGCATTTGTTTTTCAATTGGTTTGATAATTCCGTGGGCAAGGTCATCGTCATTAATATTTAATTCTTTAAAAATATTATATGCAACGCCTTTTTTGGTTTTTAAAAGTCCGAGAATCATATGTTCCGGCAGAACTTCGGATGAACCGAGTTCTTTAGCTGTTTGAAGCGCCAAACTCATTGCAATAAAAGCGTTTGGAGTAAAGACAATTTGACGTCCTTCGTATTCTGCCTGACGAGAATCTATATGAGATAATTTTTCTTCAAAAATCTCATTGGTAATACCAAAATCAGCCAGAATTTTAGCTAAATCAGAGTCTTTATCTTCCAATATTGATGAAATAATTTGTTCTGTACCAAGGATTTCGTAGTTTGATGTTGAAAGCTTTGAAACTGCACGTTCAAAGATTTTTGATGATTTTTCATTATCAAAAAGGGAATCGGTTTCCTGTGTTAAATTAACTTCCTGTTCTTTGTTTTCATCAAGTTCAGGGTGAAAATCCTTCTTGACTTTTCGCTGGACAAGTTTTTCAATTAGCGGTCTTGATTTTTCGATATCAAAATCAAGGTGTTCAAGATATTCGCTGATTTTGGAATGCTTATCATTAATTGCTGCTAAAACAAGGTGTTCATAATGTACAGTTGGGTTTCCTGATTTTTCAATCAAGTCCATTGTATTGGTCAAAATCCGTTTGAAATCTTCACTGAATGGAATTGCAGAATTCATATCAGCTTCTTCAATATTCAGGCTAAGATATATTTCTTCTGCCAGTCTTTCGTATGTTATATCGTAAGTTTTAAAGATTTTTGCAACAAAACCTTTTGTCTCTTTGACAAGAGCAAGAAGCAAATGTTCAGCCAAAACCTTATCAGAGTGGTCATAAATGGCGATATTTTGGGCTTCTACTATTACGTTGACTGCTTTTTCAGTAAATTTTTCAAACAAGATTTTCTTCCTTATTATTCTTCAATATCTTCTTCATCTTCATCGATTGGTTCTAGGCTTTCAATATATTCCTGAACTTTATCGAATTCATCATCATCGTCAATTGTTTCAAAGAAAACTTCTTCGCCTTCTTCTGTATATCTCATTAGCACAACTTCAGGATCTTCATCTTCAGTATCAGCTTCGATTAAAAGTGCGTATTGTTTTCCTTCAAATTCAATGATATCATACAATTCACATTTGATTACAGTACCGTCATCATCTGTGATTTCAATGATATTTTCTTCGTTAATTGCCATAGTTTTTTCTCCTTAATTTTTGCGTGACAGGTATTGTTCCAGTATAATACAAGCACTTTCAATATCAACTAATCCTTTATCTTTCCGGAAGTCTATTTTTTTATTGCGAAGATTTTCTTCTGCTGTATCAGAAGTTAACCTTTCGTCTTCAAATAAAACCTCGTAATTTTTAATTTTTGCGGCAAAATTTTCACAATTTTCTGCCTGAAAGCCTTTTGTCCCGTCCATATTGAGCGGAAGCCCTACTACAATTTTCTTAACATTGTTTTCTTTTGCAATTTTGTAAATTGTTTCAAGCGCTTTATCTTCAGGCTCGCGCGGAATGTATGAATGACCGTTTGAAAGCATTAAAAGATAGTCGCTTAGCGCGATTCCAATCCTTTTTGTACCGATATCAAGTGCCATTACTTTGTACATTATTTTACCCATATTTCTTCGATAAATTTGATTTTATCGTCGATTTCTTCTATTGTCAGACCGTTATTTTCTACACTTTTGTCGTACTTAATGACCATTAAATACTCATAAATACTGCGTTTTAAGATGCTTTTATAAAGTTCTTGTTTGATTTCTTCATCTTTGAAAAGTCCATAAATTTTTTGAGCATCTTCTTCTTTTCCTATTACAAATTTTATATAAGCAGCCATTAGTAATTTTTGATTCCATGCAGTTTTTTCTTCATTGTAGAAAACCTTTTCAAGGTTATTTTCTATAAGTTCATTTAAGTTTTGGCAGTCTTTTAGTTCTTTTAACAATATAGTAAATTCATCACTATAGTTGCAATCCAAAAACCAGTGAGCTGAAATTTTCATATCATCAAGTTCTGTGATAATTTCCCGATCAACTTTTGCCGGTACAATTTGTTCTGATAAAATAGTTTCAATCTGCTCACTGTCAAAATCAATATCAATTAAAAGATTTTTCCAGCAAACATATTCATAAGGCAGTTTCCAGTTGTTGTGGCTGTTTTTAATTGTTGTAATTTCGGCATTATATAGTATTGTTTTGAATGATTCGGGGTCGATATCAACTGTTTTTTCGTCCCGTAAAAATCTTTCAAGAATTTTGCTGCATTCAAATTTAGAAATCTCAAAGAAGCCGAAACAGTCTTTTATACCGGTTTCAATGTTTATAACAATTGATACAAAGCGGATTTTTTCATCCTGTGTAATTCTTGTAAAAATTAGTGCCATATCGCCGTGACCGTCAGGATATGTCAGGTAAAATTTATACGGCTTGCTGTCAGATAGAACTTCTTTATAAAATTCTTTGGTGTTATCTTGGCGCATTCCGGAAATTTTTATAGTAGACAGGCTTCGTTTAATTTCCTGCAAGAGTTCACCTGTTGCAAGGTGCTGCATTTCATCAAGTACATGAAGTGCAAGCTGTGATTTTGTATCCCCCAGAAGTTTCAGGGCTTCTTTGCCTGTAGGGCTGTTTGGTTCTGAGACAAATACGGGAATCAAGATATTTGCCAGAACATCTGAATCAAAATCATCGGCAAATGAATTTAATAATGTGATTTTATCTTGTACTCTAATTGATGCCAGAAAATCCATAAAATCAATTTGAACTTCAGGATTGATAACAGCAGTGTTTAAAAGCTGTTTTGTATTGGCATCAAGAAGGCTTTGCGCATCATCAAGGTATTCTTCGCAGGTTTCGTATGACCAATCTGCATCAAGTTCGCGCAGAAGGTTTAAAATCGTAATTTTAACTTCTGTTTGAAGGTTCTGGTTTTTAAGAGTTTCCCATAATTTATTTATAAGTTCGTCTTTAGGTACAAAATGTTCTAACAGAAAACAAAGAACAGGAATTTTTTCCTGACTTGCGTTGACAAGTTCTTTAAACAACACTTTTGAGATAAGTTTTTTATCTTCCTGTGAGTCGAGCATATCAAAATCTGCAAGACAATTTTGGATATCATTTACCGAATTTATTTTTCCTAACAATTCGGTAATTGCAGATTTTAGTTCAAACGGGTTTAGTTGTTTAAATTTAGCACCTGTCATAAGTTTGATTATCTAGCCTTTCCCCAGAACGCATCCAGAATATGCTGAGCCTCAGCTGATGGCATTCTGTCCTGCAAAATTAAGTATTGAACTGCAATCATTGCGCATTCAGAACAAATATTTACCCCCGGACCTTTTACCATTTTTATTACCTGAGTGTTAGGTCTGCCGCAGAAACTGCAATAAACAGGTTCACAAACTTTGTTTTCATCCTGTTGTTTTTCGTCAGTAATAGCCTTTTTTTTAGCGCCTAAGCTGACTACTTTATCATCTGACATATAATTCTCCTTTTTTACATTTTTATTGTAACTTAAATTAATGAAATTTGCCATATTTTTATTATTAAATTATAATTAGTTTAACATCAGCTTAACATGTTTAAATAAGGGGTATAAATGAGAAAAGTACTTTTAATTGCAAGCATTTTATTCGTTGCTGTTGCATCTACTGCTTGTATAAATAATTTAGCAGTTCAGGACTTAAATAATAAAGCAAAGATTTATGCAGATAAAGGAGATTATGTTCAGGCAATTGAAAGGTTAAAATCAAGTATTGATTTAGATCCTTCGGTGTTTGAAACTCACTATAACCTTGCAGTTGTTTATACAAAAGCCGAAGATTATATCAATGCAGTTGAAGAATATAAAAAAGTTATTGAAATGAAGCCTGATAACGCGGATTCTTACTATTCTCTTGCTGTTACGGAGAATAATTTAGCGGTTGATATTGAGCAGCTTAAGGTTCGTATGAATATTGATGACACGCTTTTTACTCCTGAAAAAAGTAATAATGAAACTACAATTGAACTAACAGACGAGTTGACAGATAAAGAAAAAAATCTTGTGAAAGAACTTTATGATTCTGCAATTGCAAATTATCAAAAATATCTTGAATTAAATCCTAATGCTGATGATAAACAAGAAGTAGAAGCAAATATTCAAAAGATTCAGGAAGCTCAAAATCCAAATAGAAAGCAGGCAATTGACTAATGTTTGTAATTCCGGCGCCAAATCCTGTTGCCTTTAATCTGTTCGGGCTGCCGATTTATTGGTACGGTGTAATTATGGCATTTGCAATATTTGTCGGGATGCTTGTCGGAAATAAAGTTTTTAATAGCGTAAATTCAAATACACGCCGTGATGTAATTATTGAATACGCACCGTTGATTATTATTTCTGGAATTTTAGGTGCAAGATTATATTTTTGTATGCTGAATCCCGGATATTACTTTTCTCATCCGATTGAAATCCTTGATATCAGAGAAGGCGGATTATCTATTCACGGGGCGATAATTTTCGGGATTTTAAGCATTATTTTTACGGCAAAAAAGACAAAGGTATCCTTACTAAGTATTTTAGATGGGATGGCTTGTGCTGTTATCTGCGGTCAGGTGATAGGCAGGTGGGGAAACTATTTTAACTCGGAAGCTTACGGGCTGCCTGTAAAAAGTCAGAATTGGGGCTTATTTATTCCTGAGCCCCACAGAATTGCGGGTTATACTGATTTTAGTTTGTTTCATCCCGCATTTTTATACGAGAGTGTTTTGAATCTCGCAGGATTTATTTTTCTTTTGTTTATAATGCTGAAATTTGGCAAAAAATACAAAGGACTTACTTTTTTTATTTATCTAATTATTTATGCTGTGATAAGGTTTTTTATCGAACAGATTCGAATTGATAGTGCGTTGAATTTTGGCAATATACCTATAGCTGAAGTTGTATCAATTGTTTTATTCATTATCGGTTTGATTGGTGCATTGGCGGTTTTGTGCCGCAATTTTACCCCCAAAAAATAATATATACTCTTTATATAACTTTACATAACCGTGATTAAACGCAATTATGTTCGGCAGAAATTTTTTATATATAAGTGAAGTTTATATGAGGAGATTTGATAATGCCTGAAATTACGTTATGTTTATTTGATTTGGAACAGTTGTTTAAATTGTTTCCGAAACCTGATAAAGAATTGAACAAAAAACTTCTTGAATATGAGCAGAAAGCACAGGAAAATATGGCTCAAATCAGGTTGAACTTGTTCGCTGAATAAAAAGAAAAGACAAGGTATCCCGCCTTGTCTTATTTTTATTAGACTCAATTAATAAAAATACTTTGTTTAAGTTATACATCTTCAACTTTAATAATATCGTTTATTATTGCAATAATTGCACCTACAACAGCTCCTGTTACAAGGAAAAATCCTGTTGGTCTGTTATGTTTTGTAATTAAGTTGTATTCGCGGATTGCTTGTTTTGCGTGTTTTTCGGCTATAGCAGAAGATGATTTACATAATTTTTTGAATTCAAATAATTCGCCGGGATTTTTATCTTTTAGGGTTTCTAATGCTGTGCGGATTTTTGATTTTTTTACGTGATCACCTTCTTTTAATCCATCAAAAAGTTTTATAAATTCATCTTGAGCTTGTGATTTTGGTTCTTTTGATTGAACTGAATCTATAAAATTTCGTGTTCTAAAATCGTATGCTGATTTTCGGTTATTTATTTTTTTGAGAGTGCTTACATATTCGTCAGATTTTTTTTCTTCAGCGGTAAGCGGGTAAGTGTATTGGAATACGACACCTGATGCAGCACCGATTGCCGCACCTTGTGATATGTGTGTAAATAAACCTTGTCTTTTGTCGTTTCCTTGTATTGCATCTACTTTCATTGTAAATCCTTTTTGATTTCTAATACTAAGGCATTAATTAAGTTTTTCTAACTTAATTAAGAACTATGAAAGGACTTGCACTTAAATATTTTATTCAGACTGCAGAAAAAATTATCTGAACAAAACTGAGTAATCAAACCCTCGTTTTTATGTTGTGCATTATAAATTAAAATTATTTCTTTGTCAAGACTCTGCCTAAATTTAGCAAAAGCATGATACCAACAAGTGCGATAGTAAGGTAAAAATAGTATTTGATGGCATTATGGCTTGCAAATAAACATGCTAGTCCGCCGGCTAATATTGCAACAGACGTTAGGATTACGACAGTTTTCTTTTGAGAAAAACCGGCATGAAGAAGTTTGTGGTGAATGTGTTCAGCATCAGCTACAAAAGGAGATTGACCTTTGCAGATTCTTCTAAGACTTGCGTATGTGATATCAATAATAGGTACAGCCAAAACTACAAACGGCAGAAGAATTGATAATGTAGCAACTTTCATAACACCTGTGATAGATATTGTGGCAAGCAAAAATCCGGCAAATAATGCGCCGCTGTCACCCATAAAGATTTTTGCAGGATTAAAGTTGAAGGTTAAAAATGCAAGCATTGAACCCGCAAGAATAAAACCAATCAAAGCGCTAATAGGGTTTGGCGGAGATAGTGTGATTGCAAGGATTGCAAGAGTAATTGCATTAACTGTAACAACAGAACCTGCAAGTCCGTCAACACCATCAATAAAGTTTACTGCATTTGAAATTCCGACAATCCACAAAAGCGTAATAGGATACGAAAACCATCCCAAGTCAATTTCCCAGAATGGAATTGTATTTATTTGAACACCCAGCAGATAAACAATTGTCGCGATAGATACCTGAATAAGGAGTTTAAATTTAGCGCCAAGCCCGTAAACATCATCAATTAGTCCGAGCAGAAACATCAATGAACTTCCAAGAAGTATGCCTGACATAAGTTTACCGTACGGATAATAACTCATTAACACAAGACATAAAAAAGTCAGCATTGTACTTGCCCAGATTGCGACTCCGCCGATTCGGGATATTGGTTTTGTGTGAATTTTTCTTTCATTCGGGACATCAACAAGTCCTTCTTTTTTTGAAAAACTTATAACCATAGGAACAAGAAATACCCCGAAAATATAGGCTATAATTGTTCCGATTATTTGTGAGTGTGCTAACTTAATAATTATGATGTGTCTCCTTTATATTTGAATTAGCTGTATAGCGGGTGTTTTTGACATAATTTCAAAGAACGTTCTCTCAAATTCTTTAATGCAATTTCATTATCTGATGAAAATACTGCAGATGCAATAATTTTTGCAACTTCTGTCATATCTTCTTCTTTGAAGCCTCTTGTTGTAACTGCAGGTGTACCGAGTCTGATACCGCTTGTAACAAACGGGCTTTGCGGGTCATTTGGTACAGTGTTTTTATTTGCGGTAATTCCGACAGCTTCTAAAACATTTGCAATGTCTTTACCTGTTTTGCCTGTTCTTCTAAGATCTAAGGTCATTAGGTGGTTTTCAGTCATTCCGCCTACGATATCAAGTCCTTCATCAAGTAAACCTTGAGCTAAAGCTTGAGCGTTTTTAACAATTTGTTGTGCATAAATTTTAAATTCAGGTTTTGAAGCTTCTAATAATGCAACTGCTTTACCTGCAATAATATGTTCTAACGGTCCTCCTTGAAGTCCCGGAAATACTGCTTTGTCAATTGCTGTTGCAAATTCTTCTTTGCACATAATAATTCCGCCGCGAGGTCCGCGAAGTGATTTATGAGTTGTTGTTGTGACAAAATCGCAATACGGCGCAGGTGACGGGTGAATTCCGGCTGCAACAAGTCCTGCGATATGAGCTATATCAGCTAATAATAAAGCTCCGACTTCATCTGCGATTTCTTTGAATTTTTTGAAATCAATAACTTTAGAGTAATTACTTGCTCCGCAAATAATTAATTTAGGTTTATGCTCAAGCGCCATTTGGCGAACATTTTCGTAGTCGATTTCGCCGTTTTCGTTAATCCCGTAGCTTTTCACATCGTAATATAAGCCTGAAAAATTAACGGGAGAACCGTGAGAAAGATGACCGCCGTTAGATAAATCCATGCTTAAAACTCTGTCGCCGGGTTTCATTGTTGCCATAAAGACTGCCATATTAGCTTGAGCTCCGCTGTGCGGTTGTACGTTAGCATGATCCATATGGAAAAGTTCGCATGCTCTTTTTTGTGCGATTTCTTCAATTACATCGATGTGTTCACATCCGTTATAATATCTTTTGTGCGGTTTGCCTTCTGCATATTTATTGGTTAAAACGCTTCCGCATGCTTCCATAACTGCATGTGATGTGAAGTTTTCACTTGCAATAAGTTCAATATTTTCCTGTTGTCTTTTAAGTTCTAATTCTATTTGCTGCGCAACTTGCGGGTCTGTTTGTTTTATATTTTCTAAATTCATACACTCTCCCTTTTTATTCTTAATTATACTTTATAATACTATTTGCGCAAGTTTGTTAATCTTGGTCGGTATCTTCGATTTTATCAGCTTCCGGTGGATAAGATTCTTTAAGTACATTAACTATATAATCCACATCTCTGGATATTTCGTAATATTTTTTTGCTTTTGAATCTATAATACAAGTATTCATCAGGCAGTTAGATGTTAGGTTAAGAACTTTATTTAATTCAGCCTGATCAGGAGATTCCATTGTACAGCCTTCGGATTCCGGATCATATTTAACTCTTAATTCTTCATGCAAGTCTTCCCAATTCTTGAATGGAATTACTTTATAATTAATCGTTTCATTTTCAAGTTTTTTTGTTAATTCATCATGAAAAATTAATCCTTCTTTCTTATCAAAGGTATGTGTATCATATCCGTAAATAAATATTGGCTTATCGGAATTATAAATGTTTTCGTATGCCTGATATTTTTTTGAAAGTTCCGGAATATCAGATGGCATGTTATGTTCTTCAGTAATATTAACCAAAGTACTAACAATAGCGAACTGTTTCATTGATTTATATCTGTTAAATGCTGATATTCCACTGTATAATATAATTATTGCAATAATTCCTGTTATGATTTTTTCATATTTGTTTAACTTCATTTAGCTCTCCATTTTTAAGAATTTATTTTTTAATTCCATAATTTTATTGTAAGAAAATTCTATATTTCCCTTTAACTCATCATCAATTATAGCTTTTTGATAAATTTTTTCAATTATGTTAATTGTTTTTTCATCTGAAAATCTGTAGATAAATAAATTTACTCCTGCTTTAATTGCCATTTCACAGGCTTCAACTTCACCAAAAGCTGAAACTCCTTTCATAACCATGTCATCAGAAATTATGACACCGTTAAATCCGAGTTTTTCGCGTAAATACGACAGAGCATTTTTACTTAATGATGTAGGGATAGGCTCTTTTTCAAAACAAGTGCAGTGAAGATGTGCAGCCATAATCATTTCTATCCCGTTATTTATTGCAGATTTAAACGGTTTTATATGGGTTTGTTCCATTTCTTGAAGGGGTAAATCAATTTTTGGCAGAGTCAGATGGCTGTCAGCATTCGCATCACCGTGTCCCGGGAAGTGCTTAACGCATGGGATTATGCCACTTTTACGATAAATTCCGGATACAATTTTTTCACATTTTATGACCTCATCAGGGTTTGAAGAAAATGCTCTTTCCCCGATTATAGGGTTATTCGGGTTTGTGTTGGTGTCTATACATGGGGCAAAGTTTAAATTTATCCCGTATGAAACAAGTTCTTGTGCAATTTCTTCTGTTTGAGCGGTTAAAAAGTCTTTACCTTTTTCACAGGCAAACTTTGCGGATAAATATTTTTTGCCGTTATGAATATTTTCTGTTCTTTCAACCCTTCCGCCTTCCTGATCTATTGATAAAAACGGAGGGGTTTTAGACTGATTTTTAATTTCTTTTGTCAGGTTTTTAAATTGTTCGGCTGATTGAATATCTTTTGTAAAAAATATTACTCCGCCAAGCCCTTCTTTCAAGGCTTGTTTGTAATTCCCGCCATCAAGCCCGAGAATAAACATTTGATATAATTTTTCTTTTAATTCTGTCATCTTAACCTTCGTAAACAAATTCGAAAACTTCTGTTAAATCAAGAAGATTACCGGATTTTATAACTTCTTGAATCTTTTCGTGAATTTTTTCTGATTCCTGAGCGGATGGAGTTTTAAATTCAGCCGGAAGCTTAACATCATCAGTTGTTTTTGTACCAACAAAACCGCAGTTTAGAGTTAGAAATTCCTTATAAAGTTCAAGAATTTTTATATGAAGCGGATTTATTTGGTAATCTGTGCCAAGGTAATATTTAATATCTTTTTTTAGACGGGTAAAAAATTCGATTGAATAATCAGCTTCTTCAATAGTTTCTTCTCTGTCGTATGTCCCGCCGATACAAGGATTACCGTCAATTTGTACATTCCCAAGAGATTTTATATAGACTGCCCAGAGTAAACTGCCAAGACAGAAACCTACGTTATTATCAACCATTCTTGTAATTTGCGGATAAAGCATTTTGAATTTCATTTTTCGCTGTCCAAGATTTTTGAACTGGTTTATACTTGCGTATAAGTATTCGGCACTTATTGATAAAATTGTTGTATGTTGGGCATAACCCGGGTCAAACAGTACTGATTCTGTCATTTTTATAATACCTCTGATTTCTTATTTTTACGTTTTAAAACTTTGTTTTGATATTTTTCATCATATTGAAATTTTGTTCCGTTAACGAAACTTTTCACGACACCTTTTGAGAAAGTTCCTCTTGCTGACCAGTATGAAGTGTGGGCAAAAAGTGCAGAACGTTTTGACCAGACACTTGAGTTATCGTAGATTACACCGGTTGGATTTTCTACATTTATACCAAGCCGTTCTTCCATTTGTTCTGTTGTAAGGTTTCTGCTTGACGGAAATCCAAGAGGATCTTCCCTAAAGTTAACAGTCAGAAAGTAGATTCCGTTTTCAAGAATATATTTAATCATATATTTGTTATAAAAATTAAGTTCGTAGTTTTCGTCTGCTAAATCCGAGTAAAACAATGGAATCGGGCTTGCAAAATTTACCACACCGCGCACATAACCTGATGGCGCGCAGTATTTATCAGTCATATCATCAAGATTAAGGTAATTTTCTTTAAGCTTTTCTGTATTTTGATTTAGTACCAGATGTCCTGTGTTAGACATTACTCCTAAGCTGTTTTTATCATGTGAAATAGCTGAAATACAAGTATTTTTTTTAGGGTTTTCTTTTACAAAATTTATAACTTCTTCATCTGCATTTAGTGCTGTAAATAATTTTCCCGGATTTATATAAGGCAGTTTATGGAGCATATATTGATAAGTTACAAAAGTTCCTGCGGAATATCCGTAAAGTATTACATTTTGATTTTTTGCGGCATCTTCTTTTACTTTTTCATTAAGTTCATCAAGAATAGGAAGCATGTTGTGAGTTTTTTGTACCCATATGGCATCGTGCATAAATTGGGTTAACAGGCTTCTTACTTCATATGCTAAAGTTGAACTTATTGCTTTTGAGATATTTAATCTGTCTTTTACAAAATCCGAATCTGTTTTGCTGTTGTAACCCCAGAAAAATATTTGCGGAGTTTCTTCGATTAC
>OFFB01001678.1_pt1 | contig 12456 bp, 15 predicted proteins | sample 1521281 | NCBI WGS metagenome assembly OFFB01 (sample SAMEA3504109, study PRJEB24116) | mouse gut metagenome | biome: mouse gut; feature: mouse-associated habitat; material: faeces | place: Denmark | collected 2011
TATAATAAATTTAAAAGTCACATCAGGATAATTGATTTTTTCTATTTTAACATCTATTCATTTTATATTATATTTTATTTCTTTTATATGCGGTCGTCATTGCCTTTGTGCTGTACCTGAACGGCGTCTTTACGGGAGGAGAGGTTTCTCTGGTAAACCTTGCGATTAATATCGGTTTTCTGATTATTATAGGAGTGCTGTTTCTGATATCGTCGATCAGCTTTGGGAGACTCAATGCGGTGACCGATGAATTGATGGATTTTACGGACAGGCTTCAGAAAGAATATAAAGAGGCAAACGGAAGAAACCTTTGGAGTAATTATAAAGACAGAAGCAACGCCTTTGAAAATGAAGAACTAAGAACGGCATTTAATAAATACCGTTTACGCATCAAGAGCCTCAGAACGAAAAGAGGCATTTCACAATCCTGCGATTTGGAGGAATATATCAACGATGACCTTCTGGACAGAGTGGGAATGAATTTTTTCAATTCTGGTATATCGGGTACGCTGACAGGGCTGGGCATTCTTGGCACATTCCTCGGCCTTTCCATGGGACTCGGATCTTTTAACGGCAATGATATTTTTACGATTTCCGATAATGTGGGAACCTTGCTGTCCGGCATGAAGGTGGCGTTTCATACGTCGGTATATGGTATTTTCTTTTCCCTCGTATTTAATATCATATACCGGAGCATAATGTCAGATGCTTATGAAAAGCTGGAAGAGTTTTTATGCATGTTCCGCCAGACGGCACTGCCGCAGACGGCGAAAGAAGATGAAAGCTCGGCGGCGATGGTCGTATATCAGGCCGGAATCTCCGGCGCGCTTAAGCAGATGCTCGAGATTATGAAGGGGGATTCCGCAGAGCAGACGGCAGGAGTGGAACGAATTGTGGATAAATTCACCGGACAGATGCAGACGGCTCTGAATGCGGACTTTCAGAAGCTGGGAAGTACACTGAAAGCCGCGGGAGAAGCACAGGCGGTCAGCGCGGCGAATGCGAAGGAACTAATCGAGGCAGTTACCGCTTTGGTAGAAGTAAACCGCAATGTGCAGTCAGCGCTTGCCAAGGTGATGGACAGACAGGAAAAATTTGCGGGGGAATTGAGGGAACAAAAAGAAAAACTGGCAAATACTTGCAGCGAGATGAGCGATGAGATTACGAGCCAGCTTTATGCTTTCGACCAAATGAGGAGTTTATATGAAGAATAGACGAAAAAACAGGGAAGCTTTTGCGGAACATAGCTATTGGCAGTCCTATTCGGATATGATGGCGGCCTTGCTGTTAATTTTCATTTTAATCATAGCCATTACTCTTGCCGTTTATAAACAGAAAACGACGGATCTGGATCAGACGCGCCTGGAACTGGATACGGCGCAGTCGCAGCTGGAGTCCGTCATAACAGACCTGGAGAACTCCAAAGCGGAGATTGAGCGCTCCAACAAGGAACTGGCTTCCTCCCTTGCGGAGCTACAACAGGCATATGAAAAGGCAGCTTTGACGGAAGAAGAGTTGAACAAAGCGTATTTGGAAATCGAAAATGCAAGGCAGGAATTGGCAACTACAAAAAGTGAACTTCAGGACATTGTCGGTATCCGCACGGATATTATCGGGGCATTGCAGGATACCTTCCACAATTCCAGCATGAAGGTGGATGCCCAGACAGGCTCCATTACCTTTTCCTCCGACGTACTGTTCCGGTATAACAGCGCTACCCTGACTGCGGACAGTAAGGAAACTTTGAAGGAAATTATTCCGATGTACCTCGATGTGCTGCTGCAGGATCAGTTCCGGGGATATATTGCGGAAATCATTATTGAAGGGCATACGGATACGGACGGAGGCTACCAGAGCAATATGGAATTATCCTATGCGCGCGCCAATGCCGTAGCGGATTTCTGCCTGAATAAAAAGAACGGACTGAGCGAAGATAAGATCGAACAGCTGCAACAGATTCTTACCGTGAACGGAAAGTCATGGAGCAATCCGGTCTATAAGGAAGATGGGGACGGAAACCGGACAGAAACGGTGGATATGGCGTCTTCCAGGCGGGTAGAGATCAAGTTCCGGCTAAAAGAAGATGAAATGATAGAAAAAATTTCAGGGATATTATCCGCAGAATGACGAAGAAAGGTCAGGCATCCGAAAATAGCTTTCGGTGCCTGATTTTTTTCCTGCTTGATTTATATCTATGATTTTATTTTTAGTTGTGGTAAGATATACGGAGTGAAATACTGAAAAATGAACGATAGGCATAATGGAAAGAGGAAAGGTTAGAAAAATATGCTTGAAAAGATAGATGCGGTTATTTTTGATCTGGATGGTTCACTGGTGGACTCCATGTGGATATGGGCGCAGATTGATTTAGAATATCTTGGGAAATTCGGCATCGCCCTGCCGGAAAGCCTGCAAGCAGATATTGAGGGAATGAGTTTCAGCGAGACGGCGGGGTATTTTAAGAACCGCTTCGGGCTTGCCGATTCCGTTGAGAAGATCAAAGAGGACTGGAACGTTATGGCATGGGATAAGTATAGTTATGAAGTGCCGTTAAAAGAAGGGGTATTTGATTTTTTAGAAGTTTGCAGGGAGAGAGGAATCGCTCTCGGGATCGCCACCAGCAATTCCAGGGAATTAGTGGAAAGAATCGTATCGGTGCATGGACTGGAGAAGCATTTTTCCTGCATTATGACAGGCTGCGATGTGGCGAAGGGGAAACCGGCACCGGATATTTATCTGGCGGTGGCGGAGGAATTGGGAGTGGAGCCGGAGCGCTGCCTCGTATTTGAGGATATTATTCCCGGCATTTTGGCGGGGAAGGCGGCGGGGATGAAAGTATGCGCCGTAGAAGACCTATATTCCATCTCCCAAAAGGAAGAGAAAGCGGCGGCAGCCGATTATTATATTGCAGACTTTATTCAAATGCCTGACGATTGCAAAAGGAAACTGATATTATGAACGGATTTTTACCTGTATCGAAAGAAGAACTGACAGAAAGGGGGATTCACCAGCTGGATTTTGTTTACGTAACGGGAGACGCTTACGTGGATCATCCTTCTTTTGGCACGGCCATTATAAGCCGAGTGTTGGAGGCGAATGGATATACGGTGGGAATCATCCCGCAGCCCGACTGGAAAGATGAAAGAAGCGTGACGGTTCTGGGAAGGCCAAGGCTTGCTTTTCTCGTATCGGCCGGCAACATGGATTCTATGGTGAACCACTATTTCGTATCGAAAAAGCGCCGGCCGGGCGACGCCTATACGCCGGGAGGAGAGGCGGGGATCACGCGGTGGCGGTATACGGGAATCTGATCCGCCGTTCTTATAAAGATGTGCCGGTGATTATTGGCGGAGTGGAAGCCAGCCTCCGCCGTCTGGCTCATTATGACTATTGGTCGGACAGCTTTAAGCGCTCCGTGCTGCTGGACTCCCAGGCGGATCTGATCTCTTATGGAATGGGAGAACGGTCTATTGTGGAAATAGCGGATGCTTTGAACAGCGGCATTGCGGTAAAAGATATTACTTTTATTGCCGGGACGGTATATAAGACAAAGGATATTTCCGGCGTATATGAAAGCATTCTTCTGCCTTCTTATGAAGAAATGAGGGAAAAACCGGAGGCTTATGCGGACAGCTTCCGCCAGCAATACCAGAATACCGATCCGGTGAACGGAAAATATTTGATAGAACCTTATCCGAACGGCGTTTATGTGGTGCAAAATCCGCCCGCCAGGCCGTTGACAACGGAAGAAATGGATGCGGTTTATGATTTGCCTTATCAGAGGACGTATCATCCTTCTTATGAAGAAAAAGGAGGAGTCCCGGCGATTGCGGAAATCCAGTTTTCCCTGATCAGCAATAGGGGATGTTTTGGAGGCTGCAATTTCTGCGCGCTTACTTTCCACCAGGGGAGAACGGTTCAGGTGAGGAGTCATGCTTCTATTATAAAAGAAGCGGAAAAAATGACAAAGGAACCGGGGTTTAAAGGCTATATTCATGATGTGGGAGGGCCGACTGCTAATTTCCGGCGTCCTTCCTGCGAAAAACAACTATCTATGGGAGTATGCAGGGAGAGACAATGTCTGTTCCCGAAACCATGTAAAAATCTGACGGTGGATCACAGCGATTATTTGGAACTTTTGCGCAAACTGCGATCCATACCGGGCGTAAAAAAAGTATTTATCCGTTCGGGCATACGTTTTGATTATCTAATGGCTGATGCGGACGATGCTTTTTTCCGTGAATTGGTGGAACATCATGTGAGCGGGCAGCTCAAAGTGGCTCCGGAACATATTTCGGACGCAGTGCTTTCCAAAATGGGCAAGCCCTCCAACGATGTTTATGAAAAATTTGTCAGAAAATATCATATGATGAATGAGCAAATAGGAAAAAAACAGTTTTTGGTTCCTTATCTGATGTCTTCCCATCCGGGTTCCACATTGGGGGAGGCGATAAAATTAGCAGAATATTTAAGAGACCTTGGCTATATGCCGGAACAGGTACAGGATTTTTATCCGACTCCATCCACGGTATCTACGGTTATGTATTATACGGGGATCGACCCGGTCAGCGGCAAAAAAGTGTATGTATGCCGCAATCCCCACGAAAAGGCAATGCAGAGAGCGCTGATCCAATACAGGAACCCGAAGAACTATGACCTGGTGGGGGAAGCCTTGGCAAAAGCCGGAAGGGAAGATCTGGTCGGCTTTGATAAAAAGTGCCTGATCAGGCCGAGAAAGGGAGAGAAAGCGGGGAGCATAAGGGAAGAAAAGAAAGAGAGCAGGACGATGGCAAACCGCAAGAAGGGAAAAAAGAAAACGATCAGAAATATTCATAAAAAGAAGAGTTAGAATGGCCGCGGACGGGCGGCAAGGGGGTGGCATGAAAAAGAAAATCGCTATTATTACAGGGGCTTCTTCGGGAATTGGACAGGAATTTGCGTTCCAGTTGGATGAGATCATGCACGAATTGGATGAAATATGGCTCATTGCAAGAAGAAGAGAGCGTTTGGAGGAATTGGCAAAAGTGCTGGAAACCGGGTGCAGAACGATTGCCATGGATGTGACGGAAGAACGGGATATGGAACTGTTCCGCAATATTCTTGCAACGGAGGACGTCTCTGTCCGTATGCTGGTAAATTGTGCAGGTTATGGACTGATGGGAAGATTTGACGGAATAAGCATCGAAGAACAGCTGGGAATGCTGGAAGTGAATTGCAAAGCGCTGACAAGGATGACCTATGAATGCATTCCGTATATGTGCAAAAACGGCCGTATCATTCAACTGGCATCCAGCGCAGCTTTCGTGCCCCAAAAGAATTTTGCCGTATATGCTGCTGCCAAATCCTACGTTCTTAGCTTTTCCAGGGCTTTGCGGGAGGAATTAAGGGAAAGGGATATATGGGTGACGGCGGTATGTCCGGGGCCTGTGGAGACGGAATTTTTTGATATTGCGGAAAAATACGCCTCTACGCTGGCGGTAAAAAAATTGACCATGGTTCCCCCGCAGAAGGTGGTAAGGGATGCGCTGAGGGATTCTTACCATAAGAAGGCGCTTTCCATATGCAGCCTTCCGATGAAGGCTTTTGGTATTTTGACAAAAACGGTTCCTCATGGGTGGATATTATCCGTTATGGGGCTTTTGAAATAGAAAGAATAAGGGAGCTGGGAAATATATGGGCAGGAAACGAGTTGCCAAAGGGCAGTACGGTTATATCAAACAACAGAAAATATGGGCCAGCGTCAGAACAATTTTTCTGTATGCGGTATCGCTTTCCCTTTTTGGGATTGGGATATGGGAGACGGGATCGAAGGAAAATCTTTTGACGGTAGTTGCCATCCTTGGATGTCTGCCGGCGGGGAGGAGTACGGTGAATATGGTCATGTTTTTGCGGGCGGAAGGCTGTTCGGGTGAGGCAAAAGAGAAGATCGGCGGATACGCCGGCGGATTCATGGAATTATATGATATGTTTTTTACTTCCTATGAAAAAAATTATCAAGTCAGCCATATAGTGGTGAAAGACCATATCGTGTGCGGTTATTCGGAAAATAAAAAAATGGATATTCAGGCGTGTGAGAAACATTTGGCCGCTCATCTGAAGCAGGGAGGGTGCAAAGGCGCGGCTGTGAAAATATATGATGATATTGAAAAATATTGTGAAGGGTTAAAAAACCTCCGTACACAGGAAAAGCAGGGTTCTGCGGAAGGCGAAGCGAAGAAAGCGGAGGCGGAAATATTGGAGAACCTGCTGGCTATCGCCCTGTGAGAGAGGCGGCGGGGAAAAGAATGGAGAGAATGTATGATTAAGGTCAGGGTGGCGGAACGGGATGCGGGACAAAGGCTGGATAAATACCTGAGGAAATATTTGGCAAAAGCGCCTTCCAGTTTCGTATACAAGATGCTGAGGAAAAAGAATATTACCTTAAACGAAAAGAAGGCGTCCGGGAACGAAATGCTTCGGGCGGAGGATGAAATCGCGATGTTTTTGTCCGATGATACGATCCTCAAATTCGGCGGGGCGATTCCGGGGGGAGAAAAATATAATGGCACGGGACAGGAAAGCAGAAGATTCCAGCAGTATAAAGAAGCCTATGAAGCTTATGGAGAACTTGGGATTGTTTATGAAAATGATCATGTGCTGATAGTAAATAAGCCGGTAGGAATGCTGACACAGAAGGCCGCTCCGTCCGACCGGTCTTTAAATGAATGGCTGATCGGTTATCTCATGGCAAAGGGGGAGGCTGACGAGCATACGCTGCATACGTTCAAACCATCTGTCTGTAACCGGCTGGACCGGAATACAAGCGGGCTGGTGCTGTGCGGAAAGACTCTGGCAGGAAGCCAGAAAATGAGCGCGCTGCTGAAAGACAGGAGTCTGCGCAAATTTTATTCTTTATATGTGAAAGGCGTGGTAACGCAGGAGGCCCGTATAGAAGGAAGCCTGAAAAAAGATGAGAATACGAATAAAGTGGAATTGTGCCGGGATGCTTCGGACGGAGAAGCGGTGGACGTCCTGACGGTATATAAGCCGATTAAGAATTACCGCAATATCACTTTGCTGGAAGTGGAGCTTATTACGGGAAAGACCCATCAGATACGCGTGCATCTGGCAAGCGTGGGACATCCTGTCATCGGGGATTATAAATATGGATATTTCGAGTGGAATGACAGATATAAGAAAAAATATGGGATAACAACCCAGCTGCTTCATGCGATCCGTCTGGAATTCCCGCAGATGGAAGGCGAGTGGGCGGATATGTCCGAACTCGTGTTGACGGCGGAACCGCCTGAAATCTTCCGCATTTTGGATGAAGGGGAAGGGTGAGGCATGGCAACTTGGAACTCCAGAGGACTGAGGGGATCTACCTTGGAAGATCTGATCAACAGGACAAACGAAAAATATATGGAAAACGGGCTGGCGCTCATTCAGAAAATCCCAACCCCTATTACGCCCATCAATATCGATAAGGAAAACGGGCAGATCACGCTGGCTTATTTTGACCAGAAGAGTACGGTCGATTATATCGGCGCCGTACAGGGGATTCCGGTCTGCTTCGATGCGAAAGAATGCACGAAAGACACTTTTGCCCTTCAGAATATTCATGAACATCAGGTAGAATTTATGCGTTTATTCGAAAAACAGGGCGGAATCGCTTTTTTTGTGATATATTATACGCATAAAGAGACACTCTATTATCTGCCTTATGAAATGCTGCGTTATTTTTGGGACAGGGCAAAAGAGGGAGGAAGGAAGAGTTTCCGGTTTGACGAACTGAATCCGGAATATATTATGCAAAAGAAAAGCAATATATTTGTGCCTTATTTGGATATGATACAGAAAGACTTGGATGACAGGGAATAAAGGAGAAAGAATGAATAAAAAATTAGTACATACGCCAGAAGGTGTGAGGGATATTTACGGGGAAGAGTATGCAAAAAAGCTGCGGATAGAGAGTCTGATCATGGAAAATATCAGAAGCTATGGTTATGAAGACATCCAGACTCCCACCTTCGAATTTTTTGATGTATTTTCTAAGGAAGTGGGAACGACGCCTTCCAGGGAACTATACAAATTTTTTGATAAGGAAGGGAATACGCTGGTATTGCGGCCTGATTTCACGCCATCCATCGCCAGATGTGCGGCGAAATATTTTCCGGAGACGGATGTGCCGGTACGTTTCTGTTATATGGGAAATATTTTTACGAACAATTCCAATCTGCAGGGGAAGCTGAAGGAAGCTACCCAGATGGGAGCGGAGCTGATCGGGGATGCTTCGGCGGAGGCGGACGGAGAAATGGCGGCGATGGTGATCGAATGCGGCGGGATTGAAGGATTTCCAGCTGAGCGTGGGAAATGTGGAGTATTTCAAGGGAATATGCATGGAAGCGGGGCTGGACGAGGAGACAGAACTGGAATTGCGGGAATTTATTTCCGGAAAAAATTATTTTGGAGCGGAAGAACTTCTTCGAGAGAAACAGGTAGCGGGGAAATACAGGGATGCCTTGCTGCAGGTGACGGATTTATACGGATCTTGCGACGCTCTGGGACAGGCGAAGGCATTAGTACATAACGAGCGTTCCCTGGAGGCGATCGGACGCCTGGAGGCGCTTTATGAAGTACTTTGCTGTTATGGCGTGGAAAAATATGTTTCCTTTGATCTTGGGATGTTGAGCAAGTATCATTATTATACGGGAGTGATTTTTAAAGCGTATACTTACGGCGTGGGGGACGCTATTGTAAAGGGAGGAAGGTATGATACTCTTCTGGGGCGTTTTGGGAAAAATGCGCCGGCTATCGGATTTATGGTAGTGATCGATGATCTGATGGCGGCCCTTGAAAGGCAGGGCATCGAGACCGAGCTTCCCCCCAGGGCGGAAGCAATGGAATATACAAAGGAGACGTATCGGGAAGTTCTGAAAGAAGTAAAAAAACTTCGGGCGGAAGGAAAGCGGGCGGTTATGATGCCGAAGAGAAGAATAAAAGGAGAAACGGAGGATCAATGATGGAAGAGACGCGCTATTTGACGTTTGCTTTGGGAAAAGGGCGCTTGGCGAATAAAACGCTGGAACTGCTGGAGGAAATAGGAATCACCTGCGAAGAAATGAAAGATAAGAGTTCCAGAAAACTGGTGTTTGTCAATGAAGAAAGAAAACTTAGGTTCTTTTTGGCAAAGGGGCCGGATGTACCCACCTATGTGGAGTACGGAGCGGCGGATATCGGTGTGGTAGGAAAAGATACCGTTTTAGAGGAAAACAGAAGGGTGCATGAGGTACTCGATCTGGGCTTCGGAAAGTGCAGGATGTGCGTGTGCGGACCGGAAAGCTCGCGGGAACTGTTAAAGCATCATGAAAGGATACGAGTCGCCAGCAAATATCCAAACATTGCAAAAGATTATTTTTATAATAAAAAACACCAGACCGTTGATATTATCCGGTTAAACGGATCGGTGGAGCTGGGACCCATGGTCGGGCTTTCGGATGTGATCGTGGATATTGTGGAAACGGGTTCCACCCTGAAGGAAAACGGACTGGCCGTTCTGGAAGAGATATGTCCCCTGTCAGCGCGTATGATCGTGAATCAGGTGAGTATGCAGATGCAGACGGAGAGGATACGAAAGCTGATTTACGAAATAAGAGAACATTTAAAATAGTGAAATATTTATAAAGGGTTTGAAAGGAGGAGGCAGTATGGGCATCAAGGAGTATAAAGGAATCATAATCGCGTGTATCGCCGGGATCTGCGCTATTATTTGCGTGTCGATCATGACGGTGAGCCTGGTATCTTACAAGAAAACTTCAGGAAGCGGGGGGATTACGGCGACCGGATCCGCAAGCTGTGATTTTGAATCGGATCTGATTGTTTGGAGAGGAAGTTTTACCGCGTATGGGGAAACTACCCAGGAGGCTTATCAGATCATCAAGAGGGATGCGGAGGTTATAAAAAAATATTTGCAGGACAATGGTGTGACGGAGGAAGAAATGATCTTCGGGTCGGTGGATATTTCTCAGCGGTGGGAATATGAATATAACGAAGAAGGGTACGAGATCGGTTATTACTTGGTAGGCTATGACTTGGAACAGCAGATCTGCGTGACTTCTAACGATGTGGATAAAGTGGATCCCATTTCGAGGGATAGTTCCCAGCTGATCGAAGCGGGTGTAGAGTTTTTTTCCGATTCCCCGGAATATTATTATACAAAACTGGACGAACTAAAGCTTCAGCTCATTGAAGAAGCGACGGTAAATGCAAAGGAAAGAATCGATATTATAATGGAGGGAACCGGAGGCAGGACGGGAAAACTTTTGAATGCAAATCTGGGCGTTTTCCAGATTACCGCGCAGAATACGAATTCCGATTACAGTTATGGCGGCGCTTTCGATACCAGCTCCAGACAGAAAACGGCTTCGATTACCGTCAAATTGAATTATAGCGTGGAATAAAATCAATAAAGATGAGGTGGAACATGAGAACGATAAAACTGACGGAAGATACCAAAAAGGATCTGTTGAACAGTCTTTTAAAAAGAAGCCCTAATAATTATGAACAATATGAATCCGTGGTTGCCGATATTATTTCCAATGTCCGCGAGAAGGGGGACGAAGCGGTCTTTGCCTATACAGAGCAATTCGACCGGTGCAGGATAGACGCTTCTACCATACGGGTAAGGAAGGAAGAAATTGCAAGGGCTTATGAAATGGTGGATGCAGGGCTGGTGGAGGTTATGAGAAAGTCTGCGGAGAATATCCGGGCATTCCATACGAAACAGCTCCATAATTCATGGATTGATACGAGAAGGGATGGCTCCCTTTTGGGGCAGAAGATCACGCCTATTGGGATATCCGGCGTATATGTACCGGGCGGTAAGGCGGCTTATCCCTCTAGTGTGCTGATGAACGTGATTCCGGCAAAGGTGGCAGGAGTGGAACGGGTGATCATGACAACGCCTCCTGATGCCGGAGGAGAGGTATATGCCGGGACTCTGGTGGCGGCGGATATTGCCGGAGTGGATGAGATTTATAAAGTTGGGGGAGCCCAGGCAGTGGCCGCCATGGCCTTTGGAACCGAAAGCATACCAAAGGTAGATAAGATCACGGGACCGGGGAACATTTTCGTGGCTCTGGCCAAAAAAGCATGTTTCGGATATGTGAGCATCGATTCCATCGCCGGACCGAGCGAAATACTGGTGATTGCGGACGAAACGGCGAATCCGCGTTATGTGGCGGCAGACCTGCTTTCCCAGGCGGAGCATGACGAATTGGCAAGCGCAATACTGATTACAACCAGCGAGAATCTTGCGGCAGAAGTGGGAGCAGAAGTGGAGGAATTTTTAAAAGTACTGTCCCGAAAAGAAATTATTGGAAAATCTTTGGAAAATTATGGATATATACTGATTGCGGAAACGATGGAAGATGCTGTGGAGGCCGCCAATGAAATTGCCTCCGAGCATGTGGAAATACTGACAGCCGATCCTTATGAGATAATGACGAAGGTAAAAAACGCGGGTGCGTTGTTTTTAGGGGAATATTCTTCGGAACCGCTGGGAGATTATTTTGCAGGACCAAATCATGTACTTCCAACAAATGGAACAGCGAAATTTTTCTCTCCTCTTAGTGTAGATGACTTTATCAAAAAGTCTAGTATTATCTCTTATTCTAAAGAGGCATTAGCTCCTATAGAAAAAGATATCATTCAATTTGCCAAAGCAGAGCACTTGACAGCACATGCAAATTCGATTAAAGTTAGATTTGAATGATAATTCAAGAAAAGTATTTTTAGATGAGAAGATAGAAAAAGGGAAACGGTGAGGTGAAAAAATGGGAAATCGCAGAGCAGATGTGACAAGAACAACGAGTGAAACAAATATCGAATGTTCTTTAGAATTAGAAGGAAGCGGGAAAACAGAAATCAATACAGGAATAGGTTTTTTTGATCATATGTTGAATAGCTTTGCAAAACATGGGCTTTTTGATTTAAAATGTAAAGTATCTGGAGATTTATTTGTAGATTGTCATCACAGCATTGAAGATACTGGAATTGTATTGGGACAGGCGATTAAAAAGGCAGTAGGAAGCAAAAAGGGGATCAAGCGATATGGTTCTGTGACTATTCCTATGGATGATGCATTGATTTTATGTGCGCTGGATTTGTCTGGTCGTCCCTATTTGGTATTCGATGCACAATTTACAACAAACCGAGTAGGATATTTTGATACAGAAATGGTAAAAGAATTTTTTTATGCCATTTGTTATAGTTGTGGAATGAATTTACATATCAAACAGTTAGCAGGGAATAATAATCATCATATAATAGAGGGAATTTTTAAAGCATTTGCGAAAGCACTTGACGAAGCAACACAATATGATAAAAGAATTGAAGATGTATTATCTACAAAGGGATCTTTATAAGATAAATAGATTAAAAGGAGGAATTTTATGCAGCTTTATCCAGCGATTGATA
>OFFB01001679.1_pt1 | contig 12454 bp, 13 predicted proteins | sample 1521281 | NCBI WGS metagenome assembly OFFB01 (sample SAMEA3504109, study PRJEB24116) | mouse gut metagenome | biome: mouse gut; feature: mouse-associated habitat; material: faeces | place: Denmark | collected 2011
ATACTTTTAATATCAATTAATTATATCAAAACCCCTTATACCATTACGATACAAGGGGTCTTTAATTACTATAAATTTCTAATAAGTATTATTCCTTTACTTTTTCAGCAGGCACTTCTTCTGCCTTTGGAACAGCATTAGGTTTGATAAATTCAGGCAATGTCAAGCCTGCCATGTCAAACATTTCAGTTAACGGAGGTAATGACTTCATCATACCCGAAAGAAAGTTTGATGTACCGGTCTTTCCATCGGCATTAGTACCACTATCCCAAACAGTAACTTTGTCTATCTTAATATTCTTGATAGCCTCTACTTGTTTAGCAACTATCTCTTCCAACTTATCTGCAACCATTAATCTTACAGCATTTGCAGCATCGCCGTTTGCAGCCTCAACAATCTTCTTGATACCTGTCGCCTGTGCGTTTAGCATAGCTTGAACACCTCGAGCCTCTGCCTCCATTTTTGCATATATAGCTTCTGCCTCACCTCTTGCTTTTCTACGCATTTGTTCAGCCTCTGCCTCTGCTTCCAACTCTTTTTTACGTTTGTCAATCTCAACTTTAACGATGACATCCGCCTCTTGAGTTGCTTTTTCTTTTTCTGCTCTGGCTTTTTCTGCCTCTTGCTCTGCAGCATAAGCATCTTCTAACGCTTTAGCGGCTTGTATTTTTTCCGCTGCAACTGCTATACGCATTGCCTCTGCTTGTTTCTCTCTAAGTCTTGCTTGAGCCTCAGCAATATCTGCCTTTGCTTTATTTTCGCCCGCAATAGCCTCACTTTCAGCTTGCGAAACGTTTATTCTCTCATCTCTTTGAGCTTGTGCCTCACCTATGCTACCATGCTTATCTGCCTCAGCAACAGATATTTTTGCCTCGTTTATAGCTCTTGATGCAGCCTCTTTACCCAACGCCTCAATATAACCTGATTCATCGGATATATCTGTCATATTAACGTTAATCAATCTCAAACCGATTTTTTTCAACTCTCCCTCAACGTTTCTTGAGATAGCATCCAAAAATTTATCACGGTCGGTATTGATTTCCTCAATATTCATTGTTGCGATAACCAACCTTAACTGACCGAAAATAATGTCTTTTGCCAATTCTTGAATCTCGTTTAGCTTAAGTCCAAGCAATCTTTCTGCAGCATTTTGCATTACTGCAGGCTCTGTACTGATACCTACAGTAAATCGGCTTGGTACGTCAATACGAATATTTTGTCTAGACAATGCATTTTTTAAATCAACGCTGATTGAAATAGGTGTCAAATCCAAAAAAGCATATGACTGTATCATTGGCACGATAAATGCTGCGCCACCATGAATACATTTTGACGAGTTTTGTGTACCGTCTTTTTCCTTGGCAATTTTACCATAAATTACCATTACTTTATCTGACGGACACTTTTTGTATCTTGCAAAGAACAATACAGAAATTGATGCTATCAACAACACAACTACTACAACAAGGATAGCAATAACACCACCTGTTCCCATTGCTGCTAACAAACTTAACATTTTACTTCCTCCTATTTTTTTATACTCTAATTTCACAATGTAAAAAAGAGCTTTTACATGTTTTTAATATTATTTTAAATTTCAACAGACTACAGTCTTGCGACTTATGTATTCAGTTGTTTACTTTTTCCTTCTTTTTTTCTTAGGCTCTTCTATGGTAGGCAATGCAACCTCTACATTCAAATCACTACTTACTTTGCAAACACCGCCTACAAGACTTATTACTTTAACATCCTTACCTGTTGGTATTGCTTCCGTCTCATCTGTCACGGCATCCATTTCCACAAGTTTACCTTGCAATACAATGCTTAATTTACCGTGCCCCTCGCCTTTTGCAGGAATTTTCAAGTATACTTCCGCAACCTTACCGATTGCATTACGGTTATCTATAGCTCCGTCTGCTTGCAATTTGCGTATTGCTTTATACGCAAAACCAATAGCTACAAATGCAACTAAACCGCAAACTATAGATACAGCTATCGTCCAACCATCTGCCAATCCTCCCATTACACAAGCAACGCCTACCCAGCCACCGATAGCGAAGAAACCTACCAAGCCTTTCAAAGTAAAAATACCTATGCCACCATCAGCATCTCCGTCAAAATCAGGTCCGCCGTCTCCGCCGATATCTATATCTCCGTCTCCTGAAAACCCTATCAACAACAATATAAATTGTATCAGCAACAAAGCAGACGCTACACATCCTAGGACAAAATATATCTGTCCTATTAGCCTTAATTGTTCCCAAAACATTTTAAATCCTCCATGTTTCCGCGTATTCAAATTTGCTTAAGATTGCCTACCGCAACCTTTCTACTATACACTATAATATATTATATCACATTTAAAAATATATTGCAATACCTTTTATTTTTATGCGCGGTAATTGTTGGAATATGGTCACTTTCATACCAACTAACTAAAAAACTTTGATAAGAAAATGACTGCAATGTTCCATATCCAATATGTGCAGAACATGTCAAAATCAAGATTGAATGAATTTAGGTTATTTATAAGATTTTAGAAATTTACCAAAATTCAAGATAATCCCGATGAAAATCGAGGGTATTGTTGTTTTTTTCAATTTATAAAAGAGAAAACCACTATCACATGCAACACAAGATAGTGGTCAAAAATATTGTTTCAATTTTATTAACTGTCATAATCGTAAGGAATTTTATTTAGTTTTTCGCCTAGCAAATTTACTATATATCCATTCTCAACCTTGCAAAACCACCTTTTTTCTTGATTTGGCAAATTAATCAATAAATATTCGTCCGTGCAATTGCTCTCTTCGACAACTTCCAAATCTTTTATTTCAATATAATCTACAATATCGCCTTTTAAATCATACATTATTTCCTCGCTAAATGGTCTAGGGTCAGAAAATATTACTTGAAATGCTCTAAATTGGATTTCCGCATCAATAATTGTTCCTACCATTCCTTTAAAAATTCCCCATTTTTCATATTCTGGTTTTGAAACCAACACTTTAACTTTATCAAACAACTTCATTTTTCCACCAATCCGCTATTAATGTATTGCTTTTTAATTTTCCATTTGAAAAAACCATCCACCCAGAACTAAGGACATATGTTTTTCCGCTTTTTTCTCTTGCACCATTTATAATTAGTTGAATACCTATAGCAACGCCATGATTATCAATTTTCATGATATAATATTTCCCCAATGTATAACTTGTTCTAATTTGATTTTTCAAATATTCCAAAAAATCGTTGTTTGGTTCGTGCCCCATTGCTTTTATCCATCCCGATTTATCTTTAAACAACCAATCTATTTTCCCTTGAGGTATAATTAATTTAATATCTGATTCTTTTGGCTTTGGAATATCTATTTTTTTGCAATGACAATTATAATGATATAGCCCTATTTTATTTTTTGTATCTTTTATAATTTCTTCTATTCCATAATTTACCTCTTCAGGCTTCTTTCCTTCTTCATCTAAAAACCAGCATTGATTGATAGCTATACACTTCACGCAATGTTTCAATGTTATTGGTCCTTGTATTCCATTTTTATAATCAAAATCATCAATTACAATATCGTTAAATTTGTCAATAACTTTAATCCATTTACTTGTCCACTCAGCTAGCATTTTACATCTCCATATAAGAAAATTCACAATTCTATTATGTATCATATAAATAAAAATGCAATAGTTTTATGACAAATTTTTTATGTTTAAATAATTATATCAAATTTACTAAATTTATTCAAGTATTAAATTTTATTTATTTAAAAGTCAAATAGATAAATACTCGTTTTTATGCAGTTACAAGTTAATCATTAAGGCAAACAATAATTTTTATCATAGTAAAAATAACAAATAAGCTATATATTTAATGTCAAGTGTTAGTAAGAATATATTTTGAATGGTAAATTTCCATTTTACCCCTTAAGAAATCGGCAATATAAAAATTCTAACTAGAAAAACTTAAGCCACGAAAATTCGTGGCTTATATACTGTAATTTTACCATTCACTAACAACTAAGTAACACACACATTGTGGTCAATTTAGCTTTTTATTCTTCTATTATACCTTTTAAAGACTATTTTTTATTCCTTTTTATTTTTTATTAGCCACTTTATACTTTGAGTTTACTCGCATAGCATTAAGTATTGCAAGCACAGCAACGCCAACATCACCAAAAACGGCTATCCACATATTTGCTATACCGAAAGCAGACAATATTAAAATTGCGACTTTTATTACTATTGAAAATACAATATTTTGAGATACAATAGACATTGTCTTTTTTGCAATGCGTTTTGCAAGGGAAATTCCTTTTAAATCATCTTTCATCAAAACAATGTCTGATGCTTCAATAGCAGCATCGCTACCAACGCCACCCATTGCCACACCAATATCCGACCGCATAAGGACAGGTGCATCATTTATACCATCTCCAACAAAACATAAAGCATCTTTTTTACCTTGACTTTGCAACATTTTTTCAACTTCTTCAACTTTGTTTTGGGGCAATAGTGAAGCTTTATACCCTGTTAGACCAATTTGATTTGCAACAGTTTGTGCTATTGCTTCATTGTCACCGGTTAGCATAATTGTTTTGCATTTCATTCTATTAAGTTCGCAAACAACTTGTTTAGATTCTTCTTTTATTTCATCTGCAATTAAAATTGAACCAATAAATTTTCCGTTTTTAGCAACATAAACAATAGTTCCTATGCCGTTTTCTTGTTCAAATACAATGTTGTTTTGGAACATCAATTTCTCATTACCGCATAAAATAACATCTTTGTTGTTGGTTGCCATTATTCCTGCACCTGCAATGTTTGAAAGAGTGTATCCTTTTTGCACATCTTTTCCATAAGCAGATACAATAGAACGAGCGATTGGGTGGTTAGAGTCTTGCTCTGCTATTGCAGCAAGTTCCAAAATTTCATCTTGATTGTTATCCGGAGTAATTTTTGCAATAGCAAAGTTACCTTTTGTAAGTGTTCCGGTTTTATCAAATACAAAAGTATTTGCTTTGTTAAATTTCTCAAGATAATTTGAGCCCTTAATTAAAATACCATATTTTGATGCTGCTCCAATTCCGGCAAAAAATGATAGAGGAATCGATATAACCAATGCACAAGGGCAAGATACAACAAGGAAACTTAAAGCACGATATACCCAAGTTGACCAATCGTTAGTGATTGCACCAGGAATAATCGCTAAAAGCAAAGCTGCAATAACTACAGTAGGTGTATAATACTTTGCAAATTTTGTAATAAAATTTTCTGCTTTGGATTTTTGACTTGAAGCATTTTCTACAAGGTCAAGTATTTTTGAAACTGTTGAATCATAAAATTCTTTTGTGACTTTAACCTCAATTTGCGATGTTAAATTTACTGAGCCACTAATAATTTCTTCGCCTATTGCAACATCACGAGGAATAGACTCTCCGGTCAAGGCTTTAGTGTCTAAAGATGAATTACCTTTAACAATAATACCATCTAAAGGGACTTTTTCTCCAGGATTTATCACAATTATATCATCAATTTTAACTTCGCTTGGGTCTACTGTTTCAAAACCATTATCTCGTTTAACATTAGCATAATCAGGGCGTATATCCATTAAAGAAGAAATTGACTTTCGAGATTTGCCCGTAGCATAGGACTGAAACCATTCTCCAACTTGATAGAACAACAAAACTGCACAGCCTTCATCAAAGCCTTCAATTTCAAGTCCTGACATGCCTCTGTAAATGCCAAGTGCAAATGCACCAAGTGTTGCAATACACATTAAAAAGTTTTCATCAAACACTTGACCGTGTGCAATGTTTCGCACCGCTTTCCAAAGAACATCATATCCAATGATATAATACACCACCAAATATAATGCAAAAGGGAATAACCAAGCATACTCACTTTTAAACACACTATCTAAAGATATCACTTTATCAACAATAAAAATAATGGCGAAAAGTCCTATTGCGACAAGTATACGAATTAAATTGTTCCTTTGTTTTCTGCTAATCGCAACTTTTTTCATAATGCTACTTCCTTTTTAAAGAATTATTATGCAATCTGGTTCAACTTTTTTGCAAGTCTTAACAACTTCTTTCATTATGTCATCAAACTTAGCATCATCTGCCTCAATAGTTAGTTTTTGACTCATAAAACTAACATTGGCGAATGTAACACCATCAATTTTGGCAACAGCCCTTTCCATTTTTGCTGCACAATTAGCACAGTCCAAATCTTGCAACTTAAATACCTTTTTCATAAGATACCTCCAAAAAAATTTTATATATCTATCTGCATTTGCAGATTAGACCATAGTTGTTTGAATATTTAAATTATTGAATAATTATTCAAATATTGTCTTTAAAAAAACAGGGATATTCCCTAATTTATTAAGTTATATTAATGAATATGGTTGACATGCGTTAAGCCATATTCGAGTATTTTTGTAATATGGTCATCATCTAATGAATACTTCACTTCTTTGCCTTCTTTAGTTCCTTTAACCAATTTTGCAGAACGCAAAACTCGAAGTTGATGCGAAACAGCTGATATGCTCATTCCTAACACATCTGAAATTTCCCCGACATACAAATCCTTAATTTGCAAACATTCCAATATTTTTGCTCTTGTAGGGTCTCCAAACATTTTAAAAAGTTGAGCAAGATTGTATATTGTGTCATCATTAGGTAACATTTTTTTTATATCACTAATTCTGTTAGTCTCTTGCTCAATATTAATTGACATATTCCACCCTTTCATTTAATTATTTGAACAATTTCTCAACTGTTCAATAGTATTATATCCAATCATTAATGATTTGTCAACTAATTTTACTAAAATTTTTCATTTTTTCTGCTTAATATAATCAATTAAAACATCAACTGCTAGAGAAATCAGCTTTTTTTCATTAATTTCCCTAATTTGTATAATCATAAAGTCAAAAAGGGGTCGATATCGACCCCCTTCAGCATTTTTTTATTCGTTTTAACAGCATCTCACTATACAGACTCTTTAGAATATACTTGTGTTATTTTTATACAATACATATTTTAATACCCATATTTTTTGCGTCTTTCTTCGTCTTTTTGTTTAAAAAACTTTGCTCTTTCTTCAGACCATCTTAGCAATGATTCCTTTTCTTGGTCTGTATATTTTTTTGGATGATCTTTATACCATTTGTCAACAATTCTAACATCCTCTCTTCTAACACTTAGCTCTGTGTCCTCTTCTTCTTGCATATCTCGAACTAACATATGAATTCGACCTCTGTATTCAACATTTGAATATATTATCCCCATATCGCCAATACCAAAGCCTTCTTCCGCATATTCTGGTCTATCTCTAATTATTTCCACCAATTCATATTCTTTAAAATTTCTAAGTTCATCTTCTTTGACTTCATAAATTTTTCTAAACTCTTCAATTTCATTTGCCGTATACTCTCTGTTCTCTTTTGGCATGTTATCTAAAACTCGTAGCTGTTCTTCTTTTAATTCTTCGCCATACTCTATTTTACCTGTCGTAAAATTATATATATCAACCAACCAGTTATAATTGCCAAAAGGGTGCTTGATAATTCCGACTTTTCCAACCTCAGTCCTATTACCACCATCCTTATTGTAAATAATTTCAACTATATCGTTTATTTTCATCTTTATATTTCCTCGCCAATTCTTTATTGATTGTTTTGGCTACTGTGTGGTATTGTTTATTTCTCCATTTTGCTTTACCATACAACCAGAACCCTTTAAATACCTTATTCCATTATGTTCAAGAAAAATATCAATTGTGCTTCTTTGTCCTTCTTCATCCCATTTCCCTAATTTATAATTTCCTTCAACATAAGCTTTTAGTGCTTGCCTTTCATATTCTTTTTTCAAATATTCACTATCTTCAATAGTAAATCCTAACATTTGAAAAATTTCTACCTTGCCTTCATTTCTTCCCTTCTCTCCAAAAATATACTCTCTAAATTTCCTAATATCACAAACTGCAATACAATTTTTTGTTGTAGGAAAGGAAATTGTTTCATAATGACAATGACATTTTTCATGATGAGGAAGTTTCGGTTTTTTTAATGAATAAAACCAGCAATTATCTACACTTAAACATTCTTTACAATGTGTTAAGCCTCTTTGCATATGTTTACATTTTATCCATCCGTCATAAAAAATTTCACCTTCTAAATTTTCTTTTATAATTTTATCTAATATTCCCACAATCTGCAAACGCCTCCTTAAAATTTACTACCCTAATTTTAACAGCAAATTGCCCCTTTGCAAGAATTATATGACATTTTTATTTTTTTCATATTCCATAAGTAAAAAAATAACCTAAATCAAACATAAAGATGTTCGACTTAGGTTGAGTATGGTGACCCGTGGGAGAATCGAACTCCCGATTCAGCCGTGAGAGGGCTGCGTCTTAACCGCTTGACCAACAGGCCATGTTGGTGGAAACTATAGGGCTCGAACCTATGACCCTCTGCTTGTAAGGCAGATGCTCTCCCAACTGAGCTAAGCTTCCGTTTTTTATCTTGCTTGCAAGATAAATATTGTATTAATTATAAAAACTAATCTCTTGTTTATCGGGATTAGTTTTTTAGAGTGGTGACCCCAAGGAGAATCGAACTCCTGATTCCACCGTGAAAGGGTGATGTCTTAACCGCTTGACCATGGGGCCACAATGAGTGGTGGCGGTGATGGGATTCGAACCTATGACCTTTCGGGTATGAACCGAACGCTATAACCAACTAAGCTACACCGCCATAATATAATGATTGCAAATTAACATCGCTAAACTGTTTTTGCAATCTGGTTGTCTTTGCTCTCCTGCCTATTGAAAAAATCAATAAACAACACCGCTAAAATATAATGGTTGCAGGAGCTGGATTCGAACCAACGACCTTCGGGTTATGAGCCCGACGAGCTACCAACTGCTCCATCCTGCGTCAGTATGCCAATGAATTAGCACTATATGCTTGATTATAATACATTATTTTATACCTTTTGTCAAGGATTTTTACAACAAAAAAATATTTTTTTATTATAATCGGCATTTTAAAATATATTTTTAGCGGTGTTATTTAATTGTCTATTTAAAAATTTTGATAAAAACCCTGCGAAAATCGTTACTAAAACGAATTATCACTTATAAAATTTATCGTAATAACATTATATGCCTAAAATTAAACTATTATACCTGTTTAAACAATATCTTTTATATAAAACATTTTTTGTTTAACTGAATTATAGTGTATATAACTTATTGTTATGTGATTTCTTATATGATTACAGTTAATTTGTCAATTATTTTATTGCCATTTGTCTTTGTTTAACATTAAATACCCTTCCAAATTATCTTTTTCGCTGACAAATAAATATTCAAAACCTAGCATTTCCATTATTTTTATCAATTCAAATGCTGCACCTACAATGATATCTCTTCTTCCTGCCACCAAACCTTTTATTCTGCTGCGCTCTTTGGGAGCTGTATTTTTTATTTGATTATAAATCTTTTCAATATCTTTTTTGCACAACTTATAGTTATGCACCAAATTTGAATTATATTCTTCCATTTGCAATAGAACGCTAACCAATGTCGATGCCGTTCCTCCGATAGCAACAAGCTTATCCATTGTTGGAACAGTTCTGTAGTTTTTCAAGTTTTCGGCAATATACGTTTGCAATTTATCTTCGTCTTCACCACAATTATCACGAAGTCTTACTGCTCCGATAGGCACACTTTTTCCATATATAATATTGCCATTATCTCCGCAAACAATTTCCGTACTAGCCCCACCGATATCAACTACACAAACATTTTGCCCCTCCGATGCTCCTGTAAAGCCAAGTTTTGCTTCCATATCGCCACATACTACATCAACTTCTTTATCCGTTAACCGTTTAATGTCGGACGTAAATACGCTACTGTTTTTCGCACTTCTTACCGCTTCGGTTGCAAAAATATGAATTTCTGCGTTATATTCTTTCGCTATTTCCACAAATTTTTGTATCGCAAACAAACTCCTTTCCATTGCCGCATCTTGCAAAATCCCGGTTTTGGCAAGTCCGTCAGCAAGCTTAGTAGTTTCTACATATTTTTTTAACGATTTTTTTCCATCACTAATCATTAACCTAATTGAATTGCTGCCAATATCGATTATACCAAATAACTTGTCCATAGCATGCTCCGTAATTAATTTTTATAACAATTTTATGATTTTATTATAACATAAAAAAGGGATATATCAAAACAATTTAAAGTATATATCAAATTTTATTATCATAGAATACATCTTTTCAACGACTATTATAACAGAAAAACACTCCGATTTTCAGAGTGTTTTTTATTCGACTTTGGGTTTTATTCTTTTCTTTTTTAAATGTATTTTATTTCCTAGTAGTTTTATAACTGACATCAGTCCAAAAACCATTCCCGCATAAGTTATAACGTGATAAATTTTAATCTTGCCATTAAAAAAGAATATTATGCTAATAGCAAAAATTGATACTAGCAAAATTCCTTGAACAAAACCGCGGATTACCCCTGTTTTTTGACCGCTGATTAGTATAGCAAGCCCGCTGCATAAAAAATGAGTTGCAATATATATTATTGCGGCTATAACTAAAATACCGAGCTCGAAAAGCTGTTCGTTTGCAATATTTGTCATTTCATTATTCTCTTAAAAAAGCCTTGTTTTTCCCTTGATTTGGAATACTCTAAACTACTTACAGTACCACTTACTACCGCAACGCCACTGTCAATATCCAAAGCCTTAATATCAAAACCGCTGCCATGTATTGTAAGCACATTGTCTACAAGTTTAAATATTGCAATATTTTCATCGTACTCAAGAGCACAAACTATACCTCTTATCTCAACACTTTCTCCATAAACTATATTGACAATATGCTTTTTTGCAACTTTTTGTTCTATATCCATAGTCAAGCCTCCTTAAAATTCTATTACTAGTTTTATAAACCTAAAACTTTTTTATATACATAAAACTTTTTTAATAAGTTTTTATACTTCTACTAATTTAATATATTTTACTTTTATATTTTTTATGCAAAAAAATTTACCCTTCACATTTAAGCAAAGGGCGTAATTTTGTATTATGTATATTTTTAGACTTTGATTTATTAATTTATCAATTTACAATAACTATGTGTTATACATAACTTTTGACATTCCGATTTTGTTCTATCAAGTTAGAAATATAATTTCCTTACTTAAAAAATATAATCTTCAGCTGTTTAAAACAATCTGTAATAATTAGCTTTTTATACAACTTATTCTCTCAATTAACTATTTTTAAACATTTAAATATTGATATAAATAAAATATTCCTTTATATGATTTAAGCTTATTATTTAATTGCACAAATTCCTATATATATTTATAAAGTTAAGTTATACAAACTATAATATATCTCGAATAAATAACAAAATATTAAACAATTATCAAACTAACCATCAGTGATTATAATTAATAGTTTTACAAATGAAAACAACTGCACTTTAAGCCAGGCGATATAACTTTTATTTATAACACATTAGCATAGATAATCAAGTAATTTTTTTATTGCATCAACATAAAAAGTAACTCCAGCATCAATAGTTGCACTAAAATCTTCATTTGCATTTTCATCTGCACTATCAGATACAGCTTTTATCATTAAAAACGGTACGCCATGGTTACGGCATGCAAAATAAATACCTGCGCTTTCCATATCACAGATTTCCCCTCCAAAATGGTTTATAAGCCAATCTCTTAAATCATTATCGTCGACAAATTTATCTCCGGATACAATACGCACTACCTTTTTCTCGCCGATTACCTTTTGTGCGATTTCAATCATATTTTTATCTGCTTCGAATACAAAACTATCCATTTGGAATAAATATTTGCCTGCCATATCCTTGTTTTTATAGCTTGTGGTAAAATCGTGGTGGACAATTTCTCCAACATACACCACTCCTCCGCAATTTAAATCGGAAGACAAGCTACCAACAACGCCAAAATTCAATATCACATCTACATTAAACTGTAAAATAAGCATTTGTGTTGATAAAGCAGCAGAGATTTCTCCTACACCACTATCCGCCATAAACAATTTACAACCATTATAATTAAATTCTGTTACTTTTATCTGCCCAAATTCATATTTTTTTATAGGTTTTCCAAAATTTTTTATCACATATTCCTGTTCTTCAATTAAAGCAACAACCATACCTATTCTTTTAACATTTTTCATAAGCACCTCACTATTGATACAATTATACACATAAAACTAAAAAAAGTCAAACCAAGTAGCGTGAGCTGAACCATAACCTAAACAATTATAAGTAAAAAATTTAATTTATATTTTTTCAATAATTGAAATATATTTTTCATAAATTTTTCAATTTATAAAATTAAAATTTAAGTATTTTTTACAA
>OFFB01001684.1_pt1 | contig 12415 bp, 11 predicted proteins | sample 1521281 | NCBI WGS metagenome assembly OFFB01 (sample SAMEA3504109, study PRJEB24116) | mouse gut metagenome | biome: mouse gut; feature: mouse-associated habitat; material: faeces | place: Denmark | collected 2011
ATTATCGGAGCAATTATGGCTGTTTCAGTATGCTTATGCTCATCATGGAGTGAAGCCACACTGCTCCTTGCCGTCGCATTTGTCTTGTCGGTGATTGCCATAGCCATTTGCCAAAAGGCAAGCAAAAACACATCATTATGTAAAAATTTATAATGCCCTGCAGTGTTACGGTTGGTTGTTCAAAAGTATAAATGGATATCAGTTTCTTGACTGAGTTTTTACTGATGTTGTTGCCGGTGTTTGCATATTTATCGGTTGTCCATTCTAACAAGGTCGGTTGCAACATTTTTATTTGGGAATACCTACCTCATTTTTACATTTCGCTTCTGCGAAAAGTGCGGATTTATTTGGATAACTGAAAAAAAAGCCGTACCTTTGCGCTCGCAAACAAATAAACCAAATACAAAAACACTCTAAATGGCAACAAAAATTAGACTGCAACGCCATGGTCGCAAGAACTATGCGTTCTATCCTATTGTCATCGCCGATAGCAGGGCACCACGAGATGGTAGATTTATTGAAAGGATAGGTTCTTATAATCCGAACACTAATCCTGCTACAATTACACTCAATTTCGAGCGTGCTTTGTATTGGGTGACCGTTGGTGCCGAGCCCACCGACACCGTACGTTCAATTCTTTCTCGCGAAGGCGTAATGCTCATGCACCATCTTATGGGTGGCGTAGCCAAGGGCGCATTCGACCAAGCCGAGGCTGAACGTCGTTTCAACGAATGGAAAGCTAAGAAAGACGCTAAGACCGCAAGCGCAAAAGCCACTATGGCTCAGCAGCGCGAGCTCACTGCAAAACAGCGTCTTGAAGCTGAGACTGCTAAGAACAAGGCTAAAGCCGAGCTCGTAGCAAAGAAGAAATCTGAAGCCGCCGCTGCTGCCGCAGAGGCTAACGCCGAAGCTTCTGAAGCTCCCGCCGAAGAGACCGAAGCTGCTGCTGAATAAGCAACGCTCCGATTCCTACGATACTCTAAAGGGTGTGTCTGCGTTTTTCCGTCGGCACACCCTTTTATAGTTTATCCAATTTCTTTTTTACCGATCTTCCGAGTCTTTAATATATGAAGAAATTCAACGAACGTTCACGACAGAACCTGTCGGAACTTAACAAGGAAATGCTCGCCTCATGGGAGGCTGAGCGCCTCTTTGAGCAAAGTGTTGCTCTGCGCGAGGGGGCTCCGTCGTTTGTTTTTTACGAAGGTCCGCCTTCGGCAAACGGTATGCCCGGCATACACCATGTGATGGCGCGCACCATCAAAGACCTTTTCTGCCGCTACAAGACCATGCAGGGCTTTCAGGTTCACCGAAAAGCCGGATGGGACACCCACGGCCTGCCCGTGGAGCTTGGCGTAGAGAAAGCGCTCCATATTACTAAAGAGGATATCGGTACTAAGATTTCTGTAGAAGACTACAACGCCGCCTGCCGCCGCGAGGTGATGAAATACACCCGCGAATGGGAGACCCTTACCAATATAATGGGCTATTGGGTAGATACCACCGACCCATACATCACCTACGACAACCGCTTCATCGAAACCGTATGGTGGCTCTTGGCTCGTCTTTATGGAAAAGGCTTGCTCTACAAAGGCTATACAATCCAGCCCTACTCTCCCGCCGCCGGTACAGGCTTGAGCTCCCACGAGCTCAATCAGCCCGGCTGCTACCGCGACGTCAAAGACCTCACGGCAACCGTGCTTTTCACCATCACCGACCCCAAGGAAGAGATGGCACAGTGGGGACGTCCGTGCTTCATGGCTTGGACAACTACACCGTGGACACTCCCGAGCAACACCGCTCTTTGCGTCGGCCCGAAAATCGATTATGTCGCCGTGCAGACATTCAACCCTTACAACGGCGAGAAAATAACCGTCGTAATGGCAGAGTCGCTCGTCGGCGCATACTTCAAGAAAGAGGGCGAAAACGGTGACTTCGAGGCATATCAAGCCGGCGACAAAGTCGTGCCCTACCGTATCGTAGGCCATTATACCGGCACCGAGCTCACCGGCATGCACTATGCCCAGCTCATGCCTTGGGTGAAACCTTGCGAGAAACTCAGTACCCTCGCACCCGCTTACGCCACCGACTATGCTGCAGCACATCCCGAAAAAGTGTTCAGTGTAGGTAAAGACAACTTCGTAGAGCTCGCTGAATGCGCTTTCCGCGTTATTCCCGGCGACTATGTCACTACCGACGACGGTACTGGTATCGTTCACATCGCACCCACATTCGGTGCCGACGACGCCAAGGTTGCCAAAGCAGCCGACATACCCTCGCTCTTCATGGTAAACCTCCGCGGCGAGACCCGCCCCATGGTAGACCTGCAAGGCAAATTCTATACGCTCGACGAACTTGCTCCCGAGTTTGTTGAGAAATGTGTCAATGTTGATCTCTACGGTGCTCATGCAGGCGAATTTGTAAAGAACGCCTACGACCCCGTATATACCGACGACAAAGGCCACTTCGACGAAGCTGCCGCAGCCAAGGCCGAAGACCTCAACGTGCGTCTTTGCGTGGAGCTCAAGGCCGAAGGTCTGGCTTTCCGCACCGAGAAGCACGTACACAACTACCCCCACTGCTGGCGCACCGACAAACCGGTGATCTACTACCCTCTCGACAGCTGGTTTATCCGCTCTACCGCCGCCCGCGAACGCATGATGGAGTTCAACGACAAAATCCAGTGGAAACCCACATCGACCGGCACCGGCCGCTTCGGCAAATGGCTCGAGAACCTTCAGGACTGGAACCTCAGCCGCAGCCGCTACTGGGGCACACCTCTGCCGATCTGGCGCAACGAAGATGGCACCGAGGAAATCTGCATTGACAGCGTAGAGACTCTTTACAACGAAATCGACAAAGCCGTTGAGGCCGGCGTGATGGCTTCCAACCCCTTGCGCGACAAAGGCTTCGTACCCGGCGACTACAGCAAGGACAACTACGAGAAGATAGACCTCCACCGTCCTTACGTAGACGACATCGTGCTTGTCTCACCCACCGGACGCCCCATGCACCGCGAGACCGACCTTATCGACGTTTGGTTCGACTCCGGCTCCATGCCCTACGCCCAGATCCATTACCCCTTCGAGAACAAAGAAGGCCTTGACAGCGGCCGTCTTTTCCCTGCCGACTTCATCGCCGAGGGCGTCGACCAGACCCGCGGTTGGTTCTTCACCCTCCATGCAATCGGCACAATGGCATTCGACCACCCCGCCTTCAAGACCGTTATCTCAAACGGCCTCGTGCTCGACAAAAAAGGTGAGAAAATGTCGAAGCGTAAAGGCAACACCGTCGATCCCTTCAAGACCATCGAGGAATCGGGCGCCGACCCACTGCGCTGGTACATGATATCTACCTCGTCGCCTTGGGACAACCTCAAATACGATCCCGAAGGCGTAAAAGAGACTGCTCGTAAGTATTTCTCCACACTCACAAATACTTACAACTTCTTCGCCATGTATGCCAACGTCGACGGCTTCGACCCCGAAGCACCTGAAGTACCGCTGGCAGAGCGCCCCGAAATCGACCGGTGGATTCTCTCGCTGCTCAACACTCTCGTAAAGACCGTGACCGAGGAGTTCGACAACTACGAGCCAACCCGTGCGGCGCGTGCAATCTCGACATTCGTACTCGACAACCTCTCCAACTGGTATGTGCGCCTCAACCGCAAACGCTTCTGGGGTGGCACTCTCGACCAAGACAAGCTCGCCGCCTACCAGACTCTCTACACCTGTCTGGTGACAGTGGCGAAACTCATGGCTCCGATTGCGCCCTTCTACGCCGACCGTCTCTATCGCGACCTCACTCAGAGCGAGCAGTCAGTACACCTCACCACATTCCCGGTATACTGTGCTGAAGCTGTCGACAAAGACCTCGAGCTGCGCATGGACGTGGCACAGCGCCTCACATCACTTGTACTGTCGCTGCGCAAGAAAGCCAACATCAAGGTGCGCCAGCCGCTCGTGAAAATGCTCGTGCCGGCCAACGACGCCGCTCTTGAAGCCGCTCTCAAAGCCGTTGCCGATACAGTCAAGACAGAGGTGAATGTAAAAGACCTCGAGATTGTAGCTGCCGACAATGAGGTGTTTGTTAAGCGTGTTCAGCCCGACTTCAAGAAACTCGGCCCGAAATTCGGCAAGCTCATGAAAGCCGCTGCTGAGCGTATCAAGGCCCTTGGTGCCAAAGAGATCAGCTCGCTCGAACGCGACGGATACCTTGACATCGATGTTGATGGCCAGACTACCCGTATCGAACTCGACGATGTGAAAATCATCAGCGAGGATATGGAAGGATGGCTCGTTGCCAACGACGGCGACCTCACCGTGGCTCTCGATATCGAGATCAACCCCGACCTCGCCCGCGAAGGCCTCGCCCGCGATATCGTCAACCGCATCCAGCGCCTGCGCAAAGACCGCGGCTACGATATCACCGACCATATCAACCTCACCCTCCTGCCCGGCGAAAACGTGGCAGAGGTTGTAGATCAATACGGCGAGTACATCGCCGGTCAGCTGCTGGCCGACAACATCACCGTTGCCGAACCCGACAACGACGCCGATGTCGTGATTCTCGATATCGACGACCTCAAACTCGGAGCAGTAGTAACCAAAGCATAAGTACTGCGGTCACCGGCATAAATCGCTGCCGGTGACCGCTATTATAATACCTGTGAGTTTTCAAAACTTAAAATCTAAATGTCATGAGCCAACAACCAAGATACAGCGATGAAGAACTTGAAGAATTCCGCGAACTCATACAATCCAAAATAGCCACCGCAACAGCCCTTTACGATGAACTCGTAGCGTCGCTACGCGCCGACGAAGGCAACGGCACTTCTGATACATCCACCACCTTCAAGGCTCTCGAAGAAGGCGCAAACACCCTTGAGCGCGAGGCCACTGCCCGTCTTGCCGAGCGTCAGCTTCAGTTTATCAACCATCTCAAGGCTGCCCTCACCCGAATTGACAACAAAACATACGGTATCTGCCGCGCCACCGGAAAACTGATTCCCAAAGAACGCCTCAAGGCAGTGCCTCACGCAACTCTGTGCGTGGAAGAAAAAAATAATCCCAGACATTAATGCAGCAAAAAAATCGGAGCAAAATCCTTGCTTGGACAGCTTGGGCGATTATCGCATTGGTAATCATTACCGACCAATGGCTTAAAGTATGGATTAAGACTCACTTCTATATCAACGAGGACTTGGAGATCACCTCATGGTTCCACCTCCATTTCGTACAGAACAACGGCATGGCCTTCGGTCTTGAGTTCCTCAACAAGTACATTCTCACCTTCCTCCGCCTCGGGCTTTTCGGCTTCCTCGTGTGGTATATCCGTGAGCTCTACCGCCGCGCATGGATACCGCTCGGCTATATGGTGAGCATAGCCCTCATAGCGGCAGGAGCTTTCGGAAATATCATCGACTGCGTATGCTACGGCGAGATTTTCACCAATCCATACCCTCCGATGACAGCCACACTCGTGCCATGGGGTGAAGGCTACGGCGGTATTTTCCAAGGCCTCGTGGTAGATATGCTCTACTTCCCTCTATTCTCATTCACGTGGCCCGATTGGGTGCCCTTTGTGGGCGGCACGCTCTTTACATTTTTCGACCCTGTATTCAATATCGCCGACGTGGCTATCAGCGTAGGCATGATATCTGTCGTTGTTTTCTATTTCAACTTGATGGAGCACTCGCTCGAAAATGAAAAACCTCGCAAAGATACTGATAATTAGCATTATCGCCACTGTCATCGGGTGCAAGAAAGTTCCTTCCGACGTTATTGCGCCCGATGATATGGCAGCTCTCATGGCCGACATCCACACTGCCGAAGCGGTTGTGGAGATGAATCATGCATCCTATAACAACGACTCTCTCAAGCTCACAATGCGCCAATCGGTATACATGCGTCATGGAGTCAACTCCGCTCAGGTTGACTCTTCTATAGCATGGTATGGCCGCAACATAAAATACTACATGGAGGTCTACGACAAGACTATCGAGATACTCGAGCACCGTCTTATCGAGACCGGCAACCGTATCGCCGCCGACAACGCACTATCCATAGCCGGCGACTCGGTGGACGTATGGCCAAACGCACGCTTCATATCAATCAACGACCGCCTGCCCTCGCGCATGATTACATTCAGTTTCGGCCGCGACCCCAACTGGGAGAAAGGTGACGACTATGTGTGGCGCGCTAAATTTTTCAACGTCGACGAGCGCATGGAGTGGCTCATGGGCGTCGAATACAGCGACGGCGCAGTAGAGTGGCGCAACGAATCACCCGACGCCGACGGGTGGAAAGAAATCACACTGCAGACCGACTCTCTGCGTCATCCCACGCGTCTGTTCGGCTACCTCTCCGCCATCAACCGCCGCGGTACGGAGCTGAGAATCGACAGCATATCGCTTGTGCGCAAGCGCCTCAACCCCGACAGCTACAACCGCCCCTATACCTACTCAATCCCCAATTTCAACGAGCCGGTTGAGATAGCCGACAGCATAGCCAATGACACAATCAGATAGCTTCCGCTGGCTCGCCCACCGCATTGTAATAGACGGAGAGGAGCACGGCATGTCGATAGCAACAATTGAATGTCGCGACGGCTTGTGGCATGTCGACATCGAAAAATTCACGAAGGAGACCCACTCAACCGCCTTTCATTCAGGCACTATCAGAATTACTACCGACAAAGACATGCGCATAAGGCCAACACTCGAATTTTTTTAGTACCTTTGTGTGCGTAAACGTTTTAGCGATTTCGCGTGTTTGAAATATATGGCCGAACAGAAAACATCACGCATACAGAAGCTCATTGACAAGAGCATATCACTCTATAACTACCTCACCACAGGTATATGGAGCGATCCCCGGCGCACATGGTGGCTCAACGCCTTGCGCACCGGCAACCTGTCGATAAACTCGTTTCTCAACCGCGACATCCAGTCGCAAGCCTGCGCCCTCACCTACCGCACCATGCTCGCCGTAGTGCCGGCGCTGGCACTTCTGCTCGCCATAGGCCGCGGTTTCGGCATGCAGGACGCCCTGCAGGATGAGCTCTACAAGCTGTTCCCGGCCCAGCATGTGGCAATAAGCTACTCGATGAATTTCATCGACTCCTACCTCAAGCAATCCTCCGAGGGTGTGTTTGTAGGCGTGGGTATAGTATTCCTGCTCTGGACATTGATATCACTCCTCAGCAGTGTGGAAGACACCTTCAACCTTATATGGGGTCAGAAAAGCGGCCGCAGTATATGGCGCAAGCTGAGCGACTACACCGCCATGCTGCTCATCCTGCCGGTGCTGATGATATGTGCCAGCGGCATATCGCTGCTGATGAGCTCTACTCTCAACGCTATCTTCCATTTTGAGTTCATGACTCCCGTGATATCAGCATTGCTCGAGGGCGCACAATGCCTGATGACAATACTGTTCTTCACAGCCGTCTACATGCTTATTCCGAACACGAAGGTAAAATTCAAGAACGCCTTCATCTCAGGCTGCCTTTCGGGTATCGGATTTCTCGTGCTGCAATGGCTATTCGTCACAGGTACTCTCTATGTGACGCGCTACAATGCCATCTACGGCTCTTTCGCCTTCATCCCGCTGCTGCTGCTGTGGATGCAGCTTGCTTGGGTGATATGCCTTGCCGGGGCTGTGATATGCTACTCCTCGCAGAATGTATTCGCCTTCTCGCTTGACAGGGAGGTGGAGACAATATCAAACCGGTATCGCGACAAAGTCACCGTCGCCGTCAGCGCGGCAATCGCTTACCGCTTCGTCAACCGCCTCGGACCGGCCACGGCACGCGACCTGATGGACAATTTCGAGCTACCGGCACGGCTCGTCACAAACATCACCGACCGCCTCTGCGCCGCCGGTATATGCAACCGCGTGCTTATACCGGGAGAAAAAGAAGTCTATGGTTTCCAACTCGCCATAGACCCGTCGCAACTCTCAGTAGGAGAACTCCGCAGAGAGCTCTATAATCTCGGCACCTCAGACTTCATCAGCGATTTCAACCGCAATTTCCCTAAAGTCAACGAAGTATTCACACGGCTCGACAAAGCACTTTCAGACGTAGCCGACACTGTACCTCTCTCATCGCTTATCGACGATATTCCAACCCTAAAAAAAGATATACAATGAAAAAAGTAATCGCTACCACTAAGGCTCCGGGCGCTATCGGCCCCTACAGCCAGGCTATCGACACAGGCACATTTGTCTACGCCTCAGGTCAAATTCCAATCGACCCTGCCACCGGCAACATCCCCGAGGGTATCGAGGCACAGAGCGAACAGGCCATGCGCAACGTCGAGGCCATTCTCGCCGAGGCAGGCTTGACTACTGCCAACGTTGTCAAGACAACCGTATTCCTCTCTGACATGGCCAACTTCGGCGCCATGAACACCGTATATGCCGCCCTCTTCTCAGAGCCCTACCCTGCCCGCTCTGCCGTAGCCGTACGCGAACTGCCCAAGGGCGTTCTCGTGGAAGTGGAAGTGATCGCCGTAAGATAAGCTTTCCACACTTCCCTATACAAGCCATCCCGCCGGATGGCTTTTTTATTTTCACCGACAACCAAACGGCCATATCGTTTGTTATAATTTCATAAAAGAAATATAATATTCAACGTTTTAACATTTACAGATTATGAAACCTATCAATGTAAATTATCTTGGCCAGACACGCCTTTGGTGGCTTGTCATGGTGATTGGTATTCTTCTGGTCATAGGCGGTTTCACCTATTGGTTCTGGCCCGAGGCAGGCTATGCAGTCGCCTCCCAGATATTCGGTTGGCTGCTTGTGCTTGCCGGTGTAGTGCAATTATGTGTGGCCTCCGGTCCTGATCATGCAAAAGGATGGGGCTGGTGGATAGCCGGCGGTGTCATCGACATGTTTATCGGCTTTATGCTGGTGCGCAGTGTGATTCTCTCTGAAATGGTATTTCCTTACTTCCTCGCCATCATCTTCATATTCTGGGGCTTGGAAGCTTTCATCAGCGCAGGAGCCCGACGACCGACAAAATACTGGTGGCTCGGACTTGTCAACGGTGTGCTCCTTTGCCTTATCGGATTCTTCTTCCTTGAGGCAGGATGGGTAAGCGACATGCTCATGGTTTCATTCCTTACAGCTATCGCTTTCATCTACTGGGGTTTCACCATCGCATTGGCAGCATACGAAATGAAACCTATAAAAAAATAGCAATTGCTCTTAACCTGTGATTCACACTCATGAGCTGTTCGCCGGGTGGCCGCTCTGCTGACCACCCGGTTTTTCTGCTATCGAAAAAGTGTTAAAAAAGCAGCTTTTTGCGCGTAGTAACAATAAAATAGCGTATATTTGCCAAAGAATGACTAAACCGTGGAGCTTTCCGCGAGTCTAATAGGTAAAAACTATCACAAAATAATTTACGCAACGATGAAAAAGATCACCCTCGCACTTTCTCTAATCCTGACCTTAGCCGCCGGTATAGTACCTGCTGCCGCTCAGGACTTTGACGATGATCTCTACTACTCGCCTTCAAAAGCTGCAAAAGAGCAGAAGAAGCAAGCCGAGGAGATTCAGCGTCGTCGCGACGAGGCTATACGTCAGGCCACTCAACAGCAGACCGCAAGTTTCTACAACGACTACGAATCTGCCGACAAATATGCCACAAACGCAAACAGACCGCTCAACATTGATGTTGACGCTTATAACCGCCGCGACGGATCGTCGACTGCCGCTGTTGCCAACACCGCCAACGAAAGCACCGACTTCAACTATACCCGCCGTATTGAGCGATATCACAACCCGGATGTCGTGGTAAATACCGGTGACACCGCCCTGATGGAATATTACTACTCCACCCCATCGCAGCAGGATATCAATGTATATGTAATCAACACCATTGAGCCTGCTTCGTATGCTTGGAATTATAATCCGTGGGACTCATGGTATTATAATTCATGGCCCTACTATTCATGGAGCTGGCCTTCTTATCGTCCTTACTGGTCGATAGGATGGGGATATGACCCTTGGTTTAACCTCTCATGGGGTTGGGGTCCCTCTTGGGGATGGGGTCCTTCGTGGGGTTGGAACTGGGGCTGGACCTCTGGTTGGAATCATCCTTGGCACCCCGGTCATGGTCCCGGATGGAATCCCGGCCATTTCCCCGGTCACGGTCCCGGCAACATCAACAAGCCCGGCCGCCCCGGCAACAACGGATGGGCAAGCTCGCCCGGTGGAGCACGCCCGCACCGTCCGGCCTCTACAGCGCCAAGCCGTCGGCCCGGTGGAACATCTTCATGGGATTACGACCGTCCCGGCAACATGGGACGTCCGACGTCGCGCCCCGGCAACTCGGGTAATGCAGCCACATCGAACCCCGGTTACCGCCCGGCAAACACCAACAACGGCAACAAATACTCTACTCCCAACAGCAGCCGCGGCAACTCAAGCCGCTACGGCACTAACAATTCAAGCAAATCAAACAACAAGTCAAACACCCAGAGCACACGCAGCACCAACTCTTCCAATTCATCCAACTCCGGCAGCTCTTACCGCAACTCAGGCTCAAGCAGCAACCGTTCGTCAGGTAGCTCTTACCGTGGTGGCGGAAGCTTCGGAGGAGGAAGCAGCTCTCGTGGTGGCGGAAGCTACGGCGGTGGTGGCGGAGGCGGAAGAGGTCGCCGCTAAACAATGATTTATTTGCCCGGGCTCTTTTTCCGAGCGCCGGGCAATTTGTTTTCAACTCAACCGACAACATTTATGAGAACTCGATCTATACTCACTATCAGTCTTTTGGCTTGCGCAGCTGCAGCCTCGGCTCAGTCGGCCATAGATGCCTATAACATCACTCCTACCCAGTTGAGAGGTACAGCCCGCTTCATCGGTATGGGCGGCGCTTTCACATCGCTTGGCAGCGACCTGTCGTGCATGACACAGAATCCTGCCGGACTCGGTCTTTACCGACACAGCGACATCGGCCTTACATTCGATGTCTCGATCCGAAACTACAAGAGCGAGACTCCCGCGGCTAAGTACACCAACAATGAGACACGCGTGAAATTCGACAACTTCGGATATGTTGGCGTGGTAGACCTCAACGGCGCCATGCGCAACTTCCAGTGGGGTGTGAGCTACAACCGCCTTGCCGTACTCGACCGCCACACTACCGCCTACAACTACCCCACATCGACTTCGCTATCAAATTATATTTCTTGGTATACCAACGGTGTGAACAGCGAAGACTTGATTGAAGGTGAGAATTACGACCCATATTTCGATTCATCAAACGACTGGCTCTCAATCCTTGCCTTCAACTCGTTCATGATCAACAATCCCGGCAACAATTTCGAAGAGTATTCAGGCTTGTATAAAAACGGCACTGAAGGCGACGCTTTCTACGACGTCTACGAGCGCGGATATGTTGATGAATACAACATCGACTTCGCCGGCAATGTAAATGATGTAGTCTTCTGGGGTCTCGGACTCGGTATCTACGACCTCAGCTATACCCGCGAACTGGCCTACAGCGAGAGCATGGCCGGGGCAAATATCTACGATAACTCCACAGGAAGGCTCACCACCGGCAATGCAGGCTTCAACCTCAACAGCTGGCAAGGTATTTCCGGCTCGGGTGTAAACCTTAAATTCGGCGTCATCGTGCGACCGGTAGAAATGCTGCGTCTCGGCTTCGCAATCCATACCCCCACATGGCTCCATCTCTCGCACAACACGTCTGCCGAGACCGCTTACAATTATACTCCCGACAACACCACAGACACCAACAGCGGCACATTCTCTACCCCCACTAACGACTATGCATCGCGCCTCAACACTCCTTGGCGCTTCATGGTGGGAGCCTCGGTGGTTATCGGCCCCAAAGCAATACTCAGCCTTGACTATGAGCGAGTGGCATACAACGACATGAAGCTCAAAGAACCCCGCTATTTCGACAACTACTATGGCGGAGGTGGCAGTTTCGTTGACAATGCTTACGCCAACGAGGATGTCAAGAACTACTTCCGTGCTGCAAATATCATCCGTGTGGGCGCCGAATACCGTCTGTCGAAAAGCTGGAGCGTGCGAGCCGGCTACAACTACCAGAGCAGCAATGTCACCAAAGACGCCGCCGACGGTAAAATGCACATCTCGACAGCAGGCACAGACCCCTCGTACCGCTTCGACAACGACACACAGAATATCTGCCTCGGACTCGGCTACCGATATAAATCATGGTATATCGACCTTGCCTACCAGCACACACGCCAGAGCGGCACTTTGCACGCCTATACCCCCTTTACCGAAGGCAACATCACCTACAACGCCCCCTCGGCAAAAGTCACCGACAGTTACAACAATATCGTGATATCCACCGGTATCCGATTCTGAAAAAAGTAGAGTAAAAGCAAAGCGCGGATCATGAG
>OFFB01001685.1_pt1 | contig 12415 bp, 10 predicted proteins | sample 1521281 | NCBI WGS metagenome assembly OFFB01 (sample SAMEA3504109, study PRJEB24116) | mouse gut metagenome | biome: mouse gut; feature: mouse-associated habitat; material: faeces | place: Denmark | collected 2011
TTCTGGAAAGATTTGGAAGAGATAAAACAACAATGGAAGGTGGATAAACATTTTGAGCCCACCTGTGATAAAAAGGTCATTGAAGAGTTGAAAGGAGGTTGGCGGGATGCTGTAGACCGGGTCATTCATTGATGGTTTGAATGGTTGATTTTTATTTTGTTAATTACTTGTTTTTTATGATGCCTGATACTCTTTTTGTGAAATGTCTTTTTGAATTTATCGGGACTGCAATACTGATATTGTTGGGAGATGGAGTGGTGGCCGGTACGATTCTGAATAAATCGAAAGGATTTAACGGTGGCTGGGTTGTGATTACTTTGGCCTGGGGATTTGCTGTGATGTGCGGAGCTTTTATTGCCGCACCTTATTCAGGAGCTCATTTGAATCCTGCTTTATCTGTCGGGTTGGCTCTTAGCGGTGTTTTTCCCTGGGCATATGTTCCTGCCTATATTGTTGCGCAGTTGCTGGGGAGTTTTGTGGGTGCTGTATTCGTTTATATTTTTTACAAAGATCATTATGACCTGATACGAAACTGTGTACTTTTTGTACGATGCCGGCAATTCTGAATAAACCGCGGAATTTTATCTGTGAAGTTATCGGAACTTTTGTATTGGTATTTGTTATCTTGTGTCTGGCCGTAGAAGGAAATACACCTGAGGTGGGTTTGGGTTCCGTGGGGTTGTTTCCGGTGACTTTTTTGATTGTCGCTATAGGTATGTCATTGGGAGGGACAACGGGATACGCTATCAATCCGGCCCGGGATTTTCCGCCCCGTTTGGTCCATTATCTTTTGCCGATTAAAGGAAAAGGAAGTAGTGGCTGGGGATATGGTTGGGTCCCGGTTTTCGGTCCGTTTGCGGGAGCGGGAATTGCCGCTTGTGTTTATTTACTCCTGTTTGGATAAAAGAAACATTATTTGTGATTTATTGTAATCATTTTACGAGGAAGTAGGAATAACTAAAGGTCTTAAATAAAATTAATTAACTTTAATCTTTACCTTATGAAGATGTTCGTAAAAATCCGTTATGTAATGGTGGTAACCGTGGCACTGGTCATGAGTTCGTTTGTATTTGTCGATGCCCAGACTTATACCTATAAGCCTGTCAAGGGGTTTTCTGATGAGACCAATGACCGTCTGGCAGCTTTTCTGGATTCGACGGTGCCTATGAAAATCCGTAAGGTGGCTGTGTTTGACTGTGATGGTACTTTGTTCGGACAAACTCCTTATTATCTGGCTGATGAAGCGTTATATGATTTTGCGCAGAAAAATTATGCCGGGAAATCTGACCGGAAGTCAAAGGAAAAGATGGCGATTGTAGATAAATTACTGCATGGTAATAATGTGGGTATAGAATATGTACAGAACCGTATTAAATTTTTGTCCGGTCTGACAGCCGAAGAGATTCAGGAAATGGGTGATGCTATGTTTCATGAAAAATATCAGAATAAGATGTATCCGGAAATGAAACAATTGTTGGCGAATCTGAAAGATTATGATTTTGAAATCTGGGTTGTTTCTGCTTCTCCGGAGTTGTTGTATCAGAGATTTGTTGCTGAGCAACTGGGGATACCGGAAGACCGGATTCTGGGGGTAAAATCGTTGGTGACAGCCGACGGTGTGGTGACAGACCAATTGGTATTTCCGGTGCCGCAGGATAATGGGAAAGCTGAGGTTGTAAATACTTTCATTAAGGCAAAACCGTTGTTTGCCGGTGGTAACAGCCGTGGAGATATGGAGTTGATGAATACTTCCGTCGGGTTGAAATTAATTGTAAACCCGGATGATAAGAAAGTGGAGAAAGAAATGGACAATAAAACCGTTAAAGGGTATTGGGAGAATGATGCCCGTGCCATCGTTGTCTATAGTAATGATATTCCTGAGGGGGATTACCAGTATGTTACCGGAGATTGGGGTGTGAAGAAAAATGTTTCTAATCCTAAAACTGATAAAGCCGTTATCGGATATTAAGCCATGAAAAAAATTACGTTTGTATTTCCGGTGTTATTGTCGGCAGCTTTGGCATTAGGACAGCCCCGGACGGAGAAGCTGGAGGGTTCGGTGAACGGACGGGTTTATTTTGACGGTACCGCATTTTTTAAAGATAAAACCCATCTTGGAAGCGGTGCTACAATCAGCGACATCCGTTTGGGGGTCAGCGGAAAATATGAAAACTTTTCCGGCAAGATTGACATCGGTTTTGCCAAGAAAACAATTTCTCTGAAAGATGTTTTTATTCAGTATAATTTCCGGTCGAATTCTTATGCCCGCATAGGTCATTTTGCAGAGCCTTTCGGATTGGATTATATGGAAAGTTCCGGTAATATCCGTTTTATCAATGCAGGTTGTGTAACAGAGGCTTTTGCTCCCGGACGTAAACTTGGGTTGGAGTATATCGGCTGGAGTAAAAATTTCTGGTATGCGGGTGGTTTATTCGGGGATACTCATTTTGACCAGAGACTGGATTATAAAGGCAATGATGGTTATGCACTGACGGCCCGGGGTGTTTATAATCCCTGCCGGAGTGAAGAGCATGTCTTGCATATAGGTGCTGCAGCGAGTTTCCGGACTCCGGATGCAACCAAGGAGGGGGTTGCCGGACGTGCTGTTTCTTATGGGGCTAATCTGGGGAGTATGGTCAATTCTACGAAGTTTGTAAATGCGGATATAACTGATGTTAATCATACTTTTAAGGTGACCGGCGAATTTATCGGGGCTATGGGTAGATTCAGTTTGCAGGGAGAATATTTTTATGTTCAGGCGGACCGGAAACATGATCTGAAAACATATAAAGCCTGGGGTACTTACGGGCAGATGGGGTTTCTTGCTATTGGTAATGGTTATGAATATGCCACTTCGTGGGCACGTCTGGAATTGCCGGAGCCTGGTTCTCTGGAGTTTGCTGTACGTTATTCCTGTCTCGATTTGAATGATAAGGAGACTGAAATTCTTGGCGGACAGCAGCAGCAATTTACTTTTGGCTGTAATTATTATTGGAAGAAATTTATCCGGTTGAGATTGAATTACAATTTTGCACATTTGGATAAGTATGCTTTGAATGGGAAAGAAAACTTTCATTTTATTTCGGCCCGGATACAGGTGTTTCTTAATTCGTGATTTGTAATTGAGGGTTTGTGCCGGGAGAGATATCCGATGAAAATTCGGGTATCTCTCTTTTGTTTTCGGAGGGGAAGTTTTTCTGTTGACCGGTCCGGGATGGGATAGTAGGCGTAAATTTAAAAATTTCAGTAACTTTGCTCCGGTTAAATTTGGATAAAGAAATTGAATACAAAGGATTTATTGCAAAAATATTTGTCGGCTCAGGTTATCGGAAAACTGACTTCGGAGCTGACTTCCTGCGGGGATAGAAAATATAAGCTTACCAATAATGCAGGTTCGGTGACTCCTTTGCTGGTCGGAGCTATGCGGACTACCCGTCCGGGACTCCGGGTGGTTGTGTTGAATGACCGGGAAGAGGCTGCTTATTTTTATAATGATGTTACTGCTTTTGCGGATGAAAAGCAAATCGCTTTTTTGCCTTCTTCGTACAGGCGGATGATTAAAGAGGAAGAAAAAGATAATGATTCGGTATTGGTCAGAACGGAAGTATTGAATAATATCAGTCACGGTCGGGTGGATACGTTGATTACTTTTCCCGAAGCTTTGGCTGAAAAAGTGGTGGACCGCGCTGTATTGGCGGAAATGTCGATGGTTGTCCGTCAGGGGGACAGGCTTTCTATTTCTTTTGTAGAAAATTTGCTGGCGGAGTATGGATTTGAACGGAGTGATTTTGTTTATGAACCCGGTCAGTTTTCTATCCGGGGGAGTATCGTGGATGTTTATTCTTTTGCGGAAGAGTTGCCTGTGCGGATAGATTTTTTCGGAGATGAAGTAGAATCTGTCCGTTTTTTTGATGTGGAGACTCAGTTGTCCGACCGGCGGGTTGAGCATGTTTCTATTGTTCCGGATTTAAGCAGTGCTTCCGGGAATTGTAAACATACGGATTTGTTTTCTTATTTTGGTTTGAAACCGGTGTGGTGGATTAAAGACGGGATGTTTTTGCATGATAGGGTGAATGCTTTGCATACGGAGGCCGGGGATGAGGTGATGACTTCTGCGGCAGAACTGATGGGTTATATTGAGTTTTGTCCTGTTGTGGAGTGGGGACCTGATTTGTATTTCCGTGGTGAAACGGTGGATGTTTGTTGTGAGGCGCAGCCTTCGACGAATAAGCATTTTGATTTATTGGCAGAGACTTTGCTGTCGCGGCAGGCTAACGGTTATCAGTTGTATGTCTGTTCTAATAATGGGATGCAGATACAACGGATTCGTGATATTTTTAAAGATAAAGGTTATCAGATTGATTTTTCCTGGCTGGAAGGTGTGGTTCATGAGGGATTTTCGGATGCTTGTGAAAAGGTTTGTGTTTATACCGAGCACCAGATTTTCGACCGTTATCATAAGTACCGTTTGCAGACAACCCGTATTCGTCAGGGCAGGGAGGCTATTACTCTCAGTGAGTTGCAATGTTTGCATCCCGGTGATTATGTGGTGCACATTGACCATGGTATAGGACGTTTCGGAGGGTTGGTCAAACTCAATAATGACGGAAGGGAACAGGAGGTCATCCGGCTGGTGTATAAGAATAATTCAGAATTGTATGTCGGATTGCATTCTTTGCATAAGATTTCCAAGTATAAAGGGAAAGACGGAATACCTCCGGTGGTGAATAAGTTGGGAGGTGATGCCTGGAATAAGTTGAAACAGAAGACAAAATCACGGGTAAAGGATATTGCCCGTGAGTTGATTGCTTTGTATGCGCGCCGTAAAAAGGAGACTGCTTTTGCTTTTTCGAAGGATAGTTATTTGCAGGAGGAGATGGAGGTTTCTTTTATGTATGATGAGACACCGGATCAAATGAAGGCTATTGAGGCAGTCAAGGCTGATATGGAGAAGCCTCAGGTGATGGATCGCCTGATATGCGGGGATGTCGGTTTCGGGAAGACCGAGGTGGCTGTCCGGGCTGCTTTTAAGGCTGTGGCAGACAGTAAGCAGGTTGCGGTATTGGTGCCTACAACTGTTTTGGCTTACCAGCATTATAATACTTTTTCGAAGCGTCTGGCGGGGATGCCTTGCCGGATTGAGTATATCAGCCGGATGAAGAAGAGCAGCGATATCAGGAAGATTTTGAAGGAGCTGAAAGAAGGTAAGGTGGATATTGTTATCGGGACCCATCGTTTGACAAGCAAAGATGTGGAATTTAAGGATTTGGGGTTGCTGATTATTGATGAAGAACAAAAATTCGGGGTAGGGGTGAAGGAGAAATTGAAACAGATGAAATTGAATGTGGATACTTTGACTATGACGGCTACTCCTATTCCGCGAACTCTTCAGTTTTCTTTGATGGGTGCCCGGGATATGTCTATTATCCGTACACCGCCTCCTAACCGTTATCCGATTGTAACGGAATTGCACCGTTTTGATGAGCAATTGATTAAGGATGTGATTTTGTATGAATTATCCCGTAACGGACAGGTGTTTTTTATCCATAACCGGGTGGAGACCATCCGTGATATTCAAGGTATGTTGCAACGTATTATTCCTCAGGTGAAGACATGTGTTGCACATGGACAGATGTCCGGCGAAGAGCTGGAAAAGGTAATGCATGATTTTGTGCGGGGTGATTATGATGTATTGATAGCGACTACGATTATAGAGTCGGGGTTGGATATTCCGAATGCTAATACGATGATTATAAATCAGGCTCAAAATTACGGGTTGAGTGATTTGCATCAGTTAAGGGGTCGGGTAGGCCGCTCGAATAAGAAAGCTTTTTGTTATCTTCTGACGCCGCCTTTGGATATGGTTAATCCGGAAGCGCGCAGGAGATTGAAGGCAATTGAAGATTTCAGCGGATTGGGAAGCGGTTTTAATATAGCCATGCAGGACCTGGATATCCGTGGAGCCGGCAATATTCTGGGTGCAGAACAGTCTGGTTTTATTGCTGAAATCGGGTATGAGACTTATCAGCGTATTCTGAATGAGGCTTTACTGGAGCTGAGAGAAGAAGAATTTCCGGAAATGGAGGCTGAAAAGAGCGGGCAGGAGCAGGGGTTCGTTGCGGATTGTGTGATAGAATCTGATTTTGAAGCATTGATTCCGGATACTTATGTCGAAAATATCAGTGAGCGTATCCGTTTGTACCGTGAATTGGACAATATCAATGATGAAGCCGGACTGGACCGGTTTGCCCGTGAGTTGACCGACCGTTTCGGTGAATTGCCTTTTCAGGTGGAAGGATTGCTGGAAATAGTACGGTCACGGAGATATTGTATGGAATTGGGCATAGAGCGTTTATTGGTGAAGAATGACAAGATGATTGTTTATTTTGTCGGTGAACAAACTTCTCCTTTTTATCAGTCTGCTGTGTTTGCTGCTATTCTGAAATTCGTTCAGCAACAATTGTTGCCTTGCCGTTTCAGTGAGAAGAACGGGAAATTATCCCTGATTTTTACCGGAGTGACTGATGTAATGAAAATGGCCGGATTGGTGAAACGGATGTGGGATATGAGCCGGAATTGAGGGTGTAGTTATTTGTAATGTTTTGAATGATGAATTTGGTTGTTGATGTGGGGAATACCCGGATAAAATATGCTTTTTTTGATGGTGACCGTTTTGTGGAAGCCCGGTATCAGACTGGTGAACTTTTGGAAGAAATAAGCAAATGGAAAAATGCAGGTAATGAGATTCATTTGTTGCTTTCGGGTAGCGGTCGGGTTCCGGATGATATGCGTCTTTTGCTGAAAGAAGCGTCGGATTCTTTCTGGGAGGCTTCTTCCGGAATGGCTCTCCCTTTGAAGTTAGGATATGCGACTCCGGAAACTTTGGGATTTGACCGGATTGCCGTATGTGCGGGAGCGATGAAATTGTTTCCGGAATGTCCTTTGCTGGTGATTGATTCCGGTACTTGTATTACGTTTGATTATGTGGATGCATCCGGTGTTTTTTGGGGAGGGAATATTTCACCGGGCCTGGAAATGCGTTTTAAAAGTTTGCATTATTATACAGCCCGATTACCCTATGTCGTTCCTGAAAGGGAATACGGTGGAATTGGCCGGACAACAGAGGAGGCTATCCGGAATGGGGTTATGAGGGGGATGTTTTTCGAGGTGGAAAGTTATATCCGCCGGTTTTTGGAAACGGAAAAAAATGCCAGAGTTGTTATTACAGGCGGGAATGCCCGTTTTCTGGAAAAGGATTTGGCTGCCACTGTTCAATTTTGTGATATACTTGGATTTGTCGGGCTTAATGAAATATTGCAATATGCTAAAAAGTATAACTAATTATTAAATTCTTTTTTATTGGCTGTGTATTTAAAAAAAATATTGATATTTTTGTCCAGAGAGAGTTTAAATAAACAATGTAAAAAATTAAACTACATCAAGGTTATAAATATTGCGATCATGAAAAAAATAGTTGTTCTGATGTTGGGTGTTTGTCTTCTGGGAGGGGTTGCGAAGGCCCAGACTTTAGAATCTAAGTATGGTTTAGATAGTGCTCAGACCCTTATACATACTTCTATTTATACAGAATTTGTAAAACAAAAGAACTATACGGAGGCTTTGCCGGCCTGGAGATATGTTTTCAATAATGCTCCGATGTTTCAGTTGAATACATATGTGAGGGGAGAGGATATTGTGGTTAATATGTATGTGAAGACTAAAAATCCGGCTTATTTGGATACTCTTATGATGGTTTATGACCAGTGGATTAAATATTTCGGGAAGCATCCCCGGTTTGGTGAAGGGTATGCATTGGGGAAAAAGGGAAGTTCATTGCTGAGGTTCGGAAAAAAAGATATTGAGACGACGAAGGAAGCTTACGGGTATCTAACGAAGTCTGTAGAATTGGCCGGTGATAATGCACATCCGATAGCTATTCAGTCTATGTTTTTTGCTGCCGGAGATTTGTATAAAGCCGGGGAGATTACGAAAGAAGATTATATCAATGTTTATATGAATGTGGCCCAATTTGTTGAGCATGGTTTGAAAAATGCTAAAAAGCCGGAGGCTTTTCAGGAAATGAAGAATAACATCAACAGTTTGTTCTTTAGTTCCGGAGCTGCCGATTGTGAAACATTGAATCGTTTGTTGACGGATAAGTATAACGCAGATCCGGATAATATTGAGAATCTGAAATCAATTTCTTCTTTGTTACGCCGGAATGAATGTGTGGATTTAGAGTTGTTTGCTACGGTTGCGGAGAAAATATATGGTCTGGACCCTGATGCTGAAGCTGCTTATTCGTTGGCTAATATGTTTTTGAAACGTCAGGATTATGAAAAGACCGAGACTTACTTAAAGGAGGCTATCAGTAAATCTACGGTGAACGACGACAAGGCGGATTATTATATGAGAATGGCTCAGTTGAAGTTGGCTCAGAAACAGTTTGCGGCTGCAAAGACCAATATCATGGAATCTTTGAAAATGAGACCTAATCATGGTGCCGCTTATATGCTTTTAGGAAAAACTTATGCCGCATATGCACCCAAATACGGCGAAGACAATTTTGACCATTCTTCTGTTTACTGGGTTGTGGTAGATAAATTTATGAAAGCGAAACAAGTTGACCCTTCGGTAGCGGATGAGGCTAACAATCTGATAAAGACTTACAGTCTTCATTTCCCCACGAAAGAGGATGCTTTCTTTCGGAGTATTGTTGATGGTGCTACCGTTAAAATCGGGGATTGGATTAATGAAACGACAAAAGCCCGTTTTACGAGCAGGTAACAATTTGCATGAATTTTATTTTATCCCGGATATTTTTAAGAGGCATTACTGTTCTGGTAGGGACAGTAATGCTTTTGTCTTGTAAGAATGATGTGCAGGAAGTGAACGCTTTGGCAGATGACGAAGTACGCCCTGAAATGGTAGGGTATAATCTGGAATTGATTTATTCTGATTCTGCCCGTATAAAATATAAAGTAATTACTCCGGAGTATATAAAGACTGCTAAGGTGAAAGAAAAGTATGAAGAATTTCCCAAAGGGATTTATGTAATTTCTTATGATAATACGGGAAAAGAGGTCGGTTCTATAAAATCTAAATATGCCAGGAAGCTGGAAGAAGAGATGTTGTGGGAGGCCCGTGATGAGGTGGTAGTGATTAATGCTGAGGGGAAAAAACTGGAAACGGAACAGTTGTTCTGGGATATGAAGAAAGAAATTATATATTCCGAGCGATATACAAAATTGACTGCCGACGGACAGATTCTGGAGGGAAATAACGGATTTAAATCTGACCAGAATCTGAATGATCCTGTATTTTATGGTATTACAGGACAGGTGGAGGTTGATAAATAAGGAATCTGATGACTACAACTTTGATTGTAATATTGATTTGTTTGCTTCTGTCCGCTTTCTTTTCGGGCATGGAGATTGCTTTTCTGACTTCTAATAAACTGCGGATTGAGATAGACAAAGGTAATAAGGGTATAGCTCAGTCTTTGATTGATTTGTTTGTTTCAAATTCGGGGATGTACATCACAACTATATTGGTTGGTAATAATGTTGTGATGGTTATCTATGGAATTTTTATGTCCGGTTTGTTGGTCCGGCAGTTGGAGTTTTTACATTTGTCAGTTGGTTTACAGTTGTTTGTGGAGACTGTAATTTCTACTTTGATTATTCTTGTGTTTGCGGAATTTTTGCCTAAGACTGTTTTCCGGTTGCGCTCCAATTTGTTTTTAAGGATATTTGCGGTGCCGGTATTTTTATTTTATTTGTTGTTCTTTCCGTTGTCTTATTTTTCGGTTTGGCTGGGAGGGATATTGCTTCGTCTGTTTACCGGGAAGAAGCTGGAACAGAAAGAGCCGAGCCGGGCTTTTGGAAAGATAGATTTGAATAATTTGATAGAAGAGGGAGAGAATGGGGCTAAGGAAAAAGAAGAAATGCATGAAATCCGGCTTTTTCGGAATGCATTGGATTTTTCGGAAGTCAAGTTGAGGGAATGTATCGTGCCCCGTCCTGATGTAGTGGCTCTTCCCATTGACAGTACGATAGAGGAGTTGTCGCGGTTGTTTATTGAAACCGGATTATCCCGGATTTTAATTTATAAGGACAGCATAGATGATATTATCGGATATGTTCATATTTCGGCTTTGTTTCACAATCCGGAGACTATAGACAAGGCTTTGAGTAAAGTTTTGATTGTGCCGGAAACCATGCCTGCCCAACGTTTGCTTAATTTGTTTTTCAAAGACCAGAAAAGTATTGCCGTGGTGGTGGATGAATTTGGTATTACTGCCGGAATCGTGACTATAGAAGATATTATGGAAGAGATTTTTGGTGAGATAGAGGATGAGCATGATCATTTGAATTTGAAAGAAGCGGTTTTGTCGGAGGGAGAGTATATTTTTTCAGGTCGTTTGGAAGTGGACTATCTGAATGAAAAATATCATTTGGGATTGGAAGAGCGGGAAGAGTATGAGACATTGGCCGGTTTGATATTGTATTTTAATGAGAGTATACCTCAGGAAGGGGATTTGGTAGAAATAAATAATCTTACATTTAAAATTCTGAGTGTTAAAAATGCGAGAATTGAAGAAATAAAGGTGATGTTATGATTTTTTTGTATAGTTTTGCCTTAATTTTGCAAACCTATTGCAAAAAAATGGTTATTTTTACCGCGAAATGCTAAACATAGGATGTGTGTGGCAATGAAAACAGGAATATTGATTGTGAGTTTTTTGGCAATAAACCTGATTGTGAAGGCTCAGCAGGATCCTCAGTTTAGTCAGAATATGTTTAATCATATGACGGTAAATCCGGCATTTGCAGGCCAGCAAGGCCGGTGGGTGGTTTCGGGTATTTACCGGAATCAATGGCAATCGATGCCGGATGCTCCCGAGACATATGCATTAAATGTGGATGGGCCTTTGAAGATAAAAGGTATAGACGGAGGTTGCGGCTTGAATATAATGAGTGATAAGTTGGGAATGCAGACAAGGTTGCACCTGATGTTGGATTATTCATATAAGCGGACGTTAAGTCTGGGTATTTTGAGTGTAGGATTGAAGTTTGGAATTGTAAATGAGAAACTCGGTTCGGAATATGATATTCCGAATGATGAGAATCATACGCAGCCAGGAGATGACCCTGCCATTAATCAGGAAGATCTTTCCAGGATTAAGTTTGATGCAGGTGCGGGGGTGTTTCTGTCCGGAAAAAGGTATTATGCCGGGGTGGCTGTTTCGCATTTGACAAGACCAAAATTCACCGTAGGACAGACGGGTGAGTTTTTTCTGGCTCCTCATATGTATTTTACCGGCGGGTATACAATTCATATGACGCCAGTATGGGACATTCAGCCATCTGCTTATGTTATGACTGATTTTGCAAGTGCACAATACAGTATCCATACCAATGTTGTTTTTAAGGAGATGTATTGGGGCGGAGTTGCTTACCGTTATGAAGAGGCGGTGATATTTACGGGAGGTTTGGAGTTGAAAAACGGTATTATGGTCGGGTATAGTTATGACTGGAACAGGGGGGATGTCGGAAGGTATATAGGAGGTTCGCATGAGGTGACATTTTCTTATAGTTTCGGACTGAAAGCGGGAAAAAGACAAAAAATATATAAGAGTGTAAGATTTTTGTAAAATAAGGACATTATGTACATAAAGTGGTTCGTATCGAGCTTTATCGCTTCTTTGCTATTATCGTGTTCTCCCTATAATGGTGGAGGAGAATTAACGGGGACACGTAAAGCCAAAAAATGGTTTGAGCCTCAGCCTTACGGAATGGTGTTGATTCCTACCGGTAGTTTAAATATCGGAAATAATGATGAGGATATTACCTGGACGATGTCGTCGACGGCGAAAACGGTGTCTGTACCGGCTTTTTGGATGGATGAAACTGAAATAACCAATGACGAATACCGGCAGTTTGTGACTTGGGTTATTGATTCTATCCGTCGGCAGCGTTTGGCTGATGAGGGCTATGAAGAGTTTCTGATGAAGGAAAAGAAGGGAGAAGTTATGGATCCTCCCCGTCTGGATTATCAGGTCAGAATTGATATGCGCCGGGAAGAATATAAGGAAGCTTTGGCGGGGATGTTGTATCAGGGAGATGACCGTATAGGTTATGATGAACTGGATGTAAGAAAGCTGGAATATTCTTATTCCTGGTATGATTTTGCACAGGCAGCCAGAAACGACCGTTTTTATGATCCGGAAACCGGAACTTATAAAGGGGGTGTGGTTATCAATGCTGACGGAGAAAGAGAAGCCATCAAAGGACGTTCCTCTTTTATTATGAAGAAAAAGGTGAAAATCTATCCGGATACTTTATGCTGGTTAAAAGATTTGACTTATTCTTATAATGAACCTTTTGTGCGGGAGTATTTTACACATATCGGC